>MDTG01106082.1_pt1 | contig 33822 bp, 31 predicted proteins | sample 811421 | NCBI WGS metagenome assembly MDTG01 (sample SAMN05326645, study PRJNA326480) | marine metagenome | isolation source: seawater | place: Pacific Ocean: South East | collected 2011
TAAATGGTTTATGGAGATGTATATCGATTCATCAGAATGGGTAATGGTTCCAAATGTTTATGGGATGGCAACCTATTCAGATGGTGGCTTAATTTCAACAAAACCATATACTTGCGGATCCAATTATATTCTTAAGATGAGTAATTATAAAAAAGGAGATTGGTGTGACGTTATGGACGGGCTTTATTGGAGGTTTACACAAAAAAATAGAAAATTTTATGAATCAAATCCTAGGCTTTCAATGCTTGTTAGAAATTTAGACAAGATGGATAAAAAAAGAAAAGAGAAAATCTTTAGTAAGGCTGAAGAATTTATAACTAAAAATATTTTATGAGGGAAGAAAAAATTTGTTTAACTTGCAATAGGCCTTTTAGTTGGAGAAAAAAATGGGAAAGAGATTGGAGTAAGGTTCTTTATTGTAGTGAAAAATGCAGAAAGAATAAATCAAAATTAAAGCAAGCCAATTAGTATAAATTCTCTTTAGCACTAATGGATATCAACTTTAACCTGCTAGTTATTTTACTTTAAGTAATTAAGACCTATTCCACAAGGGAATAGAAAAAAATAAAAATTAAGTTTTTTCATTATTAAAATAATATATAGTGAATTATTTTCTAATATATTTTGGCTCAATTCCTGAATATTTTAAATATACAGTTAACGCTATTAAAAGCTCTGATGAGAATTCAAAAATATATATGCTATCTGATGATAATTTAGAACAACATGGAGTTATTAACTTGAACTTAGAAGACATTAAAGACTCAGTAACCAATGAGGTCCTTTCTTCAAATTATTATAAAAGCCAAACAAATCCGCTTTGGAACACTTCAATGGCAAGAATTTTCGCAATAAAAGATATGGCAAACTATCTGGAGATCACTAACGACATACTACATTTCGATACCGATGTATTAATTTATGATGATTTTAATAAATATAAAAATAAATTTGATTCATTAAAAGGGCTTCATATTACACAGACAAATTCCGATGAACTTATTTTTGGATTCTCTTATATTAACGATATAACTATTTACGAAAAAATTTGCAACGCAATATATAAAAAGTTATTTGGATCTGAAAATATTGCAGATAAATCTAATTTAGAAGTTAAAAATTACAGCTTTAATGAAATGAGAATGCTTAGAGAGGTAGAGGTTGAGAATAAAGGATATATCTTTCCAATTACATCTGTACCAACAAAAAAAGAAGATATAATTTTTGACCCACTCGACATAGGTTATTTTTTAGGTGGGCAGGATAAGTATGAAAATGTCCCAACAATAGATTCTAGAAACTATCTTGGTGAATATATTTACAATGATAAGAGCAATTCAAGAGTAGAGTTTGTTGACAAAAAACCATTCTTAATTTCACATGGTATTAAGAATAAAATTTTTAATATTCACGTACACAATAAAAAATTAATTAATTATCTCTAAAAGAGAAACTTACTTCGCTTTCTTCATCTATTATTTTGAGCAAATTAATTTTCTTAATTGCAAAGAGTGAAAGGGCATCATAATTGTTATATTCATCTTTATTAACATTTAAGGAATATATTCGTTTATTTGACATTGAGAACAATTGAAATCCGTTTGATTTAAAGTAATTATTTAAATCAGCAAAGTCATTAAAACTTTCTTTAAAGTAATTATCAAAATTGAAGACGACTACTTTTGAATCAAGAATCTTTTTTTCAAAATTCAGGTATTCATTTTTATTGAATTCTGTTGTAGTTAAAACTGAAATATCAAAGTTTATATGGTCTGAATTTGAGGCATTACTAATACCAGTAAGAATATTTCCCTCATTATTTATTTCAAAATAATAAACTTGTTTTTGGCCTGCTACAGTTTTATATTCATGAATGAGTTCATTATTTTTTTTACCAATAAGTATTAAATTATTGTCATCAGGTATGTTGAAATTTAAGAATAAGTTATGCAAACTTTTCTGAAAGCTGCTGAATGTTAAGTCTCGATTTTTCCTTATTCGAAATATATATTTTTTAATATTGAAGAGTTTATTCATAATCTTAGATAAATTATAGCTTCAGAAAGGTAAATTAAGCATCCCCCTCTTTTATTTATCGAGTAAAGTTAAATGAATTGTTTATTTAAAATTAACCATTCTTACTTATCAAAGCATATATTTAACGATATTTATAATTAACGATATTTATAAATTGCAACAATCCATTTAAGTCCATCAATAAATTTTATTTTTTTGCCTTCAGCATAAGTTCTTCCTTTATAAGAAATTGGAAATTCTTCGTAATGGGTCGTTTGTTTCAATACTTTAGCAAGCAACTCTATTTCGCTTGAAAAACCATTTTTTTCAATTTCAATTCCTTTAATAAGTTCTTTTCTAAATAATTTTAAACAAGTTGCAATATCCGTTATCTTATTTTTATACATAAACGAAAATAAAAAACTTAAAAATTTATTAGCATAAAGAGTTCTTAAGTAGATGTTATCTCTAGTTTCGTTGCCAATGAATCTTGAACCAATTATGAAATCTAATTCTTTTAATTTTATAATTTCATATAATTTTTTTACATCTTTAGGGGAGTATTCTAAATCAGCATCAAAAACTCCAATAATATCTTTCGATGCAAGGTTAAACCCTTCTTTTATTGCATTACCTTTTCCTAAATTTTTAGAATGGTTAAGTAATTTAATATATGGGTAATCTTCTATCAGTTTTGATGCAATTAATAATGATCTGTCATTGGACCCATCATTAACTAAGATTATTTCTGTTACAAAATCTAAGGAAATCAACTGTAAAATAGATTCTTCTAAAGTGTTTTCTTCATTATAAAAAGGAATTATCAGTGAAATTGTATTATATGAATGTTTCATTTAATAAATTGTACATTAAAACTATATAAGATTTGTAAATCGTAAATACAAATATTAGAGAATTTGTAATTCTAAGAAATTTTATTTTTTTTATTTATAATCACTTTATGATTGCGTCCTTATATTTTTTAATATTTTTTAGTTTGATTTATTTCCACGGTAGAGGAATTTACTATATTTTCTATGATGACGAAAAAAAAGTTTTTTCAATTCCTGTAAATTTATTTTATCCACTCATGTCTCTTTTCTTCATTGGAAACTTATCTGTTGTTTTTAATTTTTTTCTTCCTTTAAAAAATATTTTTTTTCAATTTCTACTTTTAACTCCATTTATATTCAATTTAAAATCATCTACCAAATTAAAAATTTCTTTCTATAAAATTATTCAATTCATTCTTTTACCAAGCATTTTAGGTTTAAGTAGTTTAACCGTTGGGCTCTCGTATGATGCTGGTTCATATCAACTAAGCAATCAGCTTTGGATTAGAGATACAAATATTCCAATTGGTTTATTTAATCTAAACTTTAGATATGGTTATTCATCAATAATTGAATATATCTCTGCAAATTTTTGGTTAGACAATAATTTTATACTTTTACATTATGTCAATTTAACCTTCATCACAACGTTTATTATTTTATTATTTTATTTTCTTATTGAAAATAAAAATCATCTATATAAGAGAACCGCTATATTCATTTTAATTTTTGGATTCTTAGATAATTTTGGTTTGGATGGAGGAAGAAATGGGTTTTTAGACATTGAAGCAGTGTCAAAACAAGATACACCTTTTGCTATTTTATTTTTGTTATCAAATCTTTTTTTGATTAAATTAATAAAAAAAAATAAAGCAAGTTCGTTTGAGCTTACTTTTATTTCATTACTCATTTTGTTTACTATTCAGATGAGGGTTTTTGGCGTATTAATTTTATTTTTATTATTCCATGTTATTTTAAAATTAAATATTTTTTCAATTAAAACTTTTACTCTTTTTATACCTTCTCTCTTATTAGGCATCGTATTTTCTGTCAAAAATATTCTTATTTCAGGTTGTATTTTCTTTCCTATTGAGTTTCTTTGTTTTGAAACTTTACCTTGGTATACAAAAGGAGAAGCAGGATTAGAAAGTAAAAGCTTGAATAATTTTCATATCGGGTATGACTTTGAATCAAACATATATTTATGGTTTCAAGAATGGTTAACAAAACCAATTAATAAAACAGTTTTTTATAACTTCTGTTTAAGCTTGATAGTTGTTTTTATATTTAAAAAATTAGCTTATAAAAAAGGGGCTACGGTAAAAGATAAAAATATAATCTTTTTATATTTTTATCTTTTCGTTCTCTGCATATCATGGGTGCTTTCAGCTCCGGGTATTCGATTTGGTCTAGGTTTATTTTTGTTAATTATTTTTTATCAAGCTATAAACATTAGTAAGTCGTCTATAAGATTCAAAATCTTTGAAAATAGAATGATTCTAATTCTAGGCTTATTGCTTACAACATCTCTTATTCCTAGGCTTGATAATTACAAATATTTTATTAATGATCCTTTCAAACAGGTTGTATTGGAACCTGTTTATCCAGAATATACAGTAAATAAGAACTACGGAGTAAGTCCATTAAATGGTGAACTGTGTTGGGTGAATCGAAACTGTATTAGGTATGGGGATGAAGTTAAAGACCAGAAAATTTATGAAACAAATTTTAGATTTTTTACTTTGTTTACTACTTCTGAATATAAATAAATAGAAATAAATCTATTTGTAATTAAGATATTCTTTACAAACTTCACTTAATCTTACGTAATAAGAGGCCATAATATTGATAGACGATTTCATAATTATTCATTATTTCATTTTGTAAAATTAGGGTACCTTTACCAGGAATAAATCCATAGCTTTGAATACTATTATCAGTCTTAAAGTGGTGTTTCATATATTTCTCAAAAGCATCTAAATTGGGTGTATCATCAATTGCAACTAAACATCCTTTTTCTATTCTCTTATCAAGCAATAAGAATTCTTTAAGACAGTGGTCCATTGAGGGTTGGGGGTTGTCTATGTCTAAATCAAAACTATCTAAATAAATCAAATTTAGATCTTGAAAAAATTTTTGATCAAAGCTTTCTATAAAATTTAAACTATCATCTTCAAAACTTAATGATTTTTTACTAAATTTTGAATTTAAATATTTATTAGCTTCTGGCCTAATATCAACTGTTACAAATTTCCCTCCAAATTTATATACATAAGAATCGAATAATAGGGAACTGTTAGCTCCCCAGTTAGCAGATGATCCAGTTTCAAAAATATTTATAGCTTTATTATTAAAGTAACCAATAGAAAGTTCAAATAACTCTTTATTCATCTCCCCATAGTTTGCTTTAAACTTAAAATGATTACTTATTAAGTCTTTATAATTTTTAACAAAATAATTAGCTAAAGTGTATCTGATTTGTTTTTGAAAGTTATAGATTAATTCAAATTTTTTTAAATAATTTTTAAGTATTTTCATTTTTTTTCGAGCTCAAAATTTTGTCTTTTAAATGTCTCAAGTCATATTTAATGGTACTTAAAAAGTAAAGGACTTTCTCAAACAGTTTAAGAGATTTAAAATTTTTATGCTCTCTAGGGGTCTCAATATGCCAACTTTTTAAAATAAATTTTTTATTAAAAAGTTCGTTAAAGAAAATATGTTCACATACTTTGCGTGAATTTTCGTGGTCCCATTTGTAAGTATTATCTAATATTTCAGATCTTGTTATTTTATATATCGCCATACCTCCAAAGGCACTTTCGACATCTATTAAATCATTACGAAATTTATTGGGAGAATATTGTTTCCTGATGATATAAAAATAGTTAATAAAAAAAGAACCTAGAATCAAAGTTCTTTTAAGCATGTCTGCTTTATTGACATTATTACCATTAACCCAGCCTTTTTTTCTTAATGCAAAAATATCATAATAATAAGGTATTGAAAATGGAAACAAGGCATCCATTTCATTATTAATAAAGTACTCGAGTAAATTATTAAATTTATCATTATCCATAAATTTAAATAAATCCAAGTCCATATCCATAGGCAAAAATAAAGATGGTTCTTTAAAGCTTGTTTTGATTTGTTTGAGTCCTTCATTTCTACAAAGAACTAATTTCTTAATTCTAGATTGATACTTATCGGATAAATTGTCCATTTCTATGAACTCATCAATAGTTTTATCTTTCTTTAGTTCTTCACAAAATTTTTTAGTTCCATCATTTGAATCGGAATCGATAATGAATATATATATTTTATATTCTGAATATGCCTTAAACTCTTTAAGAAAATCAAGATTCTTTTTTAGTGTTTTAAAACAATTTTTTGACAAGCCAACAAAATATAAGCTTTTATTTTCCATTAATAACTTAATAATACCTTTTATAGCAACATGTATGGAAAAAAATTTAAGACATTCCTCTAGGCGATTGTTGCAAAAACATAGCTTTGCGTCATAAATTCTTCTGACTGGCTGTTTGTGTTTCTTTTAAGAACTAAAAATTGTCCAAGATTTGATAATTTAATCAAATGTTTTATTTTATAAAATAATTTATTTTCATTAAACCTATACCTATTTTCTACATTTTCCTTGTTGTACCAACTTTGAGTTATGTGTATTGATTTATAAAGTACTTCCCCTCCTAGCTCACCACTTTTCAAAATTTTAAAATTTTTATTTTGTAAATTTTTCTCGAGGTAGCTTGATGTAAAACCACTCGAATAGAATATAGGAGCCATGTGTACCTTATTTGATTTTGGACAATTTAAATATAATATACTTTTTGGCTTTGACAATAATTGCATGTTGTTAAAAAAATTATCATGATTCCATATATGTTCTAAAGTTTGTGTACAGATAACTAAATCAAAAAATTTATTATTTGATATTGAGTTAACTTTATTTAAATCAAAAAATACGTCCTCATCTTCAATTCCAAATACTGTGACCTCTGCTTCAAACCCCATCTGATTTAGAAGTACTATCTCAGCCTGGTTACTCCCTCCTCCAACTACAGCAATATTTATTTTTTTTGGTAATTTAAAATCTACAATTGATTTATAAAAACTTTTAAGGAGTAAATATTTACCATAACTTAAACCAGAAAAGGTGTCTTTTATGTATTTTTCAAGATTTACTTCATTTTTCATATAATTATTAAATAGCTTAATATAATTTTTTTGTCACATAAATTTAACATGATAAAATTTATTGTGTTTAACTTTAACCAAGTAAAAAAATCCTATGATATTAAAGCAAAAAAAATTGCATATATTGGAGCAAACGAAGGTCAAGAGGTCGAAGATTTGGTTTCGACTTTTAATAATTCAGAAATATATCTTTTTGAGCCTCAAGTTGAGCCTTTTAAAAAGTTAATAAAGAAATACGATAATTGGGAAAATCTTAATTTTTATAATTTTGGACTTGGTTCAGAAAAAAAAGAAGTCGAACTATATGTAAATAGTAATAATAACAACATGAGTTCTTCTGTTTTAAAGCCTAAAGAGCATTTACGTTATCATCCAGGTGTCGAATTTGGCGGAAAAGAATTAATAAAAATAGAAAAATTTTCTAATTTAAATATTCAAGATATAAATTTTTTAAATTTAGATGTACAAGGATATGAATTAGAAGTCCTTAAGGGATTTGAAGACTACCTAATGGATGTAGATTATATTATTTGCGAAGTTAACAGAAAAGAACTTTATGAAAATTGTGTATTAGTTGGAGAGTTAGACAAGTATTTAAAAGGCTATAACCTGATAAGAGTACAAACTAAGTGGTATGAAAAAACAATTCCATGGGGCGATGCTTTTTATATTAGAAAGTCAGAAATTAGTATTGGAACAATAATTTTTGCAACAATAAAAAACTTTATTACAAATATTAGAGGATATTTTTTTACACTTTCAATTTTAAAAAAAATTAATCTGATTTAATTAATTTTTCATTTAACAAAATTAATTTAGTTTTAGATCTAAACATTGAAAAATTTTTGTAATTTATAAAATCTACTTATATTTGATTTGTAAAAATTGTTATGTGTACCTTGTCTAAATATCGTTGGTTCATACCACCACAAATAATCTTTATTTTTATTTAAAATTTTATCAATATAATGACCAATAGGTAAATCATACTCATAACTTTCTTCATCATGATATTCAAGAAATTTTTTAGAAATTACATAACTATCTGGACTTCTTCCATTAGTTTTTTTATTGAATCCTAAATTGTCTCCATGTTGATGAAGTCCAGCTCCTAAAGTCATATAATTGTATTCTTGATCAATGCTATTAAAAAATGTTTTTAACTCTCCAATGATTTCTGTTTTACCGGCTTTTATGAGACGTTCTTCAAATAAAATATCATCTTCTAATACAAGACAGTGCTCATCATTATCTTGGGAAAAGATTTCCCAAGCTTTGAAATGTTTTAGAGTGACTGAAATTTCAGCTCTTGTAAGTAAAGATTTCTTAGAAAGATTTTTAATATTACTATCTTGTTTATCAAGTTCATTAATAAGAGTAATTTTTTTAAATAGATTCGAATCTATGAGGATTGGAAATACTTCATTTTCTAAATAGGAAAGACGCTCAGCATTCTTTGTGTAGTGAATAATGTAACATGTTACATCGTTAGTTTCAGAAAAATTGATTGATTTAAATATAGTTTGATTTTCTATTTTGTTTTGTCTTGATGTTTTATTAAAAAGCGATTTGGTTTTTTTCAATAGTTTATTGATATTCATCATTAGTTTATTGATATTCATCATTATCTTTTCACTCTGGGTGAAAATAGATGATTTATAAATATTATTTTGAGATCCTTGTCTAAATATCGTAGGCTCATACCACCATAAATAATCATTATTTTCATTTAAAATTTTGTCAATATAATGACCAATAGGAAGATCATACTCAAAACTTTCTTCATCATGATATTCAAGAAATTTTTTTGAAATTATGTAACTATCAGTGCTCCTACCGTATGTTTTTTTTGTTAGACCGTCTGAATCTCCATGTTGATGAAGCCCTGAACCGAGAGTGATAAAATTATGTTCGTCTATAACTTGAGCCAGCATATTTTTTAATTCATCGATAATTTCTTTCTCACTTGATATCTCAAGTCTTCTTTCAAACATAACATCGTCTTCAAAAACTAAACACAACTCATCTTTGCTTTTCTTAAACATTTCCCATGCTAAAAAGTGTTTTTTTATATTGGATATTTTTGGAGCAGATAAAGAGTAAAGTTTATTAAGTTTTTTTATTTCTGGATGCTCTCTATCTAAGCCCTCAACAATAATTATTTCAGTGAACAAATTACTACGTGTAAGGACAGGTATTAGTTTTTCTTCAAGATACAAAAGTCGTTCTGTATTTTTTGAATAATGAGATATATAACACTTCATTTAACTACCCATATCTATTTTAAGAACTAAATCTTTTTATTTTCAAAAAGGAATGTTTTTCTAGTTAGACGATAAGTATTAATTAGTTCAAAATTATGGTTATTTAAATATTTTGCCACAGGAGCTAAGGTCGATATATAATTTTCGTTATCAGCATCATATTTTTCAAAACCTAAATCTGCAGATATAAATTTTATATTTTTCAGAATATTTTTTGCTCCTTTTAATACGCTTAACTCATCACCTTCGGCTTCTAATTTAAGCAATTTTATTTTTTTATTTTCAAGTTCTTTTACTTTATCTAATGGAATTGCTTGTATTTCATCTTCTGAAGTTACATTGTCAATTAACGATAAGCTGTTGTCGGCATTCTCTTCATTTAAATAAATTACTTTGTTTTCTTCTCTTTCAAAAAGAGCATAATTACTTTTAACAAGATTATTTGTATTTAGCTTTAAGGCTCTAAAGTCTTTTTCACTTGGTTCGTAACCATAATAATTAAAATTATTATTTTCTCTTTTTTTAATACTTAAATATAATTCTCCAATATTTGCTCCACAATCTACAACAATATCGTTATCTTCAAAATTTACATCATGCAACATGTACTCTTCAAATAGTTTGTTAAGCCTATGTTCTATAGAACCAAGTAAATAAGCACTTCGTTTAGGTTGTGTTAAAAATATTTCACCAGTTGAGTCATTAAATTTATATAAACTTTTATGAAGTTCACATCTTAAATTGAAATTATTTTTTGTCATTACTCTTATATAAAAATTAAATAGAGATCTAAATTTTGAACTTTTCGTTTGAGAAATTAAATCGAAAATATGATTTTGTATTACTTTTATTATTTTTTTAAGCAAGCTCATTATTTAAAGTTTAAAGAATTATTGACTTATTTCAATTAAACATGTATTCAAACATTAATATGTAAGTTATGACAGATATAAAAAAATTAGTCAATCAATATTTAGATGAATCATTGAAGTTAGCAGAAGATCAAAGACAATTAGAAAATGTAATAAACGAAATTTCTTTAGAGTGGATTAAATGTATTGAGGACGGAGGAAAGTTAATTTTTATGGGCAATGGTGGATCTGCTTCTGACAGTCAACATCTTGCTGCAGAATTAGTTGGAAGATTTCAAATTGATAGAGAAGCATTACCTGCTATATCCCTTTCTTCAAACACTGCAGTTTTAACTGCTATTGGAAATGATTTTGGATATGAAAATATTTTTCAAAAACAAGTTGAATCACTTGCTACAAAGAAAGATATAGTTATTGGACTATCTACATCTGGTAAAAGTGAAAACATATTAAGAGCATTAAAATTTTCAAAAGATAAAGGAATAAAAACAATAGGTTTTACAGGTAGTAATTCAAATAAATTATTGGAAGTATGTGATTACATAATTCAAGCACCCTCTACCAAGCCTTCTTTTATACAACAATGCCACATAACAGTTGGACAGCTTTTGTGTCTAATCGTTGAAGACTATTTTTTTACTAAATAAATTTGATAGTAAATAATATAAAAGAACTAAGAAAGCTCGTAAACGAGCAAAGAAAAAATAGAATTAAAATTTCGACAATCAATGGGACTTTTGACTTGCTTCATAAAGGCCATCTCGATGCCTTAACTTATTCAGCGGAAAATTCTGAAAAATTATTTATATTGGTAAATTCAGATAGGAGTGTAGCTTTATACAAAGGCCCAAATAGACCTATAGAAAATGAAAATTTACGTGTTAATAATTTAGAAAAGCATTATCCAAATTCATATATTTATATATTTGATGAACTAAACCCTTTAAATACATTAAAAGAAATAGAACCAGATATACATTTTATAGGACCTGATTGGGGAAAAAAAACTTTAGAACAAGACTTAATTGAATCTTTTGGTGGAAAAATTTATAATATTAAAAAAAATTTTGAAATATCAACTACAAAAATACTTGAAAAAAAAGGAGGCGTTAAAAGAAACAAGAAAGCTATATTTCTTGATCGTGATGGAACAATAATTGTTGACAAGAAGTACTTAACTAATATAAATGAAATTGAATTTTTTCCTGAAACAATAAATGTACTTATTAAATTAATTAAGGAAGGCTATTTGTTATTCATAATTTCAAATCAAAGCATGGTTTCAAGAAAAATGGCGTCGGAGAAAGATGCTATTGCAATTAATGATGAAATTGTAAGACTTTTAAACAGCAAAGGTATTGAAATCCAAGAGTCATTTCTTGATTTTAGCCACCCTGATAACCCATCAAAATCAAGGAAACCTAATACAGAATTTCTTGAGGAAGCATCATCAAAGTATAAACTTGCTTTAAAAGACTCTTGGGTTATTGGAGATAAACCTAGCGATATAATTTTTGGTAAAAGAGGCAACACTAAGACTATTCAAATAAATGGTCATTATGGAATATCAGAATTCTCAGAGTTTATAGTAAATGATTTAGAAGAAGCATATCAAATTATATCAAGTGATTAGAATTTAAACTTATGGCTAGATATTCAAAAAAAGAACTTATTGAGTTGGAAGATAAAATAGTAAATAAATATAAAGACAATATGTTGCCTTTTTTATTTCATTTATGTGGTGGCAATGAAGAACAATTAATTAAAATTTTTAATCAAATTAATGATGGTGATTATGTATTTGTTACACATAGAAATCATTATCATGCTTATCTTCATGGAATAGATCCAGATTTAGTTTTAGATAGAGTTTCTAAGGGCAGAAGCATGTTTTTATATGATAGAGAAAGAAATTTTTTTTCTTCCGCCATTGTTGGGGGAATTCCTGAGATAGCAGCAGGAGTAGCTCTTGCATTAAAAAATAAAGGTTCTGATAAAAAAGTTTGGTGCTTTATAGGGGATGGAGCGGAAGACACGGGACATTTTTATGCTGCTGTTAGGTATGTTGAGTCAAATAAGCTACCTTGCCAATTCATTATTGAAGACAACGATATCTCCATAGAAGCTTCTAAGGAAGATAGATGGGGATCAGATTATTTATTTAATTGGCCAGAATGTGTTACAAGATATAAATATATTCTTAAATATCCTCATGCAAGAATTGAAGAATTTTGTGACCTATCTATTGCGAGTAAATATAAAAAAACAGACAAAGAATATTTTCCAGATTTAAAAAAATACCCAAAAGTTCAAAATTTCGAAGCAGGAAGCTCAGAACTTAGCTTCAATGAAGCTGTTACTGAAGCCATGACAAATTTAGGGAAAAAGGAAGACACAATTTTTTTAGGATATAATGTTGGTTCAAATTTTGGTGATGCTATGGGCAACTTTAAGAATATTGAAGATAACAAGAAAATAGAAACACCTGTAGCCGAGAATTTAATGTCAAGCATAGGTATGGGTCTTTCACTGGAGGGGTATAGACCAATAGTATATTTTGAAAGGCATGATTTTATGATGGTTGCTATGGACTCTCTAGTTAATCATGTTTCTCAAATAGAAAGAATTTCACATTCTGAATTCAAAGCACCTGTAATTTTCAGAACAGTTGTAGCTGATGAAGGCCCTTTTTATTCCGGGCCAACACATTCCCAAGATTTTACAGAAATATTTAAAAATATTTTAAGCTTCCCAGTTCTTGAGCCAAAAACAGCAGAAGAAGTTTTATCCTATTACGAATATGCTTATAATTCCGACTTTCCCGTAATGATTGTTGAGAAGAAATCTAGATTTTAATTATTTTAGGTTTTCTATTTTTTTTATCACCAACTATTGAAATACCTAATTCGGAAACAGCTTTTTTTGATGCATTTTGTGCAAAATTAATTGATTTATTAATATTCTTATTTTTTAAATAGCTAACTACTAAAGCTGCTAAAAATGTATCTCCTGCACCAGCAAGGCTTCTTACCATAACGGGTTTTAAGATAGGAAATTTTTTTCCTTTATAAATTACTCCTTTTTCACCTTTCGTAACTATTAAATTTAATTCATCAAGAAAGCTTCTTTTTGTAAATTGTAATGTATTTGAGAATTCGTAATTATTAATTTTTATAAAGTTAAAATCTTTACACCAATTACCTAAAACTTTGCTTGTCTGGAGAAATGATAATTTTGATTCCTTAGAGATATACTCCATATCATTCTCGTTTAAAAAACCTTTATTGTAATCAGAAACAATTACCGCATCATATTTTTTATAGTTGATTTCTTTTATCTTTTTGATTCTGTCAACTCCGTCATTTTGGTCAATTCTCATGACTAACTGATTACTCCTGCTGTCAACGTAACGAATCTTGCTTATTATCTTATTGTTTGTAATTACTTCGCAGCTTAAACCAAAGGACGTCGCATTATTTGCGACATTTAAAGTCATACCTTCATATATAACTTCATTTTCTTCATTAAAAATAGGTATAGGTGCTTCTTGGTCTAGCCTATCGCAAACACCATATTTGTATATATCTTTACAAGAATCACCAATAACAAGGATTTTCATAATATTAATTTTCTATAACTATCCTACTACCAACAAAAGAATGATTTTCCAGAATTTTAAATCCCTCATTTATGTTCTCAAGCTTTATTTTTTTGTTAATTAATAAATTAAGGTCAATTTTTTTTTGTTCATGCAACTCTAGTATTTTTGGTATATCTATCTCTGGGTTGGTTGAACCACCTTGGCTATCAAAAATTTTTATATTGTTATAAAGTTTTAAAAAATTAGTAATTACTAAATTTTTGTTTTTTTCAGGCTGGCCAACAAGAACTAGAGAGCCACCAGGTTTAATAACCTCAAGGAGATTGTCGATCATTTCGCCATTCCCTGTAGTGTCAATAGCATAGTCCACTCCAGTATTTTTTGTTATTTCACCAACAGAAGAAATAAATCCTTTTTCTTCTTGAGAATTAATTTTGTGTGTTGCACCAATCTCTTTAGAAAAATTTAGTTTTTCATCATTTAAATCAATGGCAATAATTTCAGAAAGATTTTTAAGTCTAGCAGCTAATATTGCACTTAACCCAACTCCACCAATGCCTGCAACTATTAAAGAACTTCCAGCACCTATGTTTATCTCGTTCTCAATGATTCCAAATCCTGTTGTTACACCACAACCCAATAGAGAGGCAACATCAAGAGGGTGTTTTTTATCTATCTTTGTTAATCGATTTTCTGAAATAATTGACTTTTCTGAAAAAGTTGTAACGAGCCCAGAGCCAATATTTTCATTAGAAGTATTTGAAAAATATTCAGGAAAATCAGATTCTATCCCTGAAGATTTTCTCCAATGAATGACTACATGATCTCCTGTACGGACTGTCTTTACATTAGGTCCTTTATCCAAAACTATACCTGAGCCTTCGTGACCCATTAAACAAGGAAGGAAATCTTTATTAATCTTTATTCCTTTTTTTTGATTAATTTGAGCTCCACAAATTCCGGTAAATTTTATATCAACAAGTACTTGCCCTTCTTTTAATTCTGGAACAACTAGGTCTTCAATAGACAAGTCTTTTTTGAATTCTCTTAGTACAGCAGCTTTCATTTCATAGCCTTCATATATTTTTTTAAACCTTTTTCTAAATTATATTCAGGAATCCATCCCGGTAAAAACTTATTTCTATTTGCTAAAGTTGAAGACTGATAACTTTTTGGAATGGAAGACTTTTCATGATAGTCAACTTTTTTATCCAATATTTCTAAAACTTGTTCAAAAGTACTTTGTTCTCCCGAGCCTACATCAAATATTCCTTTAGAAACATCATTAGTCATTGCAAAAACATTTGCATCTACTACATCATCTATATAAACAAAGTCTCTTTTTGGTTTCCCGGGAAAAAGTTTAAAAGTTTCTTTATCACTTAACATAGCTTGGTTTGCAATAGAAGCCATTCTTCCTTTATGACTTTCTCCAGGTCCATAAACATTAAAATACCTTAACGATATAAATTTATTTGATACTGAATGACCATACTGTTCAGCTAAATATTTTGACCATCCATATATATTTTCAGGTTGATTTCCTGACCCGTAGCATGCTGCACTTGAAGAATAAATAATTTTTGTTTCCAAATTTTTTACACTATCAAACAATACTTTTGAAAAATAGTAATTATAAAATAACACTTCATTAGAATTTTCATTTTGAGTATTTGAATCAGCCCCAATGTGAAAAATTATATTTGAACTACTAACTGACTCTCTTAAAGTAGTTTCCCAATTTTTATTTTTATCAATATCTTCTTTTTCAAATAGTAGAATTTTATCTTGAGTAAAGCCCATCTTATCTAGTTTTAATAAAAGAGAGTTTCCTATAAACCCTTTATGACCAGTAATTAGAATGTTATAATTTTTCAATGCTGTAATTTTAATAAGATTAAGCAATAAAGATGAGTATCTTTAATTTAAAATGAAAAAAATAATAATTCATCACAATACAGGATTAGGAGATCACCTTTTATGTAATGGTTTGGTTAATTATATTTCGACAGAAAAAAAAGTTTATTTAATATCAAATAAAAAAAACTATTCCTCTATCAGATATCTTTACTCAGAAAATCAAAATGTAAGAGTTATACCTATATTTAGAAATAATAAATTTGAATACTATTTATTAAAATTTGTAACGTTATTTAATAAAGAACTAGAGCAAAGCAGTGAGAAGCTATTGTCTAAAATATATTCAATAATTTTAAGAAAAGAGATTTTATATATTGGTTTTGATGATGTGATATATCCTGAGTGGGATAGATCATTTTATAAAATTTTAAATTTAGATTTTAGTGTTCGCTATGATTTTTTTAACTTACCAAAAAAAATGCCTAAGAAACCTAAAAATGTACCAAATGACTTTATTTTCATACAGGACGTTTCATCTCAAGGAAAATATGAATTAAAAATTAATTCATCAAAAGAGAAAATATTCTTGGGTAGCTTAAAAACTAAAAACTTCTTCGAAAATCTTTTTTTTATTTATGCCGCTAAAGAGATTCATTGTATAGATAGCTCTCTAGTTCATTTAGTAGAAAGTATAACTCCCAACAAAGATCAAAAGATATTTTTTCACGATGTTGAGAGATACAATCAAGCTTCTATTCCTGATGCAAGATTCAAAATGAGACACAATTGGAACATAGTAAAATATAAAAAAACCTCATCATTTTATTAAGAAATTGGAAGCTATAATTTGAATTAGATTATGAACACTCTATTAATTAATCAAAAAAATGCAGTTAAGTTATTAGTTTTTTTATTTCTAATAATATTGTCAATTTTAAATATCCAAAATATTCTTGGAAGCGAACAGTATCAAGATGAGGGAATTAAGTCATGTGAATATTCAACATTAGAAATAATAAATTATTATGATGAAAAAAGTTTAAATTATCAAGCAAAATATGAATATATAAGCATTTTTCCAGAGTTAAATAACATTAAGTGCCTTGGTAAAGCTATCAATATTGATAAAACAGAATCTGGATTAATAATAATTTACACATCTATTAATAATTTAATAAAAAATTTTATAATTGTTTCTCTTCCCCTACTCCTTTTCTTTTTACTTAACTTAATAAAAGTTAAAAGAAATATAAATATTTTTGCACTATTTCTTCTTTTCTTAAATTTGAATTTTTGGACATATTCTATAGATCTTACTTTTTTAAATATAAAATTAATATTTCTCTTCCTTATGTATTTGTTTATTTTCTATAAATATGAAAATTTAGATAATAAAGAGTTTGAAAAATTTATATTGTTTGTTTCAGTTTTTTTAGGCGTTTTATACAGTTCATTTGATTTTACAAAAATTCTTCATGCCAATGAATATGGATATGTCGGAGAATTTTTTAAAGTTAAAAATGAATATAGCTCTTATATTGGAAATTTAAGCAATTCTTTTATTTGGGAAGGTATGGTTATATTTTTTGAAACTTTATTCAGTAATAGTTATATTTATTATTTTAAAGTACTAGTTTTTATTTCAACAGTTGTATTAATTTTTAAATTATTGGAATTATTTAATGTTTCATTAATTTCAGGGTTATTGATTATGTTTATTTATTCTCCAAATTCCCCAGTTGCTGGTGGAGATGTAATGTATGGATGGTTAGAACCGAGAACATTGTCTTACTTATGTTTCTTGTCTGGTATATATTTTGCATATAAAGAAAATTTGAATATAAGTTTTATATTCTACACAATTTCTTTCTTATTCCATTTTGGCGTTTCAATTGTAAATTTCCCTATTTATTTTTATGTATTATTAAGAAAATTTAAAATAAAAGATATTTTTAAGTATGGTCTTTTTTATTTTATTACTTTAAGTCCATTTATATTTAGCTTACTTAAGGAACAAGGTGTAAAAAATCAAAGTAACACGTTCTATTATATTGTTGAAAGAAGCCCACATCACCTCTATCCATTTATTAGAGAGAATAATGAGGTATTAAAATTTAGTAGTCAAGAGTGGTCTACTGGGTTATTATTTTTTTCTTTAGTTTTCATTGTTTCTTTTTTAGTCCAAAAGTATTTTAGAGGGAATCAATTTAATGATATTGGCTCATTAACAATAGCCACTGGGCTAGTGTGTATTGCGAATCTTTTAATTGCTTATTTCTTTCCTTTTTCTAGATATATTCTTCTACATCCTTTTAGAACTTTTTCATTATTTACTTTTTTTAGTACGATATTTCTAATTCAGTCAGGAATTTCAATTTTTAAAAAATATAAGTTTGAACTAAAACCCACCATCTATTTAATTATTTTTTGGATTGCTGTCTTTCCCACTTACTTTCTAGATGATTCAAAATATTATTATTCAAATTTGTCTGAATATCAAGCAGCTGAATCAAAATATTATATTAAAAATAAAAATCCTGAAGTTCTAATAATTAATCCCTATGCTTATATAGCGTTTTGGTCAGGATTTGAATCTGATTATCAAATACCTACATACTTAATAAGAAAATATACACCTAATAACTTAAGCAAAATGGATATTTATCTAGAAAGATTAGATGAATTAGTTAGATTTTACGATGGTGATTGTGATGCATTAAATCATCTTCCAGATTTTTTATTTGTAGACAAAGTAGAAGGCAATACTTGTGGTGAACTTGTTTACTCACAATATAATTTTTATATTTATGAGAAATTTAGCTAAAAATAATTAATAAAAAATTTAAAAAATAGAAATACTTTCAACTTAAGAGTACTTAATTATAAGTTATAATTTATTTAGGTCAAACGGTTGCCGTTTTGTAAATTATGGCATGATAGTTCGATTCTATCTGTGACCACATGTCAAATGTTTTAATTACTGGCGGTTTAGGATATATTGGAACTGTATTAACTAATCTCTATTTAAATAACCTAGAGGATGAAATTACAGTTGTTGATAAAAAAAGAAATCTCACAAGAGAAAATGAATTACAGAATAGCAATATTAAATTTAGAGAAATTGACATACTTAATAAGAAAGAGCTAAAAAAAATAGTATCAAATTCTGATATTATTTATCATCTTGCTGGTGTAACGGATGTGCCAAGATTAAAAAATGATGCTGCTGATAAGATAAATGAAGAAATTTACCAGATAGGGGTGATTGGAACTAGAAATATACTTGAAACAGCATCAAGAGATGCAAAAATTATTTTCCCCTCAACACATGTAATCTTTGAGGGGCTTGAAGAGGTCAAGTTAGAAATATCTGAGGAAGAAACAGCACAACCCCTCCTTACTTATGCACAAACAAAAGTAACAAATGAAAATGAAATAAAAGAATCAGATCTTAATTATGTAATATTACGCCTCGGCTCCGTCCACGGTTTTGCGGGCACTTCTACAAGGTTAAATATTATGCCAAATATCTTTTCAAAAATCGCAGCCGAAAAAGGAGAAATAAACCTTCATGGTGGAGGGAAACAGTTAAAAAGTTTAGTCTCAGTATTTGATGTAGCTACTGCATTAAAATATACAGCTGAAAATAATCAGATAAAAAAAGAATTATTTCATTGTGTTTCAGAAAATATTTTAGTTAAAGATGTAGCCAAAGTTTGTAAAAGCATTGTAGATGAAGTCACAATTAATGTTTCAAATGAACAAGTCCCAAATCTAGGATACGGTTTAAGTAGTCAAAAGCTTATTGAAACTGGTTTTAATTTTAAAGTACTATTAGAGGAGTCAATTAAAGAGATGATTAATGAATGGAAAAATGGAAAATAATTTTGAAAATTTAGAACTCAATGAATTTATTGATGCAGGAAAAGATCCATTTATTGATGATAGAGGAGCAATACTAAATTATTATTTAGACAATAAAGTTAACCAAGTTGGTTTGATTGACTCAAAAAGGGGAACTGTAAGAGGCAACCATTATCATCCTGAACAATTACAAACATGTATTTTAATTAAAGGTTCTTATATAAGTGTTACTAAAAATTTGAAAGATGATAATGCTGTTGTTGAATCTAGATTAGTTAAAGAGGGCGAAATATCAATAATAAAACCAAATATTGCTCATACGATGGTATTTATAGAAGACTCTGTATTTATAAACTTAGTTGATGGAGAAAGAGAGCACGAAAACTATGGAGAAACTCATACATTTCCAATAAAAATTGTTGATAATTTTTTAGCAGAAAATATTGTAGAATGCTACAAAGATGATTGTAGAGTTTGTAATTCTAGAAATTTGATTCTTATTCATTCATTTGGTTTAAGTCCATTAGCTAATAATTTGGTTGAAAATAAAAAAAACAAAGCTACAACCTACCCTCTAGAGTTAAATTACTGTAAAGATTGTAATAATATCCAGCTGAATGTTGTTGTTGATCCGACGATATTGTTTGATAAGTATCTCTACACTTCATCAACCAGCCAATCTTTTGTAAGCCATTTCGAAGAACTAGCTTCTGATTTAATAAAAGAATTTAATTTAGATAAGGAATCAGTTGTAGTTGATATTGGAAGCAATGACGGCATATTTCTTAAGCCTTTAATTGAAAGAAATATAAAATCTATTGGGGTTGAACCGGCAACAAATTTAGCCAAAGATGCAAATAAAAATAATTTAGAAACTATAAATTCATATTTCGATAAAGAAGTTGTTGAAAGCATAATTCAAAAATATGGGAATGTTGATGTAGTCACAGCATTTAATGTTTTTGCTCATTCTGATAAATTAAAAGAAATTGCAAACGACGCCTTCAGCCTTTTAAAAGAAGATGGAGTTTTTATAATTGAAGTACAGTCTCTTGCAGAAATGGTTGAGAAAAATTTATTTGATAATGTTTATCACGAACATGTTAATTATTGGAGCCTTACTAACTTGGTCCACTTTTTTGAAAAGTTAAATCTTTATGTAAACAATTTTCAAAAAGTACAAACTCACGGTGGGTCTTTAAGATTATTTATATCAAAAGAGAACAAAATAAATGTTTCTGTTTCTGAATATATAAAATATGAAGAAGAGTTAGGTTTAAATAAGTTAGAAACATTCTTTACATTCTCAAACAAAGTAGTCGAGCAAAAAAATCTTGCTGTGGAAAACCTAATTAGTCTTAAAGAATCTGGTAAGAAAATAATTTTTTATGGAGCACCAGCTAAAGCCACAACACTCCTCAATTATTATGGAATCAATTCTGAATTAGTAGAATTTACTATCGAAGATAATCCGTTAAAAGTTGGAAAATATATTCCAAATACAAATATAGAGATTATTGATAAAGAAAGAGCTATTAAATTAAAGCCGGATGTCATAATTGTTTTAGCTTGGAACTTCTACGAAGTAATAAAAAATCAAAATTCAGATGTTTTCCCCAATACTGAGTTTTTAAAACTAAATCAATCAGATTAAATTAATTTTTTAACATTAATAAATAATATAAATATATCATATGAATATTATCAGTAATTATTTAGTAAAAAACCCAGTTGCATTGTTTGGATATAACAAACCTGATACAACAAAGCAGGTATTAAATCAGATAAAACAAGTTAATCCTAAAAAAATTTATTTAGTTTTAGATGGTCCAAAGTCTGAAGAGGAAAAGATTAAATGTATTGAGACAAAGAAAATCTTTGAAGAAATAAATATTGATGCTGAAGTAAATAAAATTTACTCAGAGACAAATCTAGGTTTAAAAAAAAGATGGAAAAGTGCTTTAGATGAAATTTTTTCAAAAGAAGAGTCCGCAATAATTCTTGAAGACGACACACTACCAAGCATTAGTTTTTTTAGATTTTGTGATGATTTATTAGAGAAATATAAAAATGAAAAACAAATTGCACAAATAAATGGATATAATTATTTTTCAAAAGTTTCAATTAAAGAAGATTATTACTTTACTACATATCCTGAACTTTGGGGTTGGGCTACATGGCAAGATAGGTGGAAAAAATACTACACTGATGATTTTGAAAATGAGTGGGATAAAATAAAAAATACAAAAGATTTTTATAATAGTTTTTTTTCTAAAGAGGAATTTGAATATTTTTATATTATGTACGAAAATGCGGTTAATAATGTTGTTGACTCATGGGATTTTAAATGGTCGTATGCTCTTAGAAAAAATAATCTTTTATCAATAGCTCCTTCAAAAAATTTAGTAAAAAATTTAGGCTTTGGTCATGATGGAGCAACACACACACATCAGAAACATAAGTACCTATCTGTAACTAGAAATAAACAATACAATATTCAATTTCCATTAATACATCCTGATAATATAAATAAAAAATTAAAACTGGTTGAAAATGACTTTAATAAAAGACTATTGAAAAACTCAAAACTAAGTAAGCTAATTTATAGATTTAATAAACTAAAAAGAATTATTAATTTAAAATGAAAAAATATATTAAATTTCTTAAAGATATAATACTTATCTCGAGAATTACTGGAACTGATAGAAAAAAGGTAAGAGTTTTTACTTCAGTTATATTATCTAATGCAACAGTTGTTTTAGATATATCAATAATTATTGTTATTGCTAATTTATTTACAAGAGATTATGGAGAAAAAAATTTTTTAATTGATCTTTTAATGGAAAATGTAGAAATTCTTCCAGTAATTATTGTTATAAGATTCATCATTCAATATGCTCAAAAAGTTGTTTTATTGAATCTAACTCATGAAGTTGACAGAAATTTAAGAATATATTTATTGAAAGAAGCATTTGAGAAGGGAAATTATTCTATTTCAGATGCTTATTATTTTATAAATACTTTAAGTGTTCATATAGCAACTTTTTACGGCAGCCTTTCAACTTTATTAAATAGCGTTCTTCAAATTGCTTTATACGCTGGATTTCTTATATATACAGATTATAGTGCCGTAATAATTTTTCTAATTGGCGCATTAGTTTTTGCAATACCAACAAAATATTTTACTGATATTGGTAGGAGGTATTCTCATGTAAATTATGAAGTTGCTAAAGAAGCATCAACCTATATACAAAGGGTTCTTGATAATATGTTCTTGATAAAGATATTTAATAAAATTGATCCAGAAGTAGATAGGTATGAAAAAGAACTTTTGAAACAAAATATAGCATCTATAAATAATCAAAAAGTTGGAAATGTAAACGCAAATTTCCCAAATTTTACAACTTATTTTTTAATGTCAATATTGTTAATTTTCTTTAATTTTGCTGCAATTTTAACACTCGAATTTGTAGGAATATTAATTAGATTATTTCAAGAGTTAAGTAATTTTAATCGGCAGATCATGATGGTTTCTAATACGAATGTTCACTTTAAAGAGCTTTACAGAATACTGAATAATGAGGAAAATGTTTTTAAGAAAAATTATATAAAAACAAAAGAGATTACAGACACTGATGCAGTGATAAAATTTGAAAATGTTAAATTTAAATATTTCAATAGTGAGGTTGATATATTTGAAAATTTAAGTTTCGAAATTTTAAAAAACAAGCACACCATTATTACAGGTCCTAATGGATCTGGTAAAAGCACTATTTTAGGTTTGATCTCAGGTATTTATTATGCTCAAGGTGGGGAAGTAAAAATTACAACTCAAAAACTTGGTTATGTGGGTGTTACGCCTTTAATTATAGACTCAACATTAAGAGAGAATCTTTCATATGGACTAGATGAACCAATTGAGGACACCACACTCCTTGAAATGGCCAGAGAGTTTAAACTATTTAATGAAGAACAAAATTATGACTTAGATAAAAAAATATCAAACAAAACACTTTCTTCTGGTCAAATGCAAAAAATATCCTTTATAAGGTCTCTGTTGTCTGATGTTGAGGTCCTTCTTCTTGATGAATCAACATCTAATTTAGATCAAGAAACTAGACAAATGATATTTGATATATTGAACAGTAAAGATTTAACAATTGTTAACTCAACCCACACACCGGATGACTTTAGAGGTTATGATCATCATATAAGAATTGAAATAGAAGATGAAAAGAGAATATTAAAAGTTATTTAAAAGGTTAATTTCTTTACTTAATAAAACTTCTCTACTATTACTTTCCAAAACTTTTTCGTAGCCTTTTTTTGCTATAGGTTCAAAATTTTCAGAATCTTCTAATATATTTTCAATTAAATTTTTTAGATCAGATGAATCATCGTCAAAAATAATGCCACTTTTATTATTTTCTATTAATTCCTCTATAGAGTTGTTTCTTAAAGACAAAACGAGACAACCCATTGACATTGCCTCAAGGACTGTTTTTGGGTTTCCTTCATATAAAGAAGATGATACAAATAATTTATAATTTGCATAAACTTTTAATAATTCATTGTTGTCTATTTTTCCTTTTAAATTTAATTTAACATTATTATTTTTCGCTAATTTAGTTAAATATATTTTTTGACTCCCTTCTCCATATAAATCAATTTCTATACTTGAATTTTTCAAATCATTAATAACTCTTTCAAAATTTTTTTGTTTTTCCAGCCTTCCAACCATCAAGATTCTATTTTTATACCTTTTCTCAAAAGGAATATATTTTTCACTTTGAATCCAATTTGGCAATAGCTTTAATTTTTGCTTCTTAAAAATGTAATACTTATTCAAATATTTATAGTCGTTTTTACTTGTTGTTATGTATATATCTGAAAAATTTAATGAGAACATTGTTAGTAGATATGAAAGTAATATAATAATTGGATTTTTAGATTGCTTTAGTTTAAATTTTAAAAGGTCATACCCGGTTCTAACAATTAATTTATTTCTAAAAATTAATTTTCCGACTATACCGACCCAAGAACCAAGTAGCTGGTTTGTTTTTATTACGTCAGCTTTTGAAAATTCTTCTCTAAAAAATATTGGAATAAAAAATGATTTAATAAATCTTAAAATCTTAGAATTAGAATATTTAAATTTTTCATATACTGGGATTATATTAATATCAGTAAACTCTTCTCCTAAAAATTTATCTTCCAAACCGCCAAAAGTTAAGAATGTTATATTTAAATTAAAATCTTTATTCATTTCTTGGTAATAACTTATTTCCCTTGAAAGGAAGCCACTTTCTTCCCAATTTTTCAAAGAAATATCGAATGTAAATATGACTAAAATCTTCACAAAATAATTTTAGTCGTAATAATAATTTTCAATAATATAATCTAAGTTAGTACCTATGAAAAAAATATTGTTAATTCACAACAAATATAGACAATTAGGCGGAGAAGACGTATCTTTTGAGAATGAGCTTCAATTCTTAAATAGACATTTTGAACTTGATAATTTAGTTTTTAATAATAACAAAATTACATCAAATGACATCATCTCATTTTTTACTAATAGTAATAAATCAAGCTTAAAGATATTAAATAAAAAAATTGAAAAATTTAATCCAGACGTAGCTTATATTCATAACACTTGGTTTAAAGGATCATTAGGAATTTTTGATGAGTTAAAAGAAAAAAACATAGAAATTATACTAAAACTTCACAATCTAAGGTTTTATTGTACAAAATCATTTTTTTCATCTCAACATTTTAATGGTGATGCAACATGTTATTCGTGTGGAAAAAAAAGAAATTCTATGGGCTTATTAAATAAGTATTATGATAATTCAAATTTGAAGTCTTTTTTTGTAAGTAGTTATGGAAGAAAATATTTTCAAATTATTAAAGATTATGATATTAAATTATTAGTCCTGAGTAAATTTCATAAAAGATTTCTTAATGATTTGGGTATTGATGAAAATAAAATTTATATTTTTCCTAATTATATAAAAAAACAAAATGAGAATCTTGAAATTAAAAAAGTAGAAGAAAGAAATACAGTTTTATATGCGGGAAGAATTTCAAAAGAAAAAGGAATTTTTGATTTAATTGAAAGTTGGAAAAAAGCAGAATTAAATAATTTAAAGTTAGTTTTAGTAGGATCAGGTCCCGAAGTAGGTCTACTAAGTAAACAAATAGAAAATGAAAAAAATATTTTTTATAAAGGAGAAGTTAGTAATCAAGAAGTAATGGATTTAATTAATGAATCTAGAGCAGTTGTTTCAAGTACACATTTACATGAAGGACAACCAACATTGTTTTGTGAAGCATCTTCTTTAGGGATACCTTCAGTATTTCCAAAATCAGGAGGCATTACAGATTTTTTTCCTGAAGACTCATTATTTTCTTTTGAAAGGCAAAATTTAGATGACTTATCATTAAAATTAAAATTAGTTGAGGACAAAAATTTGTTAACGAAAGAAGGAATTAGAAACAAAAATTTTATTGAAAATAAATTAAGTGATGAAAATTTAGTTAAAAAATTTAAAAAGATAATAAATGACTGAGCCGAATATAAGCGTTCTAATGACTTCATACAATAATGAAAATACTATTGAAGAAGCTATTAACAGTGTCTTAAACCAAACTTATAAAAATATTACTCTATTTATACTTGACGATTATTCGATAGATAATACTTATAAAATTATTAAAAATATTAAAAACAACAATAATAATCTAAAGATATTTAGAAATAAAAAAAATATTGGCTTAACAAAGTCTCTAAATATTTTAATAAATAAAGTTTCAACAGACTTTATAGCGAGACAAGATGCAGATGATATAAGTCTCCCAAATAGATTAGAAGAGCAAATAGATTATTTATTGAATAATAATTTAGATGCTTGCACAACAAGATCAATTAATAAAAAGACAAATAAAAAAATTCCAGGAATAAGTTTTTATATACCAATTAAATTGTTATTACTTTACAAAAATCCATTTATTCATGGAAGTTTGCTTATCAAGAAGGAAGTTTTAAATAATATTGGAAATTACAATGAAAGTTTTTATTTCGCCCAAGATTTTAAACTTATGAAAGACCTTATTGATGAAAAATATAAAGTTGGAATTTTAAATAAAGTTTTATATAAATTAAATATGGAAAATAACATTTCTACTATATATGCCGATGAACAAAAATATTTTGCAGATTGTGCAAAAAAAGGGGTTTTACCAATTGGAAGAGATTAAATTAAATAAAAAAATATATATTAATAAAGCCAAAGAAAATTGGGTTGTAGATAGGTTCAGGTCTGAATGGAGCCAATACAATTGTAAAACTTCAAACTCTATCTATTCAAAAAATGTAAAAATTATTTGGATTATTGCCCCATGGACATGGAGAAAGCTTCCAACTAGTCGGCTAAATAATAAAATAGTTATTTGTACAATTCATCATATAGATGAAGATAAGTTCGATAACGAAGCAAAAGAAGAATTTTATAAAAGAGATAAAATAATTGATGCATATCACGCAATCTCAGCAAGTACTAAAAATCAAATACAGAAACTAACTGATAAAAAAATTTACACAATGCCTTTTTGGGTAAATCAAAATATTTTTACAAATCTATCAAATAAGCTAGAGATCAGGAAAGAATACTCTATAGATGAAGATGCTTATTTAATTGGAACTTTTCAAAGAGATACAGAAGGTTACGATTTAAAGTCTCCTAAATTGTCTAAAGGGCCAGATAGGTTTTTAAATTTAATAGACAATATGTCAACACAAAAAGAAAACTTACAAATTCTTTTAACAGGGAAAAGAAGAAATTATTTAATTGAAGAATTAAAAAAAAGAAAAATTAAATTTTATTACCATGAAATGGTAGATTTTGAAACTCTTAATAAGCTTTATAATGCTCTAGATTTATATTTAGTAACATCAAGATACGAAGGAGGCCCTCAGGCAATATTAGAATGTGGGATTACTAGAACACCAATATTATCAACTAGGGTTGGAGTTGCTCCAGAAATATTAAATGAAAAATCAATTTTTAATATGGATAATTTTAATAAAGCTGAACCTGATTTAGATTTTGCTTATAATAATGCAAGCAAATTAGGTATGCCAAGTGGTTTTAAAGAGTTTAATAAAATGTTTAGTGATTTTTTATGAAAATTAGCATAGGAACAAATGTTAAAGATGGGCCTTGGGGTGGTGGAAATTTATTTGCAAAGAATTTAGCTATTTTTCTGGAAAAAAATCATCATGAGGTGTTTTTTAATTTGGACTCTGATGATCTTGATATAATATTAATTACTGAACCTAGAAAAACTTCAGAATCTTCAGCTTTTACCCATGACGATGTTGATAGATATCAAAAATATGTAAAAAACGACACATTAGTAGTTCACAGAATAAATGAATGTGATGAGAGAAAAAATACCAATTTTGTTAACAAGTATTTAATGCATGCAAATACTTATAGTGACTATACAGTTTTTGTAAGTAGTTGGATTAAAAACCTATATAAAGAGCAAGGATTGAATGTTCAAAATTCCTCAGTCATTATGGCTGGAGCTGACGTTGACATATTTAATAGTGACGGCCTTGTCCCATGGGATGGAGAAAGCAAAATAAAAATCGTCACCCATCATTGGGGAGCAAACTGGAACAAGGGTTTTGACATCTATAAAAAACTTGACGAAATGCTAGATCAAGAAAGCTTCTCTAAAAAAATAGAATTTTCTTACATCGGAAATCTACCAAAAAAGTTTCAATTTAGAAATACCATTGTTATTAGCCCACTATCAGGGAAGGATTTAAGTGCTGAGTTAAAAAAACACCATATTTATTTAACAGCTTCATTAAACGAACCATCTGGAAATCATCACATCGAAGGAGCACAATGTGGATTGCCTTTATTGTTTATTAACAGTGGAGGAATTCCAGAGTATGCTAATGGTTATGGTGTAGTTTTTGATAACTCCAATTTTATTTCACAATTGAATGAAATAGTAAATAATTATTCTTTATATAGTGAGAATGTGAAAAAATATCCTTTCAATGCTAATTCCATGTCCAAGGAATATCTAAACTTATTCCTTAATATGATGGAAAATAAGAATAAATATATAAAAAATAGAAGATCAATGGAAGAAAATTTATCAGAGAAGTTAATTTATAACTTCAAAAGAAGAAAAATAAAGAAAAGTATAGATTAATTATGAAATATTTACACAGCATAAAAAATGATGAATTAGAAATAAATACTAAACAGTATTTTTTTAATTTACTATTTATTTTAAAAACTTTGTATTTTATTTTTTTTGCTTCGTTATTAGTTTTTGCAAGACCAGTTTTAGGTATCAGTTTCTTTGGGTACAGAATAGGAGAGTTAGCAGTTGTTCTAGCTTTTTTTATTTCAATATTATTTTTTATTCTTCCAGAAAAAATTCAATCTTTATTTTTTAAGAATAGATTGATGTTGATTTCTCACAAGTTGATTATCTTATCTTTTTTTGTTTTAGCTTTTGTATCAAACTCAAACTTTCTAAGCAGCTACACTTACAAAGTAAGTTCATATATTTGGACAATAAGCTTCTTTTATTTAGGGATTCTTTTAATTGCTAATTTTAAAGTAGAAAAGTTTAATCCTTTAATGTTCATGTCTCCAATTCCTTTAGTTACTTACATAATTTCTACAGGAAACTATCCAAACTTCATAATGCAATTTTTTATTGATTATTCTGATAAATTTCAGTTTCTAAAGCCTTCCGATATATTTCTTGGATATATAGTTACAAATTTTGTTAATAGATACATTTTTAAATCAAAAAAATCAAGCATTGCCTATCTAGTTATTTCTACGGCACTTATGGCACCCTTGCTATTACTAGGTAGTCGAGGATCGTTCTTGGGTATGACTCTATTTTTTCTATTTGAACTATTTAACTACAGATATGAATTAATAAAAAATTGGAAAAATACTTTATTAATTTTTTTAATAGGACTGATTGTTTTAATTTTTTCAACTTCAAGAATTGATTTTGAAAACAATTCAAACATTAACTTGGGTGAAGACTTTACAGACTATTTGGGAGAAAACATTTCACCTCTAGGTCTTATAGACTCTCTAAGAGATTTTGAAAATAAAAAAGACACTGTTAGAGTCTTCTTCTCATTTTACTGGCATTATGGAAGGTTGGAGTCAACTGATTCAACAACAAATTGGAGATTAGATATTTGGCAAGATATTTTTTATGGAATGGTAGAAGACGGAAGAATTATTAAAGGTTATGGATACAAAGAAGTATTTCCTCAAATGCTAGACCCGACTGCACCAGGCAGGCTAGGTCGAGATGGGTTGAATGAACATATACATAATTACTTTATGAATGTTTTTGCTAGAGGCGGGATTTTACAATTACTTTTTTTCTTAATGCTTCATTATAGTTTTATAAAATACTGGAAAGAGCAAAATGGTGATAGGCTCATACTTAATTTTATGATTCCCTGCCTAATTGTTTCCTCTTTAGATGTAACAATGGAAGGAGTACATTTCCCATTAATTTATTATAGTTTTTTGTTCTTCTTTTTAAATATATCTACTAAAGTCAATAAAATAAGATGAAAGTCGCATTAATTACAGGAATTACAGGTCAGGATGGGTATTATCTTTCTAAATTATTATTAGAAAAAGGATACATTGTTCATGGAACTGTTCGCAGGGCTTCAACAATTAATACTTCAAGAATTGATCCATTAATATCTAAATTCTCAGAAGAAAAGAAACTGAATTTACATTATTCAGACTTATTAGATTCTTCGTCCTTAAATGTTTTAATAAATAGTATTTTGCCTGATGAGGTATATAACTTAGCAGCACAGTCACATGTCTCTGTATCATTTAAGAATCCAGTTTATACTTCGATGACAGGAACTACAGGCCCCCTTTCCTTATTAGAGGCTATAAAAGCCTGTGAAAAAGATATTAAATATTACCAGGCATCTTCATCTGAAATGTATGGTGGTTCGTCTAAGGAGGCGTTAAATGAGCATTCTCCATTTGACCCTAAAAGCCCATATGCTGCAGCAAAAGTCTTTGCTTACAACACAACGAAACTTTATAGGGATTCATATAATTTATTCTCAGTTAATGGAATCTTATTTAATCATGAGTCTCCAATGAGAGGTGAAACTTTTGTGACTAGGAAAATTACAAGGGCTGTTGGAAGAATCATCTTAGGCATTCAAGAAAAACTAACATTGGGAAATCTAGAAGCTTCTAGAGATTGGGGTTTTGCAGGTGATTATGTTGAAGGGATGTGGCGAATGATGCAGCATGATAAAGCTGATGATTGGGTATTAGCTACAGGTTCTACCTATAAAGTAAGTGATTTTGCAAAGCTTGCTTTTGAAGAAGTTGGATTAAATTGGGAAGATTATGTTGAAACATCAGAAAGATATTTTAGACCAAATGAAGTTGATTATTTGTTAGGAGACTATACAAAAATTAATAAGGAAATTGGATGGAAGCCAGAAACAGATTTTAATGAACTAGTAAAGATTATGGTTGAAAGTGATACTAATTTAGCAAAAAGAGAAGAAGTACTATTAAGAGAGGGATTAATCAAGCCAACCTGGGAAAATCCAATTTCTAAGTCCTGATTTCATTATTTAAATTATTGAGAAACCATTCGTAGGTAATTTTTATACCTTCTTCAAGCTTTACCTTGGCTTTCCAGCCTGTTTCATTTACTCTACTTGAGTCCAAGAATTTTCTTGGATTTCCATCTGGCATAGTTATATCAGTGTTAATCTCTCCTTCGTAAGATAAAACTTCTTTTATCATTAAAGCTAAATCAATAATAGAAACTTCTTCTCCGCTTCCAACATTATAGAGATCATATTTTAAATCTTTAAAATCAAGTATCGATTCTATAAAATTTGAAAGATCATCTACAAATAAAAATTCTCGTAACGGCTTACCAGATCCCCAGATTTTAAATTCTTGCTCCCCAGCATTTTTTGCTAGGTGCATTCGATGAATTAATCCAGGAATAACATGCGAATTTTCAAGGCTAAAATTATCATTTGGACCATAAAGATTTGTCGGCATCAAGTTAATTACTTTATTTCCATGTTCTTTATTTAAAGAACGACCTATTTCAATGGCTGATAATTTTGCCATAGCATAGGGAGAATTTGTTGGTTCTAAAGCACCAGTCATAAAGCTTTTTTCCGATATGGGGTCTTGTGCATTTAATGGATAGATGCAACTGCTACCTAAGTTAATGATTTTTATATCAGGATAATTAATGCATCCTTCAAATATATTCATGTTTATTTTTAAGTTTTCAAGAATAAAATCTGTTCTATATGTATCGTTTGCATAAATCCCCCCAACTTTAGCTGCAGCAATAATTATCAAATCTGGGTTTACGTTTGAAATTTTTTCTTTTGTACTTCTTAGGTCAATTAAATTCGTATCATCTCTTGTTGAACAAATTAACTCATCTACTTTTATTGAATTAGTTAATACTCTTTCTAAAGATTTTCCAACAAGTCCTGAACTTCCAAAAATTAAAACTTTCATTTAATTTCTACATTAGTACTTTAAATTTTCAATTCTTATTTTTTGATAAACTTTTAAAACACTCTATTAAAAAAATCATTGGTTTTTCAATTTTGAATAATTTAAAAGTTATTAGTCCAATAAATAAGTGCAATACGCTATTTAGCTTCCAAGTATGCACTAAGTGATATTCACCAAAACCCAACTCACTAAAATAAGAATGATAAAATCTAGCATTTTCTGTAAAAGCTCCCCTTATTGACCAAGGCTTCCAGCTTCCTTGATAATGTATCAGTATTGAATTTTCCTTAGTTTCTTTGTATTTTTGACTTGAGTTATCTAAGCCAACTCTATAATTAAATTTTTCTTCAAGTTCTAAATAGTTACCATCAAAAAATGAATTTAAAATATCTTGATCCCAAAAATATAACTTATCTTTAATATCCACTTGCCTTTTTTGAAGTTTATTAAATATATCATTTGATACCCATTCTTTATAGTTGATGAAAAGAACACCAGCATTGAAATATTTATTTCCTTGCATCAATATGCCGTCCCAGTCAATATCTTGATTTTCTTCTTCTCTAAGTTCGTCAGTTTTTGCTCCTAAATAATATTTTCCTTTTTTCATTGAATCAAATATATTATTGAACTTAATGTCAGGTTCATTTGTACAGAGTACATCACCATCAACATAAATAAATTTCTCCATATTCTTAGGAAGATACTCATCTAAATATAATCTGTAGTAAGTTGCTTCAGAGATATGGGTATCTTCAATTCTTGGGAATTCTATATTTCTATTATCAAATTGATATATGCTTATTGAATTTAATTTATGATCAGTAGATAATTTGCTAGCAAATCTATCAAAAGTAATTTTATTTTTATGAATAATATAAACATTTATAGGGTTTTTACATTTATTTAAAAAACTTTTAATTGAAATACTAGTTTGTATATTGTAGTTTTCATCAATTGCATAAACTAAATTTATCATCTTTTACTAGAATTCATTCTATTACTTTTCTCGCTTTTTAGGATTATAATGTTGACGTGAAAAATTTAATGCCACATTTAATTAATTTACCGCCCTTCATGTATAAGGCACAAGAAGTTGAAAAATTCAATTTTTTACAAAAAATAATTTTTGTAGTAAGAGGTAAAATTACTAGCTTTATTATCAACAATACGAATAAAAAAATATTTTGTTTTTGTATGAATTTATTATTTAATAGAGATGGACTTATAAAGTTTAATTCAAACAATTTTTATAGTTTTAATGTAGGTAGTAAAAAAATATTTTTTCCAAATAAAAGGGTTGTTAGGTTTGTAAACAACTATCCAAACCAACTAAATATACTTTATGAGTCATATTGCTTAAATAAAATCAAATTTAATAAAGAAGATATTATTTTAGATTGTGGAGCAAATATTGGGGAACTATATATGTCTCTTCTGGAAAAAAATCATTTAATACGATATGTTGGTTTTGAGCCTGATCAAGAAACTTTTGATTGTTTAAAATTGAACGTTGATGATAAAAAATCAGTCCTTAATAACTTTGCACTTCATGAGAAAACGGGAAATCAAAAATTTTACTTAGACAATCAAGGAGGTAACTCATCTCTAGTGGATTTTGGTTCCCTAGAGTCCGTCAATGTAGAATGTAAATCTTTAGATGATTTAAAAATACAAGAAAAAATAAAA
>MDTG01091172.1_pt1 | contig 33820 bp, 20 predicted proteins | sample 811421 | NCBI WGS metagenome assembly MDTG01 (sample SAMN05326645, study PRJNA326480) | marine metagenome | isolation source: seawater | place: Pacific Ocean: South East | collected 2011
AAGCATAGGAAGAAGAAGAATAAGAAGAGAGGAGGGAGTTCTTCTTCTTCTTCTTCTTCTTCGAGTAGTAGCAGCAGTAGCAGTAGCAGTAGTAGTGGTAGCGATTCGTCAGATTCAGAGTGTGAGCGAGCAGGGCGCCGAAAAGGCGCTCGGGGCGGCATTGGAGGAGGAAAAGGAGGAGGAGGAAAGAAGAAGAAGAAAAGCGTGAAAACGTTGAAGAATAGCATGCTTTCGCTTGGAATAGGAAAGAAGAAAAAGAAGAAGAGAGGCAAAAGGACTATTTCGCAAGCAGCAATTGCCGAGCAGGTGAAGATTCCCGCCAACGAAGCTGAAGAACCGGCTGGATTGGCATCATTAGGCGCGTGCCCTTTACTTTCGCCGCTAATTTTAGGCAAAGGCGTTATTCCCGTCGCTACTCTCGAAGTGTGCACGGGGAAATACTGTCGCAGGAACGGTGCGTATGCCATTTCCGAGAGTCTGAAGAATGACTTGCCTTCGAATTGGCCGTGCGAAACATCGGCGGGGAAGTGCATTGGAGGAAAGTGCAAAAAAGGCGTGAACATCGCCGTCCAATCTTCATTGGGGTATGAAAAGTTTGCTGGCATGGATCTCGCGACGGCGCGTTCTGTTTTCATACCGATGGCGTTACGAACAAATGAGATTAATGGCACAACCGACGAAGGTGAAGGAGCTATTCTAACTCCCGGAGAGGTGGCTTCACCTGCGGTGAATCGGTCTGTTGATAGCGATGCACCCTCTGGATACATGCCAAAGATACATTAGCTGCATCGCACATGCAATGTGTAATACTACTCGATTTTTCACGTTGTAAAGGCATGTCCACCGGAGTTTGTTTTTATTTTTTTGTTTTGGATTTCCCAAAAAAAAAGGCAAAGGCGTAATCAATCTACACACGCGTTCAAAATCACACGCTCTTTCTTTCTTTCTCTCTGTACGCGCGTAAACGTCACAAGAAAAGATAATAATGGCGAGTCATCGAGAGGAACAAAAGTTCCGGATGATGGAATTAGGCATAGACGACGGCGAAGGCGACAAGAGCAATAAAAACAATACTAAAAAAGAAGAGAATGAAAAGAACGCACACGACTTAGGAGACGAGGGAGAAAAAGCATCACCATCGTCGTCCTTCTCAGCGTTTTCCGAGAGTGGGAACTGTTCTGCCAACGCCATATACACGAGACTGCAATATTATTATCGGCAATCAGGCGCATCTGAGTATCCGTTGACAACTCTAGCCATTTTGACCGCCATTTTTTGGTTACTTGCATCGGGATTGAACTCCTTCTTCGTCGCTAGTGAAGATGGAAACGGAGTGTTGAGAATGAGACCGGCAGACTTGCTCCCGAAAAGATTTCGGTTCGGCGAGAACGGAGTTCCCAAAACGCGAGGAACGCCGATTCGAATTATGCCTTCATCTGATTTTAGGCATTTCGACGAGTTGAAATCGTACATGCACCCCACAGAGTTAGTGGGATTAGGAATAGATACAGAAGGACACGTTTTGAAACAACGTCCTTTGCTCGAGCTTAATAAGAATAATCTGTTGGCGTTGAAAACGTCACCGCCACCACCGTTGGCGCCAGGAGAAGAAGAGAAGCAAGTGTATGATGTAGATTTACCGAAAGGGTTTTATCGATGGGATGAAGTGCACCAAAATATTTGGAGAAAAGCGAAGCAAAAGCACATCGAAGAACTTCGCGCAGAAGCGAGGATTGAGCAACACGCTCGAGCGAAAGCGTTCATAACGAACGACAAGGATTCGTCTGATTTAGACAAAGTGTTGCAAGAAGAAGCCGCAGAAAGAGCGAGAGCGCATTTACAAGACGTGCTGAAAGATCATTTGGTGAATTAGCTCTCTAGTTCTATTCTTTTTATTAATTAGCCGATATATTCTGCTGCTGAGATTGCGTTCCTTTGCATCGTCTAACATATCTAATGTTTCCATAGCCTTAACATTTTATCTTTTCCGCCGCTCGCGCCTTTCGTTCCTAGCGGCGACCAATCGCATGCAAAAATCTCATCCGAGTGGCCGGGCAAGTCGAGCTCGAGTTTCTTCAAACGCACGCTCCATACTTTTAACGTCGAGTCTTTGGATGCGGATAACACGAAGCGCGAATCCGCGCTCCAGGCTATTTGGTACACCGCGCCAACATGTCCTCGAAAAGTACACACGAAATCGCCAGTTTCACCATTCCATAATTTTACCGCTTTGTCAAACGACGCCGAGGCAAAATATTTACCGTCTGGGGAGAACATGACGTGATTAATCAATTGTACGTGTCCAGTCAATCGCTTCAAAGCCGTTTTCGATTGCGAAGGTTCCCAAAGAAACATAGTAAAATCGTCAGAACCGCTGATTAAACGTTCTGGTTTGTTTCTAGTCAATTTTTTGTATCGTTCGAGCGCACGTTCTTTCGCTTTTTCGAACGTCCCTTCTCGTTTCCCCGTTTCATCAAACGCGCCCGTTCTCAAGGCAAATTCTGACGATAATGCGAGCGTGTTTACCCAGTGCGCGTGTCCTTTCAACTGTCGAACAATTTTCCCGTCTTTGGCGTCCCAGGCATACACCGTTGTGTCTCTCGACGCCGTATAAATCAAGCCTTCCCCGCCCCATTTCACGGACGAGAGGGCTCTCGAGTGTGCGGAAAGTGAGAACAGAGGTATTTTCTTATTCACGTTCCATACTTTTGCCGACCCATCCGCAGAGGCGGAAACGAACCGAATGTAGTTTGATGTTTTCAACGCATGCATCGGCTCCCAGCTTAATCCTACAATGTGTTTCTTATGGCCTTTCAAAATCCCTCTGGATTCACCTGTGACTGGGTCCCAAAGCCGAACCATATTATCCATCCCTCCACTCCCTAATAATTGTGCGTCTGGCGACCATGCCACACATAAGACCCAATTCGTGTGTCCTTTACACATCGTTTTCGGCGCCTCGCTTTCGTGGTTCCATAGACGCACGGTGGTATCGCCTGACCCGCTCGCTAAGTGCTTCCCGTCTGGAGAAAACGATACCGATAGTATAGCTTCGGCGTGACCTGGTATCGCGGATGAACACCGAGTTACTGGTCTTACTCGAAACAGTGCCTGAGGGGCGTACACGATTTTCAAGACCTGTTCCATGCTCGCATTCACTTTCGCCAAGTGGTCCCCTAAATCCGTCGTTAACGTTTCGTCTTTTATGTAAAACTCGTACGGGAGTTTCTCCCCTTTCTCTTCCGTGTTATTCAATAAAGTGTTCAATAACTCTTCCAACTGTTTCGAGGTACAATCGTGCGGTAAATCCAGCTGAGGACCGGCGTTGTTCCCGTCCATATCTACCAGTTGTGCGATCACGTTTATTCTCGCGTGAGGGAGGAGTTTTTCATTTTCATTCGTGTCGTGCGCATTCCCTCTTCCTCCAGTTTTCGCGCGCTTCGTTGTCGGTAAAGACGACATGAGCGTTGAGTGTGATTCGGTGTATCGTTCCTCCTCTCCGTCTTATGCGCTCCTCGAGTGTGCCCTTTCTTCCTCTCTCTTCCTTTCTACAAGACACGCCGCCGCCGTCGGCGGTCGTTTTTGTTAAAGGGAGTGAGAGAAGACGCTAAACTCTAACTAAAAACTGCCGCCAAAAAAAGTGCTTCGAGTCCTGTACGAGTAAAAAAACACCTCTTGCACCACCCCACACAATTAGTCCTTTGTGGACTAAGAAAAATGAGCAGCGATGCAGCCATCACCGACGATGCGCTAGAAGAGGAAGAGGGAGACTTCGGAGACTGGGTGGAAGACGAAGAGGAGATTTCGGAGCAACGGAAAACGAAGTGTTTATTTTCTAAAAGAGTGTATGCCAACGCGCACGAAGCGTTAACGAGAGCCGCCACTGATTTTGGATTTGATTTACGACGAGTCGTTTTGAACACAAACAACAATGCCGAGAACGAAACAACTTCGAATAGCATCACTAAAGATGGTAACGAAGATGATGAAAATGAATTGGAGTTTTACGACGTCATTAAAGTGATTAACTTTGTGCGTAAAATGGTTTTAGAAGAAACAGAAAACAAAGAAGAACAAGACGAGAAGGAATTGGCAAAACGAGTGATTGAAAGAGTCAACGACAGGGCATGGAAAGACGACGTGTATTTAATGCCCGTCGATGCGAGTGGGTCGGACCCTTTGACGTACGAGTGGGAATCGTATGTCTACGGCGTTGGTGATGGTGATGACGACGAAGAAGAAGCACCGGTAACGACAACGATGAACGATACAAAAGCAGACCAACAAAGGGGCACATCTCAAAATGAACAATCGGCATCGGCGTTGATGATATCATCGTTGCGAAGCGAGAATGAGACGCTGAAATTGAAAGTGTTTGAAATGATGCAAAAATTAGGCATGATTAGCGAAGAAGAGGAGAAGGAAAAGCTCGCACCAGTGGCAAACGTCGGGGCAAACGTCTTATCATCAGCACCGATGCACAATAACGATGATGACTACTCGAATAGAAGATATTTGAATCACATGGATAGAGAAACGAAAGAGAAGAAAAAAGAAGACGAGGTAGACGAGAAAGTGAGAGATTCAGACGATTCGTACTTCAACTCATACTCGTACTTTGAAATCCACAAAGATATGTTGAGCGATAAAGCACGGACGGGTGCATACAGAGATGCGCTTACCAAAAATCCAACTCTGATAAACGATGCAAATGTTCTCGACGTCGGTTGTGGTACGGGTATCTTATCCATGTTCGCCGCGCGAGACGGTGGCGCGAGAAACGTCGTCGGCGTCGATGGTTCATACAGAATTGCGGACGTTGCACGAATGAACGTCGGCGCTAACGGCTTACAAGATAAAATTGAAATCATCGAAGGAAAGCTCGAGGACATGGATTCTATACGCGGTGCACCGTTCGACGTCATCGTATCGGAATGGATGGGTTATGGGTTATTCTTCGAGTCCATGTTAGATACCGTGTTGTATGCCAGAGATAAGTATTTAAAACCGGACGGCGCATTGTTACCAGACGTGTGTTGCATTAAAATCGCTGGGTTCACGAAACTGGCTACGGTTGATTTTGATTTCTGGAACGACGTGTATGGATTTTCAATGAAAGAAGTTGCCGTTCAGCAGTTAGATCATGCATTGGCGACGGCTGTGGTGAAACACGTCGAGGGTGAACACATCGGAACGACGGAGACGGAAATTTTACGTCTCGATTTGTGCAAATGTTCGGTCAAAGATACCGAATTTAGTGCGGAATTCAAACTCGATGCGCTCGAAGATGCGACGAAAGATCAATCGCAAACGATTTATGGGATCGTCTTGTGGTTTGATACAGAATTTTCGAGCCGGTTCTGCCGAGAAAATCCTGTTGTTCTTTCCACGTCTCCGAAAGAACCGAAAACGCATTGGGTCCAAACTGCTTTACATTTTCCCGAGCCGCTCGTTTTAGACAACACCTCTGCGTCGGGTATTAAAGGACGCATTAGCATGGCGAAGAGTACAGAACACGTGCGAGGTTACGATATAAGCTTAGAATCGTACCCTATCGATCAGAGCGGGAAAGCGTGCGGTAAAGTACAAACGCGGTTGTATAGACTTTGAGAAGAAAAATGTTGTCAATAATACTAGTACTCGTAGGAGATAATTGTACCATTAAACGCGCCATTCTAACCCCTCAACAACTTCTAACGTGTTTGAATCGGGATCCCTGAAGAATATCGCTGGCCTACCTGATTTGCTTTTCGTATATTCAATCTTATTCGCATCTAAAGCGTCCATCAGTGGCTGTATGTCCATGCATCCGATGCAAAAGTGTCGGTCCCTGCCTCCGTGAGTTGGTCGAGATTCGATGTCGTCTGGATCTGGATTTGGTAGTTCCATTATGTGAATCATCTCGTCTCCAATCCATAACCACGCTCCGTCGTACGGTAACTTATCTTTCGGCCTCGCCGGATTAATGGCTAATCCTAGTATACCTTGGTAAAAATCCATCGTTCGTTGCATATCTTTGACGATAATCGCCACGTGGTGCACACCAGTTATTTGCATCTTCTTTGCCACGGACGTGTCCGGTAACTCCTTCGTTTTCTCGTCAATATCCGACCATTTTAGTATTTTCCCTTTAGTGTTCGTGATTGTTTCGTTATTAGATGACGGTAGTGACGACGATCGCGTTTGTAGATGTTCTCGTTGTTGTTGGTGTCTTCTTCGTCTAGAGTTTGCCACGGAATGGATAAATGAAGACGACGACTTTGGTGACGACGAAACCAACGTCCGTTCTCTTCTTCTGCGTAAAGAAAGGAATGATGTCATCGTCGTTGTTCTCGTCGCAGTGATAATGGTATTCATCGTGCTATTGTAATCTATTTCTTTCTCTTTCTCTCTCGTTGTTTATCAAGGGAAGAAGAGAGCTCCAAAGTGAACCGAATTTTTCCTTTTTTTTTGTGTGTGGCAATGGGAAATTACTCACAATTCACTCTCGCCCTCTCCAAAAGATGAACCCAAAGCCTCCACCGAAAGAGAACACGGTGGACCAAAGAAAGAAATACTACGAGGGCATGCTCTTGCAAGAGTTGAAATTGCACATGAACACGCAGAGGGAGTATAAGAATGACCTGATAGACAATTGGGCGGGCGATTCAGAAGCGGACTGGTTCGCGCACCTGAAAGATGGCGAGCTTCAAAAGAAATTGCAGGCAACAAAGAAAACGACGACGACGACGACGACGACGACGACGAAGCAGGAAGATCCTCAAAATAATGACTAGCAGACACAAAATAGATATGGATATATAGATGGATAGATTAGGAGAAATATACTGTACCATTATTAGCATTTTCGAAAGAATGAAAAGAGTAAACAACAAAGAACAAGAACAAGAACAAGTGTATTTGTTAATTACAAATTAGTGAATTCTAAATCACAACGCAAAAGGACGCGAAACGGCTTCTAAATCGCACTCAATGGCATTAACTTCCGCTATCTTGTCTTGCCGTCCTTTTATACCCAAAGCTAAACCGCTTTCAATCATCCATTGGATGTACGGTCCCCAAACTTTTCGGTCACAACGCAACGTGTTTTCATGCCCGATGACAACCAACCCCCTTCTCGCTCTCGTGAGCGTCACATTACATCGTCTCGGGTCGGAGACGAAACCTAAACTTCTGTTCGTATTTGCACGAACAGTGGATACTATCATGACTTCTTTCTCGCGTCCTTGAAAACCATCGACGGAGGAGACTTCGATGCCACACTCACCAGTATTCCTATCAACGCCAGTTTGAATTCCGGCGCGGCGAATCATTTGCCGAAGTAAACGAACTTGTGCCGCGTACGGGGTGACAATACCAATATCTTTCGGTCGCAACTCTTGTGCGAACAGAAATCCACGCAAATATGCCAATACCAGCTCTGCTTCTGCTCTGTTGGAATACGAATTCGAGTCATTGAGTTCCATTGCGTTTGTCGGGTGTGTCGGGACGTAACAAATAGGAACGTTTGGTTGCGGCCAATTGAATCCAATTGGTATCGGTCGCATCGCTCGAGGCGTTCCATTCTTCAATTGTTTGTCGTAGAACGCGTCTGAGGGAAATTTCCCTAAAGCAGGATGCATGCGAAACTGCGTGTCGAGCATGTAAGGCACAACCCCTAAGGACACGAGTCGATCGAACATGGAAAGCGTCAACCCGCCGAGCTCGGCTTCTCGAGATAAAATAGTCGGCGGTAATTGTTTATGGTCTCCAACTAAAACGAGTTGCTGACAACCTCTCGAGATTGGCACTAAACTCATCGGTTCTGTGACTTGAGAGGCTTCATCCAACATTACCGCAGAGAAACTAATCCGATCCAAGAAGTCACTTCCAGAACCAGCACACGTGCAGCACACCGCCTGCGCGTATCGCACAGCTCTGATTTGAGCTTCGTACGCTTCGTGTTTTGTACACCCAGGCGGAACCATATTTTCGATTTGATACATCGCGAGATCTTGGCGAACGGCTTCGGTACGGCCAATTCGAACAACGCGAACGCCAGCGCGAGCCAAGCCTTCAACCAAGTTATCCACCGCTGTATTACTGTCAGAAGTACACAGTACCGGTCCTTTGCCTACATCTATCAACCCTCGAACGATTGCAACGGACGTGTGCGTTTTACCTGTACCCGGGGGGCCTTGTATTAAACTCAGTCGTCGCTCCAAAGTCGCCGATACCGCTCGTTGTTGTGACTCGTTCAGGTTAAATTGTCGGGTGACGTTTCGCACGACGTGTTCGTATCTCCCGCCATTTACCTCTGCGCAAAGCTTCGCGACTTCATCTTCTTCAACTGACTCTAATCCTTCCGCAAAAGATGAACTGCGCTTCATTTCGTTCAAGTACGTAGCACCTCCTTTGTCCACATCAATTTCATCCGGTTCCGCGTGTTCCGAGTGTTGAAATCCAGCGGTCAAGATTTTTCGAAACGCCGGGCTCGTCGTGCATTTTGCTTTCTTCTTTGGATCGACGATTTCGAGCAAATCACGCATCGCTCCAATCTGCCTAGAAAATGAAACTCTGTTTGCCAACTTATCCACGCTCCAGCCTTCACCGATGATATCTTTCACTTCGCCATGGTCCAAGTTGATGTGAATTTCCGTGTGTTCGAAATTTACAAATTCGATGACGCCCTCAAACTCTTCGAATTCAACCTCGGGTGCATCGAGCGGTCTTGGCGCGACTGGTAATGGCGGTGCCTTAGGGACAAACGCGGTCGCCGACGCTTTGAGCGATGAGTCTGGCGCCGCCGCCGGTGGTGGTGGTGGTTGTTTCTCAGCTAAAGTATTACCATCCGTCATTGCCATCGTTTTCGTCTCTTTATACATATCTGCCGCTTCGGGGGATAAATCCGGTAAGGATTCGAACGACCGCACTTGCGGTAGAGCTTTTGGCGGTGCCACGTATTTATGAACCAATACGGAATCCCCACCGGATAAAATGCGTTTCCCGTCCAAGTTTATTTGTCCTTGTAAACACGACATTGGCATTGGAATCTTCGTGACGCCGTCTGGCCCAACCTGCGGCTTCGTCGACAGACACAACCTTCCGCCTTTCCACGTCGACGCCGTGGCGACGAGATCCGTCGCAGCCGGCGGCCTCTTCGCTATTCTCTCTAAAATCTGTATCGACTCCTCGCAAAACTCCGTCAACAACAAACGCGCATTTTTCGTGAAATACCCCGCCGTCGCTGCATCCGAGTGCTCAACGACTTTCGTCAAAGGACACAATGCGTTGACGAGCTTCTTAGCATCTTCCAAATCACATCTACACGGCACAGACATTAATATCTCGCAGAATTTCTTCAAGGTCATTTTAAAGTTATCTTTTGACATGATCTCGGCGACAAATGCTGCGTGTTTCGCGTGATTAGCCTGTAACAATCTCAAAATCAACTTTGTGTGCGTCTCTTCGTCCACGGTTCCCGATTTGGCGTTTTGTAAAATGTTTCCCATATTCGGTTTACTTTTTTCCGTGGTGTACTTTGCGAACCAAACGAACGCTTGGGAGATCTTCCCCGTGTCCATCTCACGTCGTATCTGCTTCCCGTACGCTATTTTTTTCTCCGGTATTACTTTTACTTTTTTCTGTTTTTGGCCGAAAAAGCCACCTCGGCCGCCACCTCGGCCTCCTCCTCCTCCTCCGTAATATCCTCCTCCTCCATAATATCCTCCTCTGCCTCCTCCTCTGCCGCCATATCCTCCACCGTACCCTCCATTATATCCTCCTCCATTATTATATCCCCCTCTGTAATAGCCTCCACCGTAATAACTATTTTGATAATTCATCCTCCTCGATGTTTTCCCTTTATAATTTCTCTTCTTCTCCACGTTTCCACTCGCAGGTTTACCGAGGAGTTGTTTGTTTTTGTTATCGTTGTCCTGTTGAGTTTGTTGTTGGGAAATGTCTCTCTCGTTGCTGTTATTTTTCTTAGACTTCTTCTTTGACATCTAGTGGAACTCTATCGATATATTACAATCTAGATAAGCGAAGAGAAACAAAAAAGTGAAGAATGAAGAATCGAGAACGAACGATGTTACAGCGGTAAATTTTTAAAAATGTATATGGACCGGTACAATTACTTTACACTAACCCAGCCAAAAGCATGCCTAAAATCAGTGCTTTTTCGCCGTGAGAAGAATCGCACGCCGGCAAGATTCTGTGCGCGGCAGACCAGAACGCTTTCGTGTATTTTTCCGAAATCGTATCTGCGCCATAGAGGAAAGCGTTGCCTTTTTGAAACTCTCGTGGTAAGTACGGTCGCACCCAACTCTCGTACATTTCCATCGGTCCAAACGGCAGGACTTTCATATTGTGCAAAATACACATGGTGAACGAAAACAGCGCTACTGGAGCGAAAAAGCTTTTCAACGCCATTTTTACGCCATAGAAAATGACGAAACCATACAACATGGATGTGAAGAAGTCTTTCGCTTTCGTCGGCAACGACTGAAACGCTTTTTCGGTTTGTGCTTTCATTTTATTCGCGGCAGCGTTAGAGCTCTTCGCGTTTGCGAGAGGTACGACGGTGAGTAGAAAGGTGACAGTCGCGGCAAGTAGAAATCGCGTCGCCATCGATGAGCTTTGCGAAAACCGTTCGTCGTCGTTATTGTTATCGTTGTTGTTGTTGTTGTTGTTGTTGTTGTTGTTGTTGTTGTTATTCCAACCGCCCCCACCCGAGTTTCCACCAAAATTTCCTCCTCCTCCTCCTCCTCCACCACCAATCTCGCCAGTAAGTAAGCGCAGGTTATGATTATTATAAATGTTATTATTCGCGCTCAACTTCCCTCTTCCGCTATCGTCTAGAAATATGCCTCTTCTTCTCGTCCTCATTGCTTTCGTCTTCGTTTTCTTTCGGTTTACATTTTTAAAGTACATTTCGTTTTTGACAGTTTTTGACTTGGGAGAGGTGGAAGAGTAAGAGAAGCACACGGTCCGGCGAATACTCGTCATAATCTGTTCTCGTATTCTCGCAGAAGGTGGCTCTGATGGCGTCGAACGTACGAGTGCGGGAGTGCTGATGGATAACGAGGGCATATGGTCTAAATCCTATGAGATTTTGTGGGGAGATTCGAAAAAAACACTCAACTCAACAAAAGAATGAAAATGGACAACTCTCACCTACAGGCACCAAATTTCGGAAGATCTAAAAGTAGTAGGTATGTTTAGTACAACTCAATTTTTAAAGTATATTCCTTCATTACTCCTCCTCGGAATAAAAAGAAGAAGAAATCAATTCCTTTCCAGCAATAAGTTATTGCGGATCTTGTTGCTTCTTCTGATCGCCTGGACGGTTGAATCGTCTCTGCGGTCTTTGTCCTTCCTCTCGCCCCGCCTCTTTATCCGCTAACGCCTGCGCCGCGGTTCTCGGCTTCGGTCCTTTCAACTTTCTCGGCGTCGACTGTTTTCGCTTCAAAATGTCTTGTTTGTTCTCAAAATATCGTCGTCTTCTGACTTCGTTGATGTGGCCAGAGTTCATGACTTGTTTGCGAAAACGTCTCAACGCAGCCTCTCCGTTTTCACCTTCACCGACGTTGATTTCTGTTTGGTACGCGCCTTTGAACGCAAAAGCAACGCCCGGAGCCAATTTTTGCTTTGGTTGTTGCGCGACTGTAGAATTGTATGAGATGTGATCGAGTAGAAAGAGAGAGGTGAGTTTCTCGTTCATTCGTTGCGTAAAAAAAGAGATGCAAAAGCTTTCCCAAACAAGAGAGAAGAAGATAGAATGTTGAGGTTTTTACGCAACCCGAAAATTCGCGTTTTGCGCGCTCGACATCCCGCGCGACGAGGGAATACTCGATTCAAAGGCACTTTCGGATGCAAAAATCCCGATTCTAATCAATCGCGTCCTTTAAACGAGCGATCTCGCGCTCAAAAGTTCTTCGAACGTAGGTATTCTCTCGACATTTTCGCATCAGCGAGGCAAACGTCTCCTCTGGCGACGGAGACACAAATCGCGCAATTTAGCGCGCGCGTGCGCTGCGAAAAAACAAGCAAACGCGCGACCCGACGTCAATGCGTACCTCTGTTGTTTGTGGACGTGGAGGAAACCGAGGTTCCAACTAAGGATGCCGTTCGCATGGTTAAGCCTAACATGGTGGAACTAAAGTGTTTTCTATTTTTTGTTGTGACGACGACTATTGCCAACCTTCTTTTTTTGACGGACGCTCTCTTCTCAATTCTTCCTTTTTTTCAATAATAAATAAAAAGTGCGAGAGTCAAGTCACAAGTCAACACCAATTCGAAAAAAAACACGTTCGTTCGAAAAGTATATATGGGAAAAGAGTGAGTTCGTCGCCAGACATATGTGAAATGAATCGACCAGGCTATGGAGGCGGTGGCCCGGGTGGGCAAAACCCGGAAGACAAGAAAAGAATTCGCGAGGCAGAAATGCGCAAACTGTACGCGAATTCATGGGCGGTGGAGTTGATGAAAGCACCGTGCGCGCGCCCTGGTTTTTGCATGTACGCGACATTCTGTTCTCCTTGCGTTGCCTGGCAACAGAGAAAAAAACAAATGTACGGGTCGTTGCAAGGATACACGTGTTGCAACGGGGGATCGTGCATTTCTGGACGTTGCGGCGAGCAGAATAACCCAGAATTGTGCTTAGCGTGCGAAGTGTTTTGGTGTTTCCCATCGGCAGTCGCGACGAACAGGTTTCTTATTCAAGACGAACAAAGAGTCATGAACACGCAGTGCGACAATGGCATCATCGGCTTCATGTTGTTGATGAACCAACTCGCGTGTATTTTTAGAGTGGCGGCCATGGTGTCCAACGATGATTCCATCGAGCAAGCCGCGGACATATTGGATTGCATTTCCGATATGACATACTGTTCTGTGTGTGCGTGTATGCAAACGCAACAAGAGGCTCAAATTGACTTTAGAAATGAAAGCATGACGCCACAGCAACAGGTGTTCCAAGCTCCACAGGTACAAAGAATGGCGGAGTACGAAACGCCAGCAGGCACGTATGGTGCAGCACCACCTCAACAGCAGCAGGCACAACAACAATCACAACCACAATACCCAAAAGTTTAAATTTTATTCGATTCGATACTACTATTACACATATAATTTCTAAACAAGAATTTACGACGCTACTTTACATTTAGTCTTCTTCGTGTCTATTTTCCCAGTCATGACTATACCGTTCATCAACTTTTCGCTATCTGTATACCAAGCAAACCTAGGTTTCCCGTCTACGCCGACGTCGCCTTTGTAAAACGCCAGTCGATCTTTAATATTATTAATCACGCCCGCGTGCCATTTGAAGTGGTGCACGGCCACCTTTGCGTCGCTAAAGCGTGATTGAGACCATAACTTAGTATTTTGGTCATTATCGCTCGGTGTGGAACATTGAGCCCCAGGTGGGAGAAAAGATAAGTTATCGTGCCCGGCGCACTGGTACTTATACTTTTCCGGGTATTTCGAGTACGGCGTCAAATGATAGACGTCTTCTAAACCACCATCACCTCTCCCCGGCCCGCTTAAATATGCCTTTGCCCTTGCCGCGCGCAACACCTGATGGTTCCCTCTGTCCGTTCTCCAGTACCCTTTATACGCCATGGTCTTAAAATCTCTTCCACCGGCGACAGTTTTAATTACCGAACATCGCAAAGGAAACTGCTGAAACATCCCAGGCTCTTCTTTCAATTTGCTCAACTCGCCGCTCTTCGAGACTCGATCGACGTATGTCCCTCTCACTTCATTGTACCCTTTCTTATCCATTTCTTTCAAGAAGTCGATCACTGATTTCCCTCCGTACGAGTGAAACTCATCGTTATCCGCGTGAACAATCCAACCATCCGGATGGACTTTTTCCAACAACTGCATCCGGTGTTTATACATCACTTCGCTCGAGTATTGCGTCAACCACTCGTGGTACGGGATACCCAAATTGTCTAAAATCTTAGCGCACTTATCAAACTCTTCCGTTCGAAAACCGGATTTAGAGTTAATCACGACTAAGAAATTCTCCGGTTTAATCCCTAGATCGATGTAGTGGTGGACGAATTGTTTCAAGAGCACGGCGCCGTCGTAATCGGCAGCCACGGAGGTGAAAAGCCAAACATTGTTCGAGTAGTCTTGACTCGCTGCTGCTTCGACGCTACTGAAAGAATTTTTTTCAGTGTTCTCCGTGTACTCGGCATGATGACTATGTTTCTCGTTATTCGATTTCATATACGCAATCGCGAACGCAAAGACGAGAAGGAGTTGGATACATCTTTTCGTGTGTCCTTTTCTTCTTCGTCGTTCTTTTCGTCCCGAAGAAGAGTTCATCTCGATAATCTTTTCTTCGTGCTCCATTTCTGACGACGGTTCAGAAAAGAACCCCAATCCAAAATATATTTCACAAGATAAAAATGCGTCAGAAAAGAAAAGGAACGAGAATAAGGATTCGAGGAGATAGTTCTATGAAATAAGAATATGCAATACGTTAACAGTACCACGCTGGTACTATTGATAGTGTGATTAAATTAATGTAATATTAGTACAGAGTTTATCTCTTAACAGGTCAACATGCCGCTGCTTCAACCTTGTTCGTGGTCGTCGTGTTTATATCGTTCTTCACTGTGTTGTCAGAAACCGGCGACGGCAGTTCGTTTTCTTTCTTCGTGTTGTTATTTGATTCTGTTTTTACATTTACAGCGGCGTCGGCAGCAGTGGTAGTTTTCGTGCTGGTGGTGGTGCCAGCTTCAATAGGAGAGCCGTCTTCGTCTTCGCCGTTTTCAATCGGTTGGAATTTTGCGTGCGCCTCTTTGGCGTCTTTTTGAAGGTCGTCTTGCTCTTGCATCGGAAGAACATCCAACGGAAAGTGGTTGCGCCATCCCAAATTTTCAAGCATTCTTCCGTACCAGGAAGATGCAAGGTTCGGAGTGATGGTGACTGGGGTCGAAAGCGCACTCGTGCCCGCACGGGGGTCGTTCATCTCGTTTGCGTTTGGTTGTTGTTCTCCTCCACCTCCTCCGGGATTCGTGTTGTTGATCATGACGGTTTGACTCGCAATATTCAGCATCGACGGACGACGGACGAGCTGGTTATTCAAGCTATTGAACGCAGGAAGACCAATCACTGGGGAACTCGCTCGCCAGTCGCTAGAATCGTTTGGGATCCCAGGCATGGAAAATCCACTTCTCGCTGCTCTGTTCAAATTTTCCATACTCAAAGACGACACCATTCCTCTTGGATCGTTCATAGTACGGTCGCTGATGTTACTCACGGTAGCGTTGTTATGCGTCGGGTTTATATTGTTGTTGTTCTTGCTAGTGCCGAATCCACCGCGCGCGCTCGTTTGGTCGTTGTTCATTGTGTAGTATTCCTTTTCAAATCCACTCGCGCTCTTACCGCTCTTGATTCTTTGTAATTCCATTAAACTCGCTTGAATGAGCGTTTCCAAACCAACAGATTCCGAACCTCCTGAATCTTCTCGATCCTGACTCGGTCCACGGCTCGGTCCGCGTACGCTTTTCCCAAGTTTCGTCTTTGTTGGAGACTTCCTCTGTCGTTTCACCGCATTTTTGCTCGTCGCTTCTTTTCCCGTGTTATTGTCCTTGTTCTCTTGCGAAGACTCCATAGATTCGTCACAGCTCATAGTTTCTAAAATGTGGCTCGCCACTCTTTTTTTCAAGTTTGCTTGCTTTGCCAATTGATTCGAAGACTGCTTTCTCGATCCCATAGGCGAAGATAAGTTTTGCGCCGCGGCGACTGGACTCGACGCTTTCTTTGGTGTCGCCGCCGGCGGCGCTTTTCCATTTTGAGCTAGAGTTCTTCGTAACGTTGAATTAAATCGATTTTTAACTTGGTTATCGGTTCTTCCAGGCATCGAGCGCGAAATCACCGCCCATTTGTTTCCATGAATAGCATGCGCAGACAATATCTGCGCGTCTTCCTCAGGAGTAAATGGTCCTCGTTTCACGGTTGGATTCAATTGGTTACACCATCTCAAACGACACGACTTAGAGCTTCTGCCAGGCAATCGTTCGGCAATTGCCGTCCAGTTTCCTGGTCCTCCTAATCGTTGGATTTGTTCGCGGAGTAACGTGTCCTCCTGTGGATTGAAGAATAAATATATATAGTGTGTGTTCTCTCGTTAGTATTTTTTTTTGTCGCGTGAGTTCGCTTCTTCTTCTCTCGTCGAAGAGATAACAAAAACGATAAGGCCCCACGAAAGGGAGAGAATTTTGAAACAGTTACGGTTTCGTATTCGAATTTCACGCGCGCGATAGAGGTTTCCTCGCGCAATAAAATCTCGATCACGCTCGCGAATCTCGTGCCAAAATACTTTCTTCATCCGAAAATTAAACTCGCTTCGCAAACTTGCTTCGCGCGGCACCGTGTGCGCGCGCGAATCTCGTTAAAAAAATTCGCCTCTGGCGACGGTTGTTGCGCTCTCGTCTCTTGAAACTAACACAAAAATGAGACAGTCTAAACGTACCTCGATGGTCCACGCCGATTTTACGTTCTTCTCTTCCTCCATACTTTCGTATGTCTCGATGTGTGTTTCAATACGTGGGCGTAGTTTTGAGGCCAAGTAAACCTCGCGTCGCAAGTGAAAAGCGTTCTTTGCGCGCGCGCGAAAAATGTGAAGAACACAGTCGGGGGGAGAGAGAGCTGTGACTTGTCAACCAGTAAAATTTAACTAACTCTGCGGTTGTAATTCGTTCTCTTTGTTCGGCAGATTCGTCGTCCTTGTTTTTTTAATTTGGTTTTTTGTGTACGAGGAAGAAGAAAACCAACCGATAAAAAAGAAGGCGTGTGAGTTTTTTCGTCTCCGCTTTCCATTTTTTTTAAAGTCGCCAGAGTCACAAGAAAAATAATAGAAGAGAAAGAGTTTGGTCGTAAAAGTAATTTCAAAATTTTGAAACGCGCCGTCTCCTTTTCCTCTCGCGACAATTTTTTTCAAAGGCTCGCTCGCTCGCGCGCGTGCCAAGGAGTGTTTATAGCGCACAGCCGAAGAAAGAGAGAGAGAGAGAGCACAGTTCTCTTTCTCTCCGTCTTCTTTCTATTTCTCTATCTCTCTCTGCCTTCTTTCAAAATACTTGAATATATACGCATAAAATGAGTCGCCGACGATCAAACTCTTCAAAGAAGAAGAAAGAAGAAGAAGAAGAAGAAGAAGAAGAGCGCGAAGAAGAGATGAAGAAGAATACGAAGAAAAGAAAAGAAGACGACGATTCTAACACGGATGAAGAAGAATTAACGCGAGGGCGTCGTTCGCGTCGTTCGCAACGGAGCACGAGGAACGTAAACAGAGGGAAAAGTGCTTGGTTAGGAGAGGATTCAGATGACAACGACGACGACGACGATGGAGGAGGTTTAGACGAAGAAAAAGGAAGAGGTCGACAAAAGAAAAAAGTGTCTTACAAAGAAGATAACGACGACGACGACGAGTTCATGGTCGATGAAGAGGATGAGGAGGAAGAAGATGATGATTTCATTTCATCCGAAGACGAATTGGAGTCAGATGACGGCGAGTTCGCGAATATTCGAAGGAGTACCCGAGACCGTCAAAAAATACAACGCTTGAGTCCCGGGAGAGCAGAAGCGATAAAACGACGACAACGTAGGGAAGGTACCAGGGCGAATGGTAACGTGATAAACTACAACGAGGACGATAACGACGATGATTTCGACGATTTCATCGATGATGATGGCGTGGAGGAGGAAAAGAAGAAAAAGAAGGACGGCAGAGGTCGTCCGCGAAAGGAGGCTGATGGTGGCAACGACATGAAGAAAAATGGTGCGTTCTTTAGCGCAGGAACGCCACCGTCCGCGCCGAAGAATGGGAGACGACAATCGGGTAAATGGCTCGACGATACCGACGATTCTGACGCGGATGGTTTCGATGCTTTGCACCCAACTGCCGCTACTCAAAGAGGAGGAATAGGGAACACGAATAACATCGACATCTCTCGATTCGATGCTTTGTTAGGCGCTCCAGGATATACTGCCGATGGGGGAGGTCCGAAGAAGATTGGCGAAACAAAGGATGCTGAAATTACTCCATTGACTGTAGACCCTTCACTGACGTTTAATGCCGTAGGGGGCTTGGATAAGTACGTCGACGCTTTGAAAGAGATGGTGTTTCTCCCGTTGCTATATCCGGAAATCTTTGAACGTTTCAAAATGACGCCTCCTCGCGGGGTGCTCTTATATGGCGCTCCAGGGACAGGGAAAACGTTGATCGCGAGAGCTTTAGCCGCTTCGTGTTCTCGCGCCGGGAGTGAAGTTTCGTTCTTCATGAGGAAAGGTGCCGATGTGCTTTCAAAATGGGTCGGTGAATCCGAAAGACAGTTACGATTGTTGTTTGAGGAAGCATCCAAACGCCAACCGTCGATTATTTTCTTTGACGAAATCGACGGTCTAGCTCCAGTGAGAAGTTCTAAATCCGACCAGATTCACAATTCTCTGGTCGCGACGCTTTTATCACTCATGGATGGTTTGGATAATCGCGGTCGCGTTGTTGTTTTAGGAGCAACAAATAGAGTAGACTCCATCGACGGTGCACTCAGAAGACCGGGGAGGTTTGACAGGGAGCTCGCGTTCCCGTTACCGGGCTTATCAGCGCGAGCAGAGATTTTGAAAATTCATACGCGAGGTTGGAAAAAGCCTCCATCGGCGACGTTAATCAATCACTTGGCACAAAAATGCGTGGGCTATTGCGGTGCAGATTTGAAAGCGCTCTGCACGGAGTCTGCTATTGCAGCTTTACGAAGACGATACCCACAAATCTATTCCACGGACGATCGATTGAATCTCGATCCCTCGCAAGTCGTTCCAGGACGAGTAGATTTTGAAACTGCGTTGAAACAAATTGTTCCTGCCGCTCATCGAAGTGCAAAGACGTATTCTGCTCCGCTGTCTCCGTTAATCCGCCCGCTCTTGGGCAACATCTTAAAGGAAATTTTAGAAATCGTTCGAGACGTGTATCCACCAGCGGCGTACATTTCTAGCGACGCGTCTTCAAACGAAGAAGACGCGAATAATTCGAGTGGCGATGTCATGAAACCAACAACGGACCAGTTAGAAATCGCATACTACGATGACTCAGACGAAGAAGGCAATAACCTTCTACTCGCGGAAGCGGCTACTGCAGGCAATAAGGAAGATGGCGACGACGGCGACGACAAGATAGAAGATAAAACAAGGAAAAACACGTTGAAAATCGCGGCTTCCGAGTTTATTCGCTCTCCACCTTCCCAAAATCCACGACTGCTTGTTTGTGGTGAGTCTGGTTCTGGTCAAGCCCACATTGCTCCAGCGCTATTGCATGCGCTCGAACAGTTTGCAGTGCATGCAATTTCCTTACCCGCGCTCTTATCGGATGGCGGTAGATTACCAGAAGAAGCTTTAGTCGCCGCGGTGACCGAGGCGCGAAGAGCGGCACCTTCGATTCTGTATCTCCCACACATTCGATTATGGTGGGAAAGTGCCAACGCGACGTTACGCGCGACTTTGCTGACCTTATTAGATGACATCCCTCCGAATTTGCCCGTCATGCTCTTAGCTACTGCGGATTGTGAGAGAAACGAGTTGGACGAAGAGTTGGCTGAATCCTTTGGTGGTGAGCAGCGCTCGTACGTGTTGACGAAACCAAAAGATACAGAAAGAAAGGAGTACTTCGAAGCTATCGTTTCGGCGGCATTGAGAGCGGCGCAAAAGCGAGACGAGCAAATGAAGAAGAATAACGGCAAAACCATGGATTCCGCGAAAATTGGATTGAAGAATGTCGATGCCGCAGAGGAAGAAAAGCTAGAAGTTTTAGAAAAGGCGAAAGATATCGACGCTGGCGCGAATATCGCTACTGCCTCGAACAAAGATGAGTCCGTGGAAGTGAATCCAGAAATCATTCAAGCTGAAGAGCAGATGTTAAGAAAGCAACGCATGTTCTTGCGGGACGTTGTGACGCGTTTACTCTTCAAAAAACAGTGGTCCAAGTTAGCAGCACCCATTACCGACGCCGAACTCGATGGGTACTCCAAGACTGTGCAGTCTCCGATGGATTTATCCACGTTACTTTGGAGAATCGATTCGAACGCATATTTAACAATTGACTCGTTTCTCAAAGACGTTCACTTGATTGTCATAGCAGCCGTACAGTATTGGGGAGAGGATTGTGAGGATTCCAAAGGGCGCCAGTTTGTCAGTCGAGCGTACGCGTTGGAAGATACCATCACGGAAATGTGCCAACAGTTGGATAACCGAGTGATTGAACGATGCATGGCGATTGCAAAGCGTCGTTTGGGTGAAGTAGAAAACGCCGAGGATGGTCAAAAGTTGACGGGCCAGAAACGGCAGAGATCTCCGTCCCCGCTCACGGCGATTGCCGAGGAAGACGTGGAAATGGAACAAGAAGAAGAAAGAGAGAAAGAAGCGCCTCCAAACTCAAAAAAGAAGGAAGAAGAGGAAATTATCGAGGCAACCTTTGATTTAGTGGACGAGTCAAGCGTTGCATCCGCGAAAGAGAAAGCGGTCACTGCACTCGTTGCCAAATCCAACGCTCAGACGTGTTCTTTCTGTGAAAATTTAGCGGGCGTGGTGGGTAGAAAAGTCCAAGGTGAGTTTGCAAAAATCAAATCGCGCGATAACGCGAGTTGGGCGAAAGCTATCGTAAAAGTATTTAAGGAGCCGAAGTTTTAAAACTTTACAATAACGTGTGATTGAGAGAGAGCATCATTAACTGGTAGTTATAACAGAAATACAGATTTTAGAAGGAAGATGTGATAATATTGAGCGCCTAGTAGATGAACATTTATAATTGCAACTCTCTCTCTCTCTCTGCTTTACTTCTCTCTCATCTGTTCTCTAGATATGCTATTCTTTACTCAATTCCTTGCTCCTCTCCGCTGCGGCTTTCACGGCGTTGATGAATGAGTTTCGCACCCCCCCTTTTTCCAATTCGTGCACGGCCGCAATCGTCGTCCCACCCGGCGACGTCACGTTATCCTTCAATTGACCTGGATGTGTTCCTTTCTCCAAAACCATCTTTGCTGCACCCATAACGGTTTGCGCGGCTAATTTCGTGGAAACATCTCTTGGCAATCCGCACAACACGCCGCCGTCGCTCATCGCTTCGATGACTTGGTAGATATACGCTGGTCCCGACCCGCTCACTCCGGTTACCGCGTCTAACAACTTCTCTTGCACCACAACGCACACTCCAACCGATTGCATCAACTTCAACGCCAAATCCGATTGTTCGTCAGTCACGAACTTCCCTCTCGCCATCGCCGCCGCGCACGCGCAGACTAAACACGGCGTATTCGGCATCACTCTCACCACTGGGACGTCTACCCCGCGTATCGCGCCTTCTAATGTGTCCAAGGTTACTCCGGCGCAGATGGAAATCACGATTTTATCTTTAGTTAACTCTTTCGTCACTTCTTTCAACACCGCGGCGGCTGTGTACGGCTTCACCGCGATAAAAATCACGTCCGAGTTTTTCACCAGTTCGCAGTTATCTTTGCACGCCGTCGCGCCGAACGAGGTGAACAAGTCCAAACGAGGTTGCCACGGGTCCGTGCAGTAGATGTTCTTCCACGGGACGATCCCAGCGGCGGCGAGTCCTCCTCCTAAGGCTTCGGCCATCATTCCAGATCCAATAAAACCCACTTTAGTACTCGTCATTGTTTTTCCTTTCTCTCTCTCTCTCTCTCTCTTAAGTTGGTGCGCGTCTTATATACCCGTCCGAAGTAAGTTCTTCAAAAATGAATCACAAACTTTTTAAAGTTTTTCTTTCCTAGATGATAGTTTAGGGTTTTCATTTTTTGAAAAAAAGACCCGTCTTCTTTGGGATGAGACGAGAGAAAACGACACTGTTTGCGCAAACAGAAAGAGAGAGAGAGAGAGACAATAAAAATGGCGGATACTTCGATGGACTGCTACTCGGAGTATTCCGAGAACGAGAACAGCCCACACGTGGCGGTGGCAAAGGTACGAGAAACTGCGCGTTGTGCTCTTTTCCTCGCGTTGCGCGCGCGGAGATGTAATGTCGGGGGAAATCTCGTTTTGTTTTTTCTTCCCCCTCCCAGAAGAGAAAGATGTGTAGTTAAATTCGCGCGGTTCTTTTCGTATCGCGCGCGAGAGGCGTCGAGAGATGCGCATCATTCATCCTTCCTCTCTTCTTGTTTGCGCGTTTTCTCGTTTTCTGATCTTGTATTCGCCGTCGATGGATGTGGCATGTTGCGATACGTGTTTATAGAAACTGACACGCTGAATTTTTCTCTCCACATTCCAAATAGGGGAAGAAAGCGGCTGGTGGAGCGGCCAAAAAAGCGCCGTTAGCAGACGGCAACGCAGCTGGTAATAAAAAAGTCGCCATCGAGGACATTTACCAGAAGAAAACGCAATTGGAACACATATTGTTGAGACCAGACACGTACGTCGGGTCGTGCGAAAAAGCGGAAGAGATGGCATGGGTTTACGACGCCGCTTCAAACAAGTTGGTGCAGAAAACCGTCGCGTTTACTCCAGGTTTATATAAAATCTTCGACGAGATTTTGGTCAACGCGACGGATAACAAAGTCAGAGATCCGACGATGAAAGAGTTACGAGTCGATATAGACAAAGTGAAAGGGACGATTTCAGTCATGAACGGTGGAAAAGGGATTCCGGTCGAGATGCACAAAGAGGAAGGCGTGTACGTCCCGGAGCTCATTTTTGGACATCTTTTGACGTCATCCAACTACAACGATAACGAGAAAAAAGTAACCGGTGGTCGTAACGGTTATGGTGCGAAGTTGGCGAACATTTTCTCCCAAGAGTTTATCGTAGAAACGTGTGATGGGAGTCGCGAGCGACAGTACAAACAAGTGTTCAAGAACAACATGAGCGAGAAAGGGGAACCGATAATTACCAAGTGTAAAAAATCCGACAACTGGACTCGAATTACGTTTAAACCAGACTTTGAGAAGTTTGGTATGACTGAATTGGAAGACGATTCAATCGCTTTGATGTCGAAGAGAGTGTATGATTCTGCGGGTATCATTGGGAAGAACACAAAAATCTTTTTGAACGGCGAGCAGATTAAAGTCAAGAGCTTTTCGGATTACGTCGATTTGTATTTGCAAGACGTAGAAAATGCGCCGAAGGTTTATGAAGCGCAAGGTGATCGTTGGCAAGTCTGCGTGACGGTGTCGAATACGCAACAGTTCCAACAGTGCTCGTTCGTGAATGGTATTTGCACCATGAAGGGGGGAACGCACGTCGCCAACATCGCCGACGGTATCGCGGGTGAGTTGTTGAAGAAGATACAAAAGAAGGAAAAGTCGTGCAAGAATTTGAAGGCGTTTCAAGTGAAGAACCATTTGTGGGTGTTCGTGAACTCGCAAATCGAGAACCCGGCGTTTGATTCGCAAACGAAAGAGACGCTCATTACGAGAGCTTCGAATTTTGGCTCCAAGTTTACCGTCTCCGATAAACTTATCAAGCAGTTGATGAACACGCCGTTGGTTGAGAACATCATGTCCTGGGCCCAGTTCAAACAATCCAAAGATTTAAAGAAGACGGATGGTACCAAACGATTACGATTGACTGGCATTCCAAAGTTGGACGACGCGAATAACGCCGGTGGACGTAACTCCAAAAACTGCACTTTGATTTTAACCGAGGGGGATTCCGCCAAAGCATTGGCCGTTTCCGGTTTGTCCATCGTTGGCAGAGACAACTACGGGGTGTTTCCGTTGCGAGGGAAGTTGTTGAACGTTCGCGACGCTTCGTTTGATCAAGTGAAGAACAATACGGAAATCACCAACATCAAACAGATTTTGGGGTTGCAACATGGCAAATCGTACAATGAAGAATCCATCAAGACGTTGAGATATGGGAAGTTGATGATCATGACGGATCAGGATCACGATGGTTCGCACATCAAGGGTTTGTTGATAAACTTTCTCCACGCGCACTTCCCATCTTTGTTGAAAATTCCTGGTTTTTTGTTGGAGTTTATCACGCCCATCATTAAGGCGACGAAGGGCCAACAAACGCGCGTATTTTACACGTTGCCGGAATACGAAAACTGGAAGCTCGTCAACAACGACGGTAAAGGCTGGGCCATCAAGTATTACAAAGGTCTCGGTACGTCCACGGCAAAAGAAGCGAAGGAATATTTCGCTACGATTGAGTTGCACCGCAAGACGTTTTGCTGGGAATCCGACGGCGACGGGGATTTAATCGATATGTCCTTCTCCAAGAAGAGAGTCGAAGACCGTAAAAAGTGGTTGTCCGAGTACGAAGAAGGGACTTTCTTGGACCAAAGCGGCGACACTGTTCGATTCGATGAATTCATCAATAAAGAATTGATCCTTTTCTCCTTGGCAGATTTAATGCGTTCGATTCCATCCGCCATCGATGGCTTCAAACCTTCGCAACGAAAAGTTATGTTTTCGTGCTTCAAGAGAAAGTTAAAGTCAGACATCAAAGTTGCGCAATTGAGCGGTTACGTCTCGGAACATTCAGCCTATCACCACGGTGAAGCGTCTCTCGCGTCCACAATTGTCAATCTCGCGCAAGACTTCGTTGGGACGAACAACATAAACTTGTTAGTCCCGAGCGGTCAATTTGGTACGCGTTTGCAAGGCGGGAAGGACCATGCGTCGCCGCGTTACATTTTTACGCGTTTGGCGCAGTTGACCAGAGTTGTATTCCCTGAATGCGACGACGCTTTGTTGAAATACAACGATGAAGATGGTCAGAAGATTGAACCGACATATTACATGCCGGTTATTCCAACTGTCTTGATTAACGGCGCCGAAGGTATCGGGACGGGATGGTCCACTTCGATTCCAAACTACAATGCGAGAGATGTTATCAATAACGTTCGCGCGATTTTGAACGATGAAGAGCCAAAGCAAATGATGCCATGGTACAGGCACTTTAAAGGTGAAATCACCGAAGAAATATTCAAGGGCGAGAGAAGATTCATCGCCACTGGTTTGTATCATATCCGAGACGAATGCACGTTGGAAATCACCGAGTTGCCGTTGCGCACGTGGACGCAAGACTACAAGGAGTTCTTGGAAGAACTCATCACGCCAAAGGACAAGAAAGCTCCATTCATTACTGATTACAAGGAGTATCACACGGACACTTCGGTGCACTTTGTCATAACCATGCCTCCGGCGAACTTGGCCAAGGCTGAAGAGGAAGGCATCGTGAAGAAGTTCAAGTTGGCGTCGAAAATTTCGTGCTCCAACATGCACGCGTTCAACGAGCACTCGATCATCACCAAGTACGATTCTGCGGAGGACATCATGAAAGCGTTCGTGCCTTTGCGATTGAAGGCGTACGAGGAGAGACGTCAAATGCTTATCAAAGTTGCCGAGTCTGAACTTAAGCGTTTGGCAAACAAGACGCGTTTCATCTTGGCGGTTGTCGAAGGCTCTTTGGTGGTCAACAAAAAGAAGAAAGCTGAGTTGGTTGAAGAGCTTGAGATGATGATGTACGACAAGTTGCCAAAGACGAAGACGTCTGCGGCTGCGGCTGCGGCTATCGTCCAAACGGACGAGAACGACATCGCGGCGGAGGAATCCGACGATGCCAACGCGTCCTACGATTACTTACTCTCCATGCCTTTATGGAACTTGACTTTGGAGAAGGTTGAAGAATTAGTCGCTGAAAAGGAAGAAAAAGAAGCGGAAGTCGCTTCTTTGAGAGACACGTCGGAGAAGGACTTGTGGTTTAAGGATTTGGACGCGTTGGACGAGAATTTGGATCAACTCGAAGAAGATGACGCCGCGGCTGAGGAAGAAATGCAAAAGCAAGTGCGCGCGGCGGCGAGAAACAACACCAAGGCTGGACAAAAAGCGCTCGCAAAGAAGAAGAAAGCGATTAAGAAGAAAGCCATGGACTTTGACTCGGACGCTTCGGAGTCTGAGTTTGATGACGACTTCTCGGACGACGATTTTGAAATTTCCAAGCCGAAGAAACGAGCACCTGCGAAACCGAAAGCCGCAGCGGCGCCAAAATCGGCTCCTGTTGCCACCGCACCGAAAGCAGCTCCTGTTGCCGCACCTGCGCCGGTGGCTGCTCCTGCTGTGGACTCCGACGATGATGATGTTCCTCAGTTATCTTTGGCCGAGAGATTGTTACAAAAGTCGTCCTCCGGTGCAGTGCAAGCCAAGCGTCAAGACTCGTTTAATTTTGATGCGGTTTCCAAGATGGTTGACGAAGTCGCCAACGAGAAACCGGTGGCGGCAGAAAAGCCAGCTGCAACGAAGAAAGCCGCCGCGCCGAAGAAATCAGCCGTTGCTAAGAAACCCGCTCCGGCAAAGAAAAAGAAAGCCGCGGATTCGGACTCTGACGTTTCGTTTGGTGACGATGATATCGAAGAAGTCGCGGAAGTCGTGCCAAAACCGGCGCGCACGGGGAGAAACGTCCAACGCAAATCATACAAAGTTGACGATTCAAGCGAGGAAGAAGAGAGTGACTTTGACGATGACGAAGAGGACGACGATTTTGACAGTGACTTTGAGTAAAGTGAAGGAAAAAAGTGAGGGGGAGGAATGTTGAAATCAAGAAAGAACAGAGAGACAGAGAGAGAGGAGAGAGAGCTTACTACATATACAAAAACAACAACAAAATTTTTTTAACGAACTTGTGTGTGAATAACAAACAATACAACGTCTTCATATTTAAAAACCGCGCCTTAACGAACGATCCTCACACGCGATGCGCGCCTTGTCCTTCTCTTCCTCTTCCTCTCCTTTGCTTCATCGTCGTCTCCGTCGTATTTCCAAAACCTCGAGAAGAAGAGCGTGTTCGAGTGCACGCGATGCAAAAAATGCATCGACGCCATCATCCGAAAAAGGGAGACAAAAAGAAGACAAAAAAGTGTTCTTTGCGTTTGGTTTTGGCTATTGCGCGATAGGCATCGCCAACCAACTCGCAAGACTGAAAAAAGAAGAATGGACCATCGTAGGAACGACTCGATCGGACGAGAAAACAGAGGCGTTAAATCTTCGTTCGAATGGCACGTGGTGTAAAGAAGTGTACACTTGGAAATCGGACGACGGGGAACCGTTAGACGAAAAATGTGAAAGTTGGTTAAAGATAGCGGACGTCGTTTTAATCTCGACGCCACCGAATGAAGATTTAGATTTAGACCCGATATTATCGACAAAAAGAGTCAAAGAAGTGTTGGATGGTGTCGAGAAACGCCAGATGTTTATCTATTTGAGTTCTACGGGAGTGTACGGAGGCCATCGAGGCGAGTGGGTGGACGAAACGACGGAACCAAATCCAGATTCCATAGTCGGTCAACGAAGGTTAAACGCCGAAAAGGCGTGGACAGAATGGGTTTTAAGTGAAGACAACAAAAAGAGCACTAGATCATCGTTGCGGATATTTCGGTTGGGTGGAATATATGGTCCCGGACGGAGCGCTATCGATATCGCTACGAAACGCGAAAGAGAGCGACAATTCCAAGAGAAGACTAGTGGGAAGGAAGAAAACGTACGGAGTGAGGGCAGGAATAGTATCAGTAGCAGGGACAGCGATAATAACAACATCAAAAATTTATTAACACCAACGCAATTATCCCGGAGGAAGAAAATATTCACGTCTCGGATTCACGTGGCGGATATCGCCAACTCAGTCATTCGGTGCATTGAAAAAGAAGTGGAAGAAAGAGAAGAAGAAGATACCACGAACAGTAATCGTCGGGTTGTCATATACAACGTTGTTGACGATTATCCTTCCTCTCGAGACGAAGCCGTTCACTTCGCCGCAAACCTTCTAGGTTACGAAAACGAAGACAACATTGGGAATAATAAATTGAATAGTAAAGATACCCACCCGGACAGAAGTGAAAAGCGAGTCAAGAACGGGAAGCTCAAGCGCGAAGTATTATCATCTTCATCGTCGTCTTTACCGTCTTTACTCTTCCCTTCGTTTAAAGAAGGACTGAGAGCTATTCGCGATGGCAATCAAATCCCGTTCGATTGATCATTTGTCGCGTGCATGGGTAGATTTTTTTAGATTGCCGTTTGTTATAGAAAAAATGCACAAGATAGAGAAAGAAATAAGGTATGGAATATGCCATACTCGTATGACGTAAAAGTACGTATGTCCAGAAGCCAATGGCAATGGCAAAGATAAGAAGAGTCAAAAATTCCCATACATTTACACCCCCTAACTACGTAAAGAAGAAAATTCTTCGTTTCTTTCTTTCTCTTTGAACGACAAAAAGCACGGAGAGAAAGATGGATCCGTCATCCGAGGGAGGGCGCATGACTTGGCACGACGTCGCGAAGCGAAGAACGCTTTTGGACTTCTCCTCTATGAACGATTTTGGTGAAGATGTGACTTCCTCATCCGTCGAATATGGACGATTTCAACTCGGTTTTTTTCTCTCCGGAGTGTTTATCATCGCTTTATACGTGTACGCAGAATTTTTACACTACATGCGAATCAAACGAATGCATAACAGTAGTTATAACAAAGGATTAGCCGAAGATTCGATCGAAATGCGAATGGCTGGAACGAAGAGATTTGATGTTTTATTGGAAGGAGGAAATAAAAGCGCGCCAGAGGTGTCGTTGAGTTCTTCCATGCAAGGTATGAACGATGAAGATAAGAAACGCTCGTTTGCGAATTTCACGGACAGCTTTGGGAGAAACAATTCGCAGAGTGGGAACATGAGCGATACTGGTGCTACTGCTTCTTCTGCGGCTATGGACAACAGCAACGTAAAGTTTACCCACATCAGTGCCATGAGGATACTCCAAGGCGATGCGGATGCCATCGAAAGAGCGAGATTAGTTTTGCGCTCTTGGGCGGAGCTGTTTTTTATTTTGTTCGTGTTTTACGTATGTGATCGAACCAGTACGTTTCCCGAGAGGACAAAGTCTTATTCGAGAGACTTTTTCATTGCCATCTTTATTACGTTAGCTGCGTATGGGTGTTATCAGACGTTGCGACAAAGCAAGACGAATGCGCCATTGAATAGAGAGCAAACCGAAGAATGGAAAGGTTGGATGCAAGTTTTGTTTTTGCTCTATCATTACTTCAAAGCCTCGGAGATTTACAATGCGATTCGTATTTTTATCGCGGCGTACGTCTGGATGACTGGGTTTGGGAATTTCTCCTACTATCACGTTCGCAAAGATTTTTCGGTAGGGAGATTTTCGCAAATGATGTGGCGTTTGAACTTCTTCGTTTTGTTCGTGTGCATTGCGCTGAGAAACAATTACGTTTTATATTACATTTGCCCCATGCACACGCTGTTTACGCTCTTCGTGTACTTTTCGCTGTTGATTTTTAAGGAACACAACACGTCGACGAATATAGTAACGGCTAAAATACTTATTTTGATCGTCTTGGTGTATGTCATTTGGGAAGTGCCGGGCGTATTTACCGTCCTGTTTAAACCGTTCGAGTGGCTTTTATCCTACACTGATCCGAAGAAACCTGACGCCAACCCAATGCACGAATGGTTCTTCCGATCTGGTTTAGACAGATACGTTTGGATTTATGGCATGGTGTGTGCATTTTTACATCCAAAGTACGAAGCGTTTGTGAGATGGGTGGACGAGAAACCAACGAAGGAGAAGACAGTCATTCAAGCGTTAATTTTAAGCACGAACACAATAGTAGGATACTGGTGGTACAGAACGTATTATATTTTACCAAAGTTGGAATACAACGTCGTGCATCCGTATACGTCGTGGATACCGATTACGATATTCATCATTTTTAGAAACTTTAGCTTGACGATGAGAAGTTATTTTATTCACATTTTTTGTGAATGTGGAAAAATCACCTTAGAAACGTACATTTCTCAGTTTCATATTTGGTTATCTTCGTCGGTACCGAACGGACAACCTGGAATGTTGTTAGGATTGTTGCCGGAAGAATATCCCGTGTTGAACTTCATGCTGTGCACGACAATTTACGTGGGCATTTCGCAGAGAATTTTTACGCTCACAAACGATTTAAAATTGGCATGTGTTCCAAGCGCAAACAACAAATTGTTGAGCTTACACGTGGGCTTCGGAGTAGCATGGTTCATAGGGATGGGGATTGCTGGGAGTGCGTTATTAATGACTGTTTAGTTGATTTCATTTAGATTTGTGGGTGTTTTACTATTGTTTTTTATTTAAGGCAGAATCTTCAGTCTCTTGCACAGGATTTTTTTTCTAATCGTACCCACTCGAAGTTGTTTTAGAGGTGCGATGCAAACGATTGAGATGAACAATCCGTTCAGAATATCCTCTCCACCATTTGGCGATGACAATCTGAGAATGCACGCGCAATTCCTCCTCGCGTTCATACATAGTTCTACCCAGACTTTCTCCAAATCCACTTTTGTTTAAACCGGGCCGCATTATTTGCGCATCTTCGATCTTCTTTACTATATCGTGGTGATTATTTTCTATCGCTTCATTTAAAGCGGTTCTACCAAGCCTATTTTTGAGTGCCACGTTTGCACCAAACCTCACGAGTAATTGGACGGCTTCTGAATTACCCATACGACACGCGACATGAAGTGGCGTATCGTTGCTCGTATTTCGTTCGTCTGGACTCGCTCCAGCACTTAAAAAGTTATGCAGAACACTATAATTAATATTTTGCACCAATTCACACAACTTTGCTCCTAATGGTTGACCAATTGCGAGCAATGAACCCGTTCTCGCGAACAATTTGAGCGTATCAACGTGGCCGGAAATCACCGCGAGCCCTTGTGCTGAGAAACCAAGATTATCTAAAAGCGCGTGGTTTGCCCCAGCTTTGAGAAGGAATTCACACAAATTCCTGTGCCCATAATACGCTGCAACGTGCAAAATCGCTCGACCGTCGGATGGGTTTTGAAAGTTGACATCAAACTCTTTCGTTGCAATCATAATTTTAATCGATCGAATGTCTCCGTCCCTCGCTGCTGCAAATATTTTCGTGTTGATTTCAGAAATGAGCTTGCTCGTTGCGATAGACAAGCTCGCTTTTATCGATCGCACTATTCTCGCATACGTCGTCTGTTCGTAATGACCGATTCTACCGCGCAGTGATAAATGACTTTCAGCATTTGACGACCGGCTGTCTTCGGAAGAGGATTGACTCCCCGCGGATTCGTAACCTTCTTCATCTTTTCCTCCTTCCGCGAGTAGGAGACATTCCTCTACTATTTCAGAAATGATGTTGTTCATATTGTATAACACCGTCGACCAATCCGTCAAGTTTTCGCTCAATAACGTTTGTAAATTCGTACAATCGATGGCAATGCATTTGATTAAGCTCGCGCTTGAGATGCTCCAATGCGCTTCTTTATTAATCAGAAACGATTCAATGCCGATCCATTCGCCTTCTTTCACATGTTTCATCACCGTAAATCGGTCGCTCAAAACAATCGCTTCACCTTCAACGATACAAAATATTCGCGTCGATTTGTATTTCCTCGTCATAATCAAAGACGCAGGAGTAAAATACTCCCATTGGCAGAGTTTCATCAATCCGAGCATGAAGTCGCGAGAGCACCCCACGAGCAGTCTCGAATCTTTCAATCGGTCTAAATACATCGCTGAACGAACGTGTGAGATTAAATGTTCTGGACAGTGTTGCAAAGCGTCCAAGTCGTCCTCTTTCGCCTTTCGAAAACTTAAATGAACGTGCGCCATGGCGTGTTGTTGAATGTGCAACGGAACTTCGTGCCTTCGCATGAACCGAATGAGATTGCTCATGCTGTCTCTAAACCGAGCAAGCTTTTGATCGCCTTTTGTTATCAGGGTTGTCATAGTACCGATGACGTACGCGGATATGCACATGTTTACTAACATTATAACCATAGTAAACGATCTTTCTGTGGGATTTCGTGGCGATATATCACCGTAACCAACTGTCGTCAACGTGACCAGAGCCCAATACAAGGCAGTATTGTACTGTTTAAAAACGCTTTGCATTCGTAACTCCGGATCGACTGCATATACCCACGTCGTCTCATCAAACTCCTCCGCTTTCGCTAAATACCAGAGCAAGCACCCGGACCAGTGCCCAGCTAAAAGAAGAATGGTCGAATATTTAAAGAAGGAAATCTTCGTGACAGATACGTGAGGATTTCTCTCTACAAACCCCCACGCCGTGTACACGTGGTACAATCTCAATAGTCGAAACAATCCGAGCAACTCCAAGAATCTCACGCCATCCGCGTCTACTAATGGAGAGAGCGCCGTGTCAAACGGAAACGATCCCAAAAAATCTACGAGAAACCATCCGGTCAAATACGTATACGAAATCACCCACGGGTCATCCACTAATATCGATTCCAACTCCACCTCCTCGAAAAACGGCGCAAAAAAGTTCCCAACAACATCTAAACAAAAACATATATCCACAAACAAGAGAAACCTGTCAAAACTCGTTTCCAATTGCTCTTTCTTCTGCAAATCCAAATTCTTTACCACTCTCATATCTTCTTCGTATCGTAACGCCGGCATGTCCGAATAATTAAACGCAATCAACGCCGGTAAGACGAAGCACACCATCATCACTAAACAATTAATCATTCGTTTCCAGAGAATATACAGAGGCGATTTCGGATGCCGCAATGAGTACCCGCTCAAAGTGTCGTTATCTTCGTCCGGGTCCACGCATCTCAAAATTTCAAACACGCGTCGAAACTTCACGTTGAAACTCGTAATAAAGTCGCTCCCGAGCGTTTGCAGATGGACGACTTGTCGAAATCCTTCCGCAAATCCTCTCTTTGGACGAGTCCCTTTCGCCGCACTAGCTGCTTCTCTGACCATCCTAACGCGATGAATGGCCGACGCAATTTTCGATAGTCGCTTCTGTTCATTTGTTTGCTCTCGGACGCTTTTTTGTTTGTGTTTTTGTCTCATCAGGGGTGAGCCGAACGATTTCCACGGGTTTTTGTTCACCTGTTGTTTCCGTTCTACCTCATTCGCGAGATTGTTTCCTCTCTGGTAAAATGCCGACGGTTCATCTTCCCGGTCGTCTTTATTATCTTTGTTGTTATTGTTGTTATGTTTTCCTCGCTGTTCGTCTCCTATCAATAACGGGTTTTTCGTTGAAGCTGACCTCATGAACGACCCGCTGACTCTAGAGAGATTATCAACGCCTTCACTCACTCCAACAGATTGCATTTGTGCTGAAACAGGAGACGGTTCGCGAGAAGGATGAGAAACGTCGTGCATGTCTTCCGATTTTCGCGAATGGTGGTGGTGGTGGTCACCGTAACCTTTAGTCATCTTTCCCCAGTGTTTTGTCAATTCTCAATTCTCAATTTTCAACTTTCTTTCTCTCTCACTCTCTCTCTCTCTCTCTCTCTCTCTCTCTCTCTCTTTCAATCTCTTCGTCCGAAAAAGAGCGCGAAACAAAAAGAGGACGACTTCCGCGCGCTCTGCATTCTCACCCGCGGGGCGCGTTTCTGGCGATTATGATTATGATGATGTTGTTGCTGTTGTTGTTGTTGTTGTTGATGATGTTGCAAATAAAAATGTAGATATTTTAGTGATGAGTTTGTCGTAGTCCTACATGTAGGTTATTCGTCTCTCTTCTGCAAAAGTTTCCTTTTTTATCCAAACAACTATCACTACGAACTCCAAAGACAAAAGACAAGTCCCTTCCCCCTATCGCCTATGGCACATCACAACTAAAAAGAGGAACAGAGCTCTCAAATCTTTCCACCTTTTCTCAAAAACACGCGCGCGCGTTTGGACGGATGCAAACGCATCGAACAACAACGCGCAAAGAAAGAGAGAGAGAGAGAAAGAGAGAGAAAGAGAGGAAACGACGCGAGACCATGAACTGGTGCGTCGTTGTGTTCGGTGATCGT
>MDTG01282594.1_pt1 | contig 33806 bp, 24 predicted proteins | sample 811421 | NCBI WGS metagenome assembly MDTG01 (sample SAMN05326645, study PRJNA326480) | marine metagenome | isolation source: seawater | place: Pacific Ocean: South East | collected 2011
CATCTATAAAGTTTACTATAGTCAACGTAGAATTAGATTGTTGTGTCAATGTAGCACCGTTTTCAATGGTTAGATTGAGGCCATTGCCATCGGTAGTGCTTGGGATAATAGGATTAGTGCCAGTATTTCTTATGTAGATACAATTGTCGCTTGTTGGTATACCATTTGGTGACCAATTAGCAGCTGTATCCCAGTCGGAATTTACAGAGCCGTTCCAAATTTTACTATTGTTAGTAATTGTAATGTCTTTGTTTATGGTACAACCGTTAGATAAGGTTGCATTAGCAGTAAACGTAAAATTACTCATGTTTAACTGTGCTAATGTAGGCTTTACAAATACTGAGGCAGCTGGAGATCCTGGTGTGTAAGGAATTGTAGTAGCAGCATCAGTGTATGCATCTACTGTGCCTGTCCATGTAAAGGAAGGGTTTAGGGGTCTGTTGCCAAATAATTGAACATTATCTATGGCAACGCCATCCATCCATCCTGCGTAGTAATCTATAGTTATTCTTAGGTTAGGCTCATTTACGTAAGCAGATAAGTCAATATTTATGTTGTCAAAATTTGTTCCTATACCAACATCATAATCAATATCTTGAATTAGATTGTAGTTAGTGCCACCATCTGTTGATACGTAAACTAAAACATTGTCTGGATTAGATGTTGCAGAATATTTAGAGAAATACATATCAAAACTCAAAGTTAAATCTGTGAAGTTTGATGAGTCTAATACAGGTGACTCTAGATATGTCCATACGTAACCTGATGAAGGATTTATATCTGAAGTCGCCATCACAAATTGATTGGTTCCAAATCCTGAAGAAATAGCAGGATACCATACTTGTTGATTGGGAACAAAAGTACTTGTTCTATTTTGCCATTGCGTCATAGCATCTTCAGCGGGACTGTTATTTATAAAATTAATTACATTAAACACACCTGTTCCTCCACTTTCAAAATCTTCATCAATCAAATAAGCAACTTCTGTACTGCCACTAGCAGCAATTTCTATAACATCATTACTGCCACATATTATTGGTGTAGCGGGTGTTATTGTTAGTTCGGTAATAGGGTTTAATGTCGCTGTAACCGCAATCCTTTTAAGAGACTCACAAGACCCATCAGTAGCAGTAACCCAATAGGTTGTTGTGGCTGAAATATTAGGCGAAAAAGTAGTTGAAGTAGCAATAGGAGAGCCACCAGTTTCATTAGCATACCAATAAAAATCAGTAGCAGAAGCATTACCGGTTACGGATAATGTTGCAGAGCCTGGTCCACATGTGCTACCTTCAGAAATACTGGTAATTTGAGCAGTACAACTTTGAACAACAGTAAACAAATAATCTTCAGCCTCACCGTATTCGTCTATTGTGTCATTTGGATTAGGCGTTGATAAATTCGGTGTATTATCAAAAGAGTCGCAAGGGTTAAAATCATTATATAAGTTTGTGGCAGTGACACTATCGTAAAATCTGATTCTTATCCTGTAGTCTCCAATAGGTTGGTTGTTTGGTACTACAAAACCAAATGTTGTCGTTGTGGTTGCAACAGCACCTGAATCATAAACAGTTTCACTAGCATCATTACTAAAGATACCATCATTATTCCAATCTACCCAAGCTTTCCAGTGACCATTATTGTTGTTGGATCCAACATAGATATTAATACCAGATCCTTGTGCCTGAATACTATTGGCTATTGATGCTGTGAAATCTTGATAACCAGAAGGAGTAATTGAGAAGCCATTATTTAAATTACTTACATCGTTCAATGTGCCCAAAAATTCTACATCATTAATATACCTGCTACTTGAGGTGTTTAATGTTAACGGAGTACAATAAATAGAGTTGGTTGTTATGTCATTTCCAGATAATGGAGAAACTACATTGTATGTTGGTCCACCAGAACAAAGAGAATTATATGAATATACAAAAACATAATAAGTTGTGTTGGCATTAAGGCCAGTAGCAGTAAAACTTGTATCAGAATCAATATCTGCGACAGTTCCTGTGCCAATAGTATCTCCAATGTTGTATGTGGTTCCATCAACAGGTGTTGGTGGTGTGGCATTAGTACTTATCAACACTAAGTAGTTGTCTGGAATAGGTGCTGCGTTATTAAAAGATCCAATTATAGTGTTGTTTGTTGGTGTAAGATTCAATCCTGTAGGTTGGTTTGGTGTAGTACAAGCAGATAGAGGTGTTCCTTTTACATCAATATCATCAACAATAAAACCAGGGAAGCTTCCAAGAGAACTATCATTATTCCAACCAAAGGCTAAGTAAAAAATTTGACCATCTAAAACAGATAAGTCGAGGTTTGTAACATTCTGAAAAGTGTTTTGACCTTGATAAACACCAGGAAGTGTGGACCAGTTTGTTGCATCTAGAGAATATAAAACCGAACCATAGTCAAAACCCGTTTCACCTTCACATATCCAATTGAAATCTAGAGTTAAGTTAGTAAAATTGGTCGCGTCTATTGGAGTAGTGTGATAAACAAAAGTACTGGAAACTCTAGTAGTTCTGTATTCTGGTAGAGTTCCAGAAGTAACAGGCGTATTAATACTAACAGCCATAGAGTAATTTCCAGAAATAACATTACATCTGGTATTATCAAAAACCCAAAAATAATTGTTGTTTGTTGGAGGTGTTGTTGTAAACTGACCATTTTGCCAATTGATATATGGGCTTGCAATGTTCTCTGGTCCTGCTGCAGATTCAAAATCCTCCGCAAAAATTGTAACTTGCGCATCTACATTAGTAAAAACGAATACTAACAAGAATGATAATAAACATAATTTTTTTGTCATAAGCCTGTTTGTAGGGTAGGTGTTAAGTGCTTATAAGTAGATTTGAGTGAAAGGGGTGTAATATTGGGCTAATGTAAACAAAGTCAATATGTTAATGTTTGTTCTTAATTGAAATATCGACAAAGAGTTTTGTTCAATGGATGAAATAATTTTATATGCAAATAATAATGTTGTAATGCGAAGGGAAGATCTCATTCACCCTTTCATTTCAGGTAATAAATACAGAAAGCTTAAATACAATCTTCAAAAAGCAAAAGCGCTTAATAAAAATACACTCTTAACATTTGGAGGTGCATATTCTAATCATATTGCAGCGACCGCTTATGCAGGCAAATCTTATGGTTTTAATACTATAGGAATTATTAGAGGAGAGGAGCTCAAAGACAAGGTGGAGTCTAACCCAACCTTAAAGTTTGCAAAATCTTGTGGTATGCAATTTAAGTTTGTGACAAGAGAAGCGTATAGGAATAAATTAGAAAACGATTTTATTGAAAACCTTAAATTAGAATTTGGTGATTTTTATTTGGTGCCAGAAGGTGGTACAAATCAACTAGCAGTAAAAGGATGTGAGGAAATTTTAAATATTGATGATGAAGGATTCGACTTTATTTGTTGTTGTGTCGGTACAGGTGGCACGATTTCTGGATTAATAAATGCATCAAAGTCTCATCAGAAAATATTAGGTTTTCCTGCTCTTAAAGGTGATTTTATCCGAGAGGATATTCGTAAATTTGCAAAAAAGGAGAACTGGGACTTAATAACGGATTACCATTTTGGCGGTTATGGAAAAATAAAGCCAGAATTGATTACGTTTATTAATGACTTTAAAAGAAAGTATAATATTCCATTAGATCCTGTTTATACAGGTAAAATGATGTATGGTATTTTTGATTTGATCGAAAAACAATTTTTTCCGAAGGATTCAAAAATATTAGCAATACACACAGGTGGTTTGCAAGGTATAGATGGAATGAATATAAAACTGAAACAAAAAGGATGGCCTCAAATAGAATAAAAATCAATTTTAAATATGTAGTCTTAGTAATGGCTATGGTTGCATTTTCATGTGGACCAAAAAAAGGTATTGTAACTAAAAAAAAGCAACAAAAAGAAAAGACCGAGACTGTAGAAGTTGTAGAAACTAAAGAAATTGATAAAGTAGAAACTTCCGAAAAAGAAGTAGAAGTTAAACCGCCTACCTCTACAGCATTATATATTGAAACTTACTCAGAAATTGCTAAAGATGAAATGCGCAAATACAAGATACCTGCTAGTATTACTTTAGCTCAGGGAATTCTCGAATCGGCATCTGGAAAAGGGAGGCTTGCTGTTAAGGCAAATAACCATTTTGGGATTAAATGCCACGGTTGGACAGGCGCAAAAATTTATCACGATGATGACAGTTTACAAGAGTGTTTTAGAAAATACCGAGAAGCAAAATCTTCTTACGAAGACCATTCGAAATTTTTAACAGGAAGAGGTCGATACGCAGATTTGTTTAAATTAAAACAAGATGATTATAAAGGCTGGGCAAGAGGTTTAAAAAAAGCAGGTTATGCTACAGATAGAAAATATCCTGATAAGCTTATAGGTTTAATAGAGCGCTATAAGTTGTATGAATACGATCAGGAAGTATTAGGTTCAAAAGAAGAAACCGTTAAAATTGTTAGAGTTAATAGCGGAACAACAATACATATTGTTGCAAAAGGAGATACATTGTATTCCTTGTCTAAGCGTTATAATACTACTGTAGATGCCATAAAAAGTATGAACAGATTAAGTTCTAATGCACTTGCTATAGGTCAAGAATTAAAGATTCCAAATTAAATATGTTATATCAAAGAAGTAGTGCTTTATTCAAAGAGGCACAACAAGTAATACCTGGTGGAGTTAATTCGCCAGTAAGAGCATTTAATGCTGTTGGAGGTACTCCAATTTTCGCCAAATCAGCAAAAGGTGCTTATGTCTACGATGAAGATGGAAATCGTTATATAGATTATATAAATTCTTGGGGGCCAATGTTATTGGGTCATGCGTTTCCGCCAGTTGTGGATGCTGTGATAGAAAAAACTAAGGAGGGGACTTCCTTCGGAATGCCAACAGCATTAGAAACAGAGATTGCTGAGCTTGCAGTATCCATGGTACCTAACATTGATAAAATTCGTTTTGTTAATTCTGGTACAGAAGCCTGTATGAGTGCTATCCGTTTAGCAAGAGGTTATACCAAAAAAGATAAGATTATAAAATTTGCTGGCTGCTACCATGGTCATAGTGATTCTTTCTTAATTGCAGCAGGTAGTGGTGCCGTTACGTTTGGTACACCAAATAGTCCTGGAGTAACTCAAGGAACTGCTAAGGATACACTTTTGGCAACGTATAATGATATTGAAAATGTAAAATCATTAGTTGAAGCGAATAAAGGTGAAATTGCTGCTATCATTGTAGAGCCAGTAGCAGGTAATATGGGTTGTATTCCACCAGTTGAAGGGTTTTTAGAAGGCTTAAGAACAATTTGTGATGCCAACGAAATGCTTTTAATTTTTGATGAAGTAATGACGGGTTTTAGACTCGCTAAAGGAGGTGTGCAAGAATTAAAAGGAATAAATGCTGATATTGTATGTTTTGGTAAAGTTGTAGGAGGTGGATTGCCTGTAGGAGCTTTTGCAGCAAGAGATGAAATAATGAATCATTTAGCACCTTTAGGGCCAGTTTATCAAGCAGGAACTTTAAGCGGTAACCCATTAGCTATGGCTGCTGGACTAGCAATGCTTAAGGCAATTAATACAGATAAAGGTTTAATGAATAGGCTAGAAGAGAAGACAAAATATCTTCATAATGGTATAGCTGAGGCCTTAAATAAAAATGGAGTGCTGCATTCTATAAATAGAATTGGTTCTATGATTTCTGTTCATTTTTCAGAAGAGCCTGTATTAGATTTTGAAAGTGCAGCAAAAGGAAATAATGATACTTTTAAAAAATTCTTTCATGGTATGCTGAATAGAGGTGTATATATTGCACCAAGTGCTTTTGAAACATGGTTTATTACAGATGCTTTAACCTATCAAGATTTAAATGAAACTATCGCAGCGGTTGAGGAAGTTGCAAAAGAGTTATAAAAAAAAGCTTCGCATTAGCGAAGCTTTTCTGTTTTTAATATCAATATTAACTATTGTAAATTTTTTAAGTTTTCCTCAAAGTAAGTTTTGTAGCTTTCGTATTGTGCTTCATTTAAAATGTCTTGCATCTTAGAGTCTAAAAGCGTTTTTATTTTCTTAACAGCATCTTCTTTTACAACTGTAGCATTTTTTAAATCTAAAGTAGCTTGAGTAAACTCTTGTAAAGCCAAATAGATTTGGTCTTTTTGGTTATTGTCGCACTTTGTAAGCTTTACTAATTCTTCGGTTTTTTCAGATGCTTTTTTGTTTACTTCTATTTTGTTTGATTGGGCCATAAGCGATCCAGTTCCTAAGAACATTGCAAAAACAAATAAACCTAATGTAATTATCTTTTTCATTGTGGATTGTTTAGTTAAATAGGTTACTAAAATAATAATTTTATTTAAACCTTTGCTGTTTTATTCTTCCAAGAAGAAATTAATTCTTTACTCTTAGCTTTTTTTGCTTGGTTTTTAGGGCTTCAGAAGTTTCTTTTTGATAAATTTCTAATTGTTTTGCTGTTAGAACTTCTTTCAGTTTAGAGTTTAAAGCCTCATTGTTACCATTTTTTTGTTTGGCTATTTTTTGTTTAATCTCTTCTCTGTTTTCTTTGTTTTTTGATTTAATCAAAGTTTTTATTTTTTCTTTTTCCTTTAGTTCATTTTCAAAATGATTTAGAAAAATATCATAAACTCTAGCCTCTTGCTCAGAAGTAAGTTCTAATTGTTTGGAAAGCTTTTGGGTTTCGGTTTTAGCTAATGTTTTAGCATTGTTACCTTGTGTTAACTTTTGCTGCTCTGTCTTAGATGTTTCCTTTTTAACTACTATTTTTTCTTGTGCGCTTAAGTTAAGTGCTACAAACGAGAGAAGGATTAGAATTAATTTTTTCATCTTTAACTGATTTATGGTGTTAGAACACTAAAAATAGTGATTTTAAATTGGTAGTTATCAATAATCAAGAGATATTGTATAAAATTTTATCTATAAAAAAGGCTTCAAGTTAACTTGAAGCCTTTTTGAAATATTATTTATCTCAGATTATTTAGGATCCAAAATATCGTTGATACGTTCTATCGCATCAGCAATATGAATTCTACTCATAGCATCTCCACCACGAGCAGAGCGTAATTGACTTCTTAAGGTCTTTAATTCTGCTCTAACAACTGCTCTAATGTCAGACTGACTTGTATTAACGGCAGTAGCTTTCATGTAAGGGCTAGGTGATCTTCCACTTTGGTTTTCAGCAGTCATTAAATATGCCAAACGATCTATATGAGCACGTTGTAAATTACGACGGTAAGTGTCTATTTTCTTACCAGTACGTAATTCGCTCCAAATACCTTTGCGTAAATCGCTCATCATGTCTGTTAAAGCATATGCGTTACTATCGTAGGTATGTGCTTCGGTTAAACGCTGCATTTTACCTAAGCTTAAGATGTTGTTCAATGTTCTTGCTTGTAAAGCACGCACGCGCTCTACAGAACCAGAGTACTCTATACGGTCAAAGATATTTTCGTCGATTAACCACTCAGGAGTTGTAAATAAATTATCTTGAATAAACTGCATTGCTTCTTTTTGATGTGCTTTTGGCACTGGAGTATAAACAGCACCTTCTTGATCTGCTGTTTTATAATATTCATAAACTCCACCAATGTTATTAGAAACATGTCCCATGTAACGGTTGAATTGCGAAACTACATGACCGTACATTTCTTCTAAATCATCATAATCTTCACCAGCTTCTGTAGTCCACTCAATTAATTTAGGAACAATGCGCTTAAGGTTTTTGATGCCATATTCACTAGCAAGCATGGCATTGTCACCTAAGTCTTCAGTTTGAGAACTAGGATCGTGAATATCACCTACTTGTTGATGTCCAAAACGATACATTGGGTCACCAGCATGCTCTGTAATCCACTCGTTTAAGATTGGTTTTTCTTCTTCAGCAGTTTTGTCTAAAATAGGTTTGTAGCCCCAAGCAATAGCATACTTGTCGTAAACACCAATATTAGGCATTAAAGCAACTCCTTCATCACCTGGTTGTGCAACGTAATTAAAACGTGCATAATCCATTATTGAAGGTGCAGTTCCATATTTTTGAGTAAACTCAGCATCTCTAAGTTTTTCAACAGGATACGCAACACTACTACCCATATTGTGTGGTAAACCTAGAGTGTGACCAACCTCATGTGCAGAAACAAAACGAATTAAACGTCCCATAACTTCATCTTTAAACTCAGGACTTTGCGCATCTGGATTTATTGCTGCAGTTTGTACAAAGAACCAACCACGTAAAAGAGACATTACATTGTGGTACCAGTTAATATCACTTTCTAAAATTTCACCAGTTCTTGGGTCACTTACGTGAGGACCATTAGCATTTGGAATAGGTGATGCTAAGTATCTAACAACAGAATAGCGAACGTCTTCTGGTGTCCATTCTGGATCTTCTTCAATAGAAGGAGGATCTTTAGCTATAATAGCTTCTTTAAAGCCTGCAGCTTCAAAAGCAACTTGCCAATCTTCAATACCTTGCTTTATGTATTTTCTCCACTTTTCTGGAGTAGCTCTGTCTATGTAATAAACAATTTGCTTTTTAGGAACAACTAATTCACCACGTTTAAACTTTTCAATATCTTCATCTCTAACTTCTAATCTCCAGCGATCTAAATAGGTTAAAGATTTACTTCTTTGGTTTTCTAGTCCATAATCTGTTGTGCTACTTGTAAACCACCCTACACGTTCATCAAAATAACGACGCTTCATTGGGTTTTCTGGTAACAAAATCATAGAGTTATTGATTTCAATAGAAATGCTTCCTGTACTCCAGTTTGAAGGTGGCGAACCAGCAGCATACGTTTTTACATGGCGAGCTTCAATATTTCTAGGATAACTTTTAATGGTTTCAATAAAAGACTTGTCACTTTCTAATCTTGTCACCTTATAAGGCATTCTTCTAAACTGAGGAAGACCAAGAGATTTTACATCTTTTTCAAACAAAGGTGTAGCATCGATAACGGTACTTGTAGAATCTTTGCTGTAAGCTTTTACAGGGAATGTAAACAATACAGGCTCAAAATTAGAGTTTTTTACAGCTTCGTTTACAGGTAAGGAGTCTGCTGCTGTAACATTATAAGAAACTACACGAAGCACTACTTTATTACCTTTCTTTTCCCAGCGTAAAACCTGCTCATTTTGTTTGCCTCCACCAAAGCCAAGTCCACTAGCTGTTTTTGCTATACGAGTTACCATTAACATTTCTCTATCAAAAAGAGAGTCTGGTATTTCATAGTAAAACTTATCGTCTAATGAATGTACTGTAAATAAACCTTCGTCGCTTTTAGCGTCTTTTGTAATTACCTTGTTATAAGGTTGTGGGTCGTTTTTTCCTGGTTTCTTTCCAGCTGGTTTTGCCATTGCAGTGGCATCTGTTTTCTTAGATTTGTTGGCTTTTTTTGGCTGTAGAACAAGAAAATGCTAAAAAAGCCGAAGCTACGAAGAGTAGCTTAATGGATTGTTGTTTCACTTTGAGTCGGTTTTAAAAAATTTGCATGAAAATAAGGATTCTATTAAGAATCTTTCAGTTTTATAATCTATTTTATATTTTTTTAACGCAAACTTAAAGTGTTTGTAAGTAAGCTCTAAGGAGCTCTACACCCTCTGCGTGGATTATAGTTGTGCCAATAAATGGCATACTGAAATCTTGACTATATTCAGAAATTCTTAATGAAATACTAGACTTTCTTTCAACAATATTAGAATCTTCTAGAGATGTTTCAAAAGCTAAACGTAGCGTAGATTGAACTTCGCAGGTGCCTCCTTCTATATGGCAATGTGCACAGTTAATATCAAAATAAGATCTGGCTCTGTCTTCGAGCGATTCTGAAGTGTCTTGCCAATTAACTATAGAAGAGACCTCAGTACTACTTGATACACCAGTTAGGCGTTGCCTGTTTATAAACTCATCCAATTGGTTGACTCCATCAACGTTAAAATTCATGTTTCTAAGTTTTGGACCAATTGGTGTTATGTCCTCATAGGTGTGATGGCACGTGAAGCAATCTGTGTTGGTTGGTATTTCATAATCAACTGAGTTTGTTTCTCCATTTACATCTATCCAAGTTACAGGTACAATACTTCCATTTAAATCTAATGTAGCTTCAGTTTGTTCTGCGTTCCATTTGTAATCTCCGGTTTCCCAGGCACCATTAATTTTTATGAGAACGCGTGTTTCTACAATTATTCTGCCAAGTGATAAATCGCGCTCGTCAATATTGTAATAAAATGTTTTTGCAATAACAGTATTGTCTGGAAAAATAGGTAAACCATCACCATCGTATTGCATTGTAGTATTTTCAGGTAGAGCAACTAATCGTTGTTTATGCGCATAATCGGTAAATAGTTGTGTGTTGAGCTCATATTTAAACGCTCGCGATGAAATGTTTAAATCTCCAAGATTTCCTGAAAATAAATTTAATTCTGAAAGATTTGGTCTAAACTCTGGTACTACAGGTAACGTTTCTGTTGTAAAACTTAAGACGTCTGAAAATAAACTAGAGTTATTTGTAGAACAAACAGCCTGAACATAAACATCGTATGTTGTTTCTGGATTTAAGTTAGATAAAGTTGTTGATGTCATAGTTTCAACAACCATAGTTCCTGAACCTAAAACAAAGCCAGATTCACCGTATTCTACGATATAAGAATCACTTCCGTTTGGATCTGTCCAGTTAATTGTTGCAATAGAAGTGGTAATATTAGTTGCAATAACATTTGTTATTTCTAGACATGCATCTACAGTATCGTCATCTTTTTTACATGAAAAAACAACGAAGCAGATTAAGATTAAAAAAGTGATTTTTTTGATCATAGCTTAAGAGAATTATTCATTAGCGTGGATGTGAAAATAGTAAAAAAGTACAGAACTGCAAATCCTTAGGTTTCATAACAATGAATCAATTTAACAAAACCATTATGATGTAACATAATGATGTTTATTTTTACGACAAGGTAAAAAAAGCATAAATATGTATTTTGTAATATTTGGGGTTAGAGACTCAAAACTAAAAAGTAAACCTGTTGCTGGTAATACAACTTGTTCAAAGTGCAATAGTGTTGGGTCTTTTGATGTTAAAGGAACTGCAAGTTATTTTCATCTATTTTGGATTCCGATAATTCCATTAATGAAAGAAATTGAATTTGTGTGTAGAAATTGTGGTCAGCACCATTACAAAAAAACAGCACCAAAACCACTATTGGCTAGTTACAACACAATGCCTCTGAAAAGACCCTGGTGGCATTTTTTGGTTTTGGCTTTTTTGGCCTATAAAATAGTATCTTTATTAATAGTTTTAGCTTACTATGAAGTTGATTCCATGATTCAGAAAAGTGAGAATGAAACGAAAATTGAAAATCAGAATCAAGAACGACAATTTCATCTAGAGCAATTAAATGCTGACTTTGCTAATGCTAGTAACTCACCTTTATTTGAGAAAGATTCAATATCTTATTTATTGCATACAAAAGTTGATTTTGGTAATTATGAAATAAATGGCGATGAGGTTAAGATAAATTCTACTGTTAAGAATAATATGATATTAACCTTATTTCAAATCGACAAATTTAATATCGTTGAGACGGCAGATCAATATCTTTTTTTGAAGGATGTAAGAGACATTATAAATAAATCTTATGAGCAGCCATTTAACGTTTTTATTGGAGTTAAAAGTAGTGATGGACAATTGTTTGTGTCATCTGCCAATAGTAAAATAGAAACATACGATTTTGTAAAAAATTCAGATTATTACAATTATCCTTTTAAGCATTATTATGAGAATGATAGTGTGTCAACTTACAATATAATAAGTAGACGAGAGCACGATAAATTACTATACGAATATGAAGGGAAATCCCAAAAACGAGTTGAGTTAGATACTACAAGACTACTAGATGTTTGGGGAAAAATTAATACTAAATTTAAGTTTAAATATAAGAGTAAAATAGATCCATTACCTAAAAAGGTTTTCTTGGAATCTTCTGAAACTCTACTTCCTGAGGATTTGAGGTTCTTTTTTAAATATCAAAATCTTAATGGTCCTTTTGTCAAACTAGGAGAGCTTAAGGTGCGTTTACAACAATTAAGCTATGTGTTTTACAATACTCCAATCGGAAAATTACAGGACAAAAGCTACAAGGACAGTTCAAAGCGAGTAGTTTCTTTATCTAGTTCTCCAAGATGGTTGCCTTTTTATGAGGATTATACCTATAAATATGCTATGGATTTATTGCCTGATGAAAATGGCTATATAGGTCAAATAATACAACTAGGACAAAATGGAGAGCCTAGTAAATTTATTGCTAAAGATTTAGTAAGTTTTCTTGAACTGTATTTAAATGAAAAAGTTCCAACCGATATTGGTGATTGGAACTAAATGTTTTCAACTTCGTTTTACAGCCTTAAATAACCCATTAAAAAATAGGATAAAGTAATTGTTTGTTGAGATTAAACCATCTCAACAAACAACCCTTCATCAGTTTTTTTAACTTTTGTTAAGCCATGTTTACTGAGACCTTTAATACCTTTATCCCAACCTTTGTTACTTAAACCAGATTGTGCTTTAAGTTCGTTTAAGTCCATGCGTTGCGCTTTTTTAAGAATTTCAAAAATCGCTTTTTCGTTATCGCTTAAATCCACTTTTTTCTTCTCTGGTCGCATCTGCGGGAAGAACAATACCTCTTGTATACTTTGGTTGTTGGTTAAGAACATAATCAATCTATCCATTCCAATTCCCATTCCAGAAGTTGGTGGCATACCATATTCTAAAGCGCGTAAGAAGTCAAAATCAATAAACTCTGTAGCTTCATCATCACCTTTCTGAGCTAGTTTTAATTGATGCTCAAAACGCTCACGCTGATCTATTGGATCGTTAAGCTCAGAATATGCATTTGCGATTTCTTTACCACAAACCATAAGCTCAAAACGCTCAGTTAGTTCAGGGTTTTCTCTGTGTTCTTTACACAACGGACTCATTTCTTTTGGATAGTCTGTAATGAATGTTGGTTGTATGTAGTTACCTTCACATTTTTCGCCAAAAATCTCATCAATCAGCTTGCCTTTACCCATAGTGTCGTCAACTTCAATACCCATGTCTTTTGCTGCAGTTCTAATTTCAGCTTCAGTTTTATCATAGATGTCAAAACCTGTAAATTCTAAGATAGAATCGCGCATAGAAATACGCTTGTATGGTGCCTTAAAGTTAATTTTGTGCTCGCCAAACGTCGCTTCAGAAGTTCCGTTAACTGCAATGGCACAATGCTCTAGCAGCTTTTCGCAGAAGTCCATCATCCAGTTGTAGTCCTTGTAGGCTACATAGATTTCCATAGCTGTAAACTCTGGATTATGAGTTCTGTCCATGCCTTCGTTACGGAAGTTTTTAGAGAACTCATACACACCCTCAAAACCACCAACTATTAAACGCTTTAAATAAAGCTCATTAGCAATTCTCATATACAACGGAATGTCTAACGTGTTGTGATGCGTTACAAAAGGTCTTGCAGCTGCACCTCCTGGGATTGGTTGTAGAATTGGCGTTTCAACCTCAAAATAACCAGCATCATTAAAAAACTGACGCATAGCGTTAAACAATTTTGTACGCTTTACAAACACATCTTTTACGTGCGGATTTACAGCCAAATCTGCATAACGTTGTCTGTAACGTTGCTCAGGATCTGTAAAAGCATCGTAGGTTTTTCCGTCTTTTTGTTTTGGAATTGGTAATGGTTTTAAAGCTTTACTTAACAGTTTAAACTCCTTTACCATTACTGTTTTTTCACCAACCTTGGTGGTGAACAATTCGCCCTCAATACCAATAAAATCACCTAAGTCGATTAATTTCTTAAAGACATCGTTGTACAACGATTTGTCTTCGCCTGGGCAAATTTCATCTCTGTTAAAATAGACTTGAATACGGCCTTCGCTATCTTGTAACTGTGCAAAAGAAGCCTTTCCTTGAACATTAATTGCCATAAGACGACCAGCTATAACCACCTGTTTACCTTCTTCGTAATCAGATTTTATCTGTTTGGAAGTGTGTGTAACAGGATATAAATCGGCTGGATAAGGATTAATCCCTAAAGCACGAAGTTTTTCTAACTTTTGACGTCTTACTAATTCTTGTTCTGAAAGTTGCATTTTTTAATTCATTTAAGACGGCAAAATTACGTTATTTATTTAAAGTATAAAACAAAGAAAACTGCTAAAGAACAATAGTTTTTAGCAGTTTTCTTTTAGGTAAGTTTAGAATTATTTTGAGGCTACAATATTCCCTTTAATTTTCAAGATTTTGTTACCACCTTCAGCATTAGAAGTTACTGTAATGGTTTTTGTAAAAGCACCAAGTCTTTTAGTGTCATATTTAATTTTTAATTCTCCAGATTTCCCAGGTAAAATAGGTTCTTTTGAATAGCTTGGTACAGTACAACCACAACTGGTTTTTACGTTTGTAATTAATAAAGGAGCGTCACCTTCGTTGGTAAAAGCAAACAATCGTGTGCCATCCGAATGTTGCTCTATGGTTCCATAATCGATGACCTCAGTTTCAAATGAAATGATGGCTACTTTACCAGTTTTACTTTCAATCTTACTTGAAGTTGCACTGAATAATCCTACTGAAAGGATAAAAATTAGAATAGTGTTTACTGTTCGTTTCATGGTTTTAAAATTTTTGATTAATACTGAAACAAACTTCAGACTTAGAAATGAAAATTTGAGAAACATGAGGTTGGAAATTGGTACTAGTACCTAGGTTGAATTTTTCAACTATTTGATAAATAACGACTTAACATCGTCTCTGGATTGTACTTCCAATTTTTTGTAGATGTTATTGGTATGTGTTTTTATGGTGCTAACACTCAAAAATAGGGCTTCAGCAATGTCCTTGTTGGTTTTATCTTGAAGTAAATGTTCTAAAACAACCTGTTCTTGTTTGGATAATTTAGACTTCAAATCTTCAGAATTAGACTGTCTGTTTTTCCAAATACGATAGAGTAAGAATACATTCAATAAGAATGAAAGTGCTAAGATCCCGTAGAGATAAACATTCCAACTAGGACTTGAAGAATTTTCAGCAGCTGAAGATGAAAGCATAAAACGATCAGCGGCCAATTCATTTTTGTATTGCCTAGTGTATGGTGCGTTAGGATATACTTTTTCCAAGCGTTCCTTAAGATCGTCGTAATAGGAATTGTTCTGTAGATCTTCGACATAATAGCTGTGTAAGTCGCTGCTTCTGTCGGATAAATAGGTGTAGATGGCGAGTTCTGCTATAGGCTCATTTAAAGCAGTTCCATAATCTTGTAGTGTGGTAAACCACTTTTTGTTGTTGAGCTTTCGGTTGGCTTCACTTCGTACTTCACCATACGCAAAACGCATATCGTTTTTTAAGGAATCTATCTTTAAAAATGCATTAGCTCTTGGGTTATTAGATTCTACTTTACAAAACACTTGATTGCCAAATGAAAACGGTAGTTTTAAAGTATCTGTATTTTTGGCAATAAACAGTAATTCTTCACTATTACTGCAATGACCATTAAAGTGATTAAGGTTTTGTTGTGTTTCTGTGCACTTATCTATATGGATGCGATAAATGCGATTTTCGGTACTGAGCATATCACCTTTAAACTCAAAAAAACCAGTTTCGTCTGCTGTAGTTTTTGCAATGATTTGTTCTGAGTATACACCAGACATCTTACGATAATCCTCGACTATAGAAAGATAAACCGTGTTTTGCCATTCCTCAGGATTGGTATAGCCCGAAAAGGAATATTGCGCCTTGCAGGAAAGCGATATCAATAAAAAGTAAATCAATAATTTAAAGCGCATAAAACGAAACTACGCAATTTTGCGAAACAATAAAATAGTGCTTAGATAAAAGTGTAACAACTTTAACAAAATAACGTACTACAGATACATCAAATCAAAAAATCGAAATTATGAGTATCTGGCGTGTTATTTTGTCCATAATCTTTCCGCCTTTAGCAGTGCTAGATAAGGGTTGTGGCTCAATATTAATTACCTTTTTATTGTGGATTTGCGGATGGGTTCCTGGAGTTATTGCAGCTTTGGTAATTCTTAATAATCCTGAGCGATAAATCCGTATCTTTGTACTTTTGTAAAATCAATTTAAAGTACATGAGAAAAGTATTTCTAATCATAGTTTTTGCTTGTTTTATAGCAAGCTGTAATGTTACGGAATCTATTGTTTTTAATCAGGATGGCTCTGGTGAGTTTTTAGCTACCTATGAAATGGGAGAAGCTATAAAAGCTATGTCCGTTGCTATGGGTGGAGATGAGAATAAAGAGAAGAAAGAAGGAGGTGAAATTATGGATACCACAATAGTATTTGCTGACATTATGGAAACCTATAAAGATAGTGTAGCTGCTTTGCCAGAAGAGAAACGCTTGGCAATGGAGGCTGTAAAAGATATGTACATGAGAATGCAGATTAATGAGGATGAAGGTGTGATGAGCTTTGGAATGGGTATGCAGTTTGAGTCCATTGACGACTTAAAAGATATTAGAAAAAAACTTAAGAAAATACAAAGCTTAAACTCGCAAGGTGATCAAGTGAATGCTATGAAAGAAAACTCGCCACTTGGCAACTTTATGGGTAATGAAAATAATGATGTAGCTTACATTTATACTACAGATGGCTTCTCTAGAATGACAAGTATTAAATTGCCAGACGAAGCTACAGAAGACGCAATAGATGAACTTTTTGATGAAACCGATGAGAGCAACCAACAGTTTTTAGAATATTTTGAAGGTTCTTTTTATAATGTAAAATTAACCTTTCCTAAAGCAGTAAAATCTATTGATGTCGAAGGTGCTGAATTCTCTGATGATAGAAAAACAGTAACTTACAAAACCAATTGGGTAGAGTATCTTAAAAACCCAAAGTTACTAGATGTGAACGTGAAATTTGTTGATGAATAAAACTGTAAAACTTCAAGATTTAGGCTTAAAAGATTTTAAAGAAACCTGGGACTATCAGGAAACCCTTTTTAAAGCCATTTTAGACACTAAGATTAAGAATAGGCGAGAAGATGCTGGTTTAGAAACTGACAACCATTTTCTGTTTGTAGAGCATCCACATGTCTACACTTTAGGTAAAAGTGGAGACTTGTCTAATTTGTTGCTTTCTGAGGAACAACTTGCCGAAAAAGGAGCAACATTTTATAAGATAAACAGAGGAGGAGATATTACCTATCATGGTCCTGGGCAAATTGTAGGTTATCCTATTTTAGATTTAGACAATTTCTTTACTGATATACACAAGTACTTACGGTTTTTGGAGGAAATCATTATTCTTACGTTGGCAGAGTATGGTTTAAAAACCGAACGTAGTCCTGGCGAAACAGGTGTGTGGTTAGATGTTGGCACTCCATTTGCTCGAAAAATTTGTGCTATGGGTGTACGTGCCAGTCGTTGGGTTACTATGCATGGTTTTGCGCTAAATGTCAATGCCGATTTAGGATATTTTGATAATATCATACCATGCGGTATACGTGGTAAAGCAGTAACCTCGTTAAACAATGAGCTTGGTGTAGATAAGGTAGATGAAGAAGAAGTGAAATCTAAGATTTTAAAGCATTTTAAGGTGCTTTTTGAGGCGGAGTTTAAGTGAACTTATTGACTAGATTTGTAACTAAACTTATGCCAATTTCTAGGAAATTCATTAGTAACTTCTAGTTTGTTAGAAGTTATGGTTGGTTTTACCATGATGATTTTTGTACTGTCATTAATAGTGATATGATGTTCACTTCTCATATTAACCACATCTTTATGTAGTAATCTTAAAGTATTTGAACCTTCGTTTAATTTAATAATCACATATTCACTTGCTTTCAATTGGCCAGCAGGTCTATCATTTATCCAAATGTTTAGGCTTGATGTTTCGTCGATTTTATGAAAAACATTAGCACCATTATGAATTAGTATTTTCCCATTACCAAGATCATCTAGCTTTATAGTCTCTATTTCTGAATCTATGAATTGATAATCCGATTCAATTGGCTTTAAACCACATGATACCAAGAGTAATAATATAGCGATGATAAAATAATGTTTGGTGTTTTTCATAATAGATAACTAAGATTCAGCATAAGTTAACGAAATTAGCTGAAAATTTCTATAAAAGAATCTTCATTAAAAATATTTTCGAGGCAGAATTTGTTTAGTTTAGTTCTGCTTTTTCGCTTTCATTAATTTTACCAACATCAACAAGTAGTTTTCCATTGTGTCTTTTGGCTGTATATACAAATTTTTGTCCCCATTCAATTTCTTCTGGTTTATAAGAGGATCTTGAATATACCATTTGTCCAGACGATTCGTCAAATGCTTTAAGCATGGCAATAAACTCAAAATCCTTTTCAAAATAGTCGTTTTTATTTAGTCCATAGAGCGGACTGTTTTTGTCAATAGGATGCACTACGGTCCACATGGATGGAAAAAACCTTACGTTATCTCTTTCTAAGTCTAAAATATGAAAATCCCTGAACTCTGAGTTTTTGCGCTTCATGGATACACTTACGTTGATTTCTACGTCTAATAATTCGTTTTTTTGAGGATTAACCAATCTAAACATAAATCCGTTTATGTCTTGATATGGTGCAATTACAGCTTTTTGACTAAACTTAATTTTAGAGATAGGTTTAGAGAATCTTCCGTAAAATAAACCTGTAGCTAGTGCAAAAAACAAAAGACCAAGTAATGATTCTGTAGCTGCAACAATATTTGCTAACAAGCCCAAAGGAGCAACTTGGCCATAGCCTAAAGTTGTTATGGTTTGAGCACTAAAAAAGAAAGCCTCCATAAACTGCTCAAAAGGAGTTAAACCATGAATACCTGTTAAATGTTCTGTGCCAATAAGACTGTAGATAGTTGCAAAAAACGTATTAACAAGAAAATAGGTAAGTGCTACAATTCCAAAGAAATGAGACCATTTCATAGTTACCAAACTATGAAAGAAGTTTAAACGCTCAAGGAAGCTGATGTTTGTTTTTTCGATATTAAAACTTCCATCTTTGTTTAAGCTTCTATAACCTTTAGAGTATGATTTTTCGCCTAAACCAAAATCTTCAAAATCTTCTTTTTTGTGTTTTGCCATATGGCTCTAAATTAAGAAAAAAATGAATGACGTTTTTTGTTGATTTTATGTGTTTTAGAACTGTTTCTAAAATTAGATTTTATATAATCCAATATTGATTTGTGTCTGTAAAAAAACCTTAACAGATCTAAGCCTCTTCATTAAAAAACACCTTATAGTAGTGCATTTTTTTCTCTTCGTCATAACCGCGTTCTAAATATTCCGCAGAAGCATCTGGTGCATCAACATCGAGTTTTATCTGTATGTTGGTGTCTAGTTTTATTTCGGGTTTTATTTTTTGCTTTTGCTTTTTTAAGACACGTTCAGAGACATCAAATTGATTTCTAATGAGCACATTGTTTTCGGCTTCGTAAGTTTTTTTATAGTCTTCAAAAAGTTGTATTTGGTCTTCTTCCTCAAACACTTCTTCTTTAAAGTTTTCGATATTTACAATTTCATTTTCCTTAAAAAAGTCTACCGTTTTGGCTAAGAAATTACTTTGCTCTTGGCCGCCAAAATTGGGTTGTAAAACCTCTTTAGAAAACTCTCTACAGAGTTCTATACAGTTTTTAGTGTGTTGGTTGCTATCGTCTGGGTATTTAATGTTTAGGAAGCTTTTAATCCAGTATTGGGTGTCATAAGTATTGTTGTCTACACTAAACACTATTTTGCCTTCCATGTCTGAGGTGTTTAAGATTAAACAACCTTTATCTACCTTTTTGGCTTGTATGCCTTTTTGTACCAAAATATCGTAGTTACCTTCTTCTAAATAGGTTTGAAAAAACTCAGTCTTATTTTCAATTTTAAAAATGCCAATGGCATCTACAAAAAAGTCTTCATATTGTATATTTTCAAAATGACAAACCAGTACATCACCTGTTTTTATTTGCGCTGAATTACTTTGTTCGTAAAGATGTGTTACAATGTGTTTTGAAGTCTCTACAAAATCAGCTTCCTCTTTAAAAAGTTGGTCAGAATAGGTGTTAATCTCATTAAGCCCAACATTACTATGATGATGAAAACGGTAACTCTCGGCAACACTCACAAAGGGTTTTAGTAAGTAAGGTAACATAAGGTTATAGGTGGCTTCATCAAAATGCACAGCCGCATCTGAAAACGCGTTTTTGGTATCGTTGAATTTATTGCCAACTTTATGAATAATACAGTGTTTTATTGAGGCTTTTTGTCGTTTTATCATCGTTAAATAAATAAGAAAATAAGTGTTTGCAATACTACAAAAGGTATGGCTTAAAACTAAAGAAAACGCCAAAATAAATTTGGCGTTTTCAAGACTCAGGGACTTCGAGATTTGGTTACCGTTATGTTTTTATAAACCCAATACGTTTGTTTTGGGTTTTATATTATTTATGATGCTTAATTTTTTTGAAATCTTAAAAAGTTAGGCGCAAGAAATAGGAGAACACTAAAAGTTTTTGGAGTTTTTGTAAAAGTCATTTTAAGTAATTGATTAATAGCGCTCTAAAAATAACAATAACTATTGACACTTAAAAACGATGTGCATAAATGGTTAATAAATTAGTGCAGTTTATAAACAACAATTGTTTTATCGTCTGCTTGTGTGATTAATTCTAAACCTTTGCTTTTATCTAGTTTCTGTAATTCTGCAGCAGAAGTCCCGAAAACAGGAAAATTAGGAATCGGTTTTGCTTGGCTGTCAAATAAATACACTTTTTTAGACTGTAAATCTGTTGTGGTGACGTAGATTTTATCGTTAAGGTAATAAATTCTAGGTGCTGTGTAAACTCCGTAGTCTAGATCTACTCTTCGTGTTTTTATAAAAAGTTTGTTCTCGTACATAGAAACCAATGTTTTACTGGTGGTCGCTATGTTGTGCTTATCTGTTAGATTAAGATCTTTTCGGCTTATTTTCCCTCTGGTATCAACTTGTACTAATTGCCCAAGTGTGTTAGTTGAGGTAAACTTATTTTGATAGAGATAAATTTCGTTGTCTGAAAAACGAATCTTGTCTTTAACGTCAACTCTAACCTTGCCTTGACGATTTAGAATTTCTAGATTATCTTCTGTAGAAAAAACAATATAATCTTTGCTTCCAATTCTAAAATGTTTTGGTTGAGATGTAATGTTATTATTGTTGCTTTTGTATGCAAAACCGCTTATAGTTTTGCCTTTAGCATCGTACATAATAAGGTTTTTACCTTGAGTTACTAGTAGTCTGTAATTTTTTCGTTTGTCGTAATCAAAAACGGATAAAGGTTGAGTGATTTCATCATTGAATTTTCTCGGAAAAGGGGAGACATCATTACCATTTCTATCTAAAACATATAAGCGGTTTGGTGTTGTGAAAGCTAATTGTAGCCTTCCGTTTTTATACATGTCTATTTGCTCTATTTTTCCAAGTATTTTTCCCTGAAGTTGTTTTTTCCAAAGTATGTTACCAGAGTTAGAGATGAGGTACAGCACGTTGTTTGTGTCTTGTGCAGCAATATCGTGCGTGTTATTAATATGGTTTTCTACAGTTTGAGGTGGCGAAACTATTTGTGCTTCTAAAGATGTTGAGAACGTCTCGGTCACTGAGTTTGAAGCTGCTCTTTTTTTGAACTCTTCTATAATACCGTTAACGTGTGCGTAGTTGTCTTCGTATGTATATTGCACAACATTGGCATGATAGTTTTTTGTGTTTATATCTAAATGCTCTGCAAGTCCGTCATTGTTTTTGTATATAAAAATTGAAGCGTCATCGCTTAAATTAGGACTTATATTTTTAAAAGCATCAGAATTGGCAATAGTATTATTGTTTAAAGCGTCGGAAAGCGTTGATTTTAAGGTTTCAATAGAATCTGAAAAAACAACAAAATCTTCATATTTAAAAAAATAGTTAGCCGTTTCGTAACTCATGATAGGCTCTAATCTCGATTTGAAAAAATCAGGATTTCCAAATTCATAAATGTCAATATCTCTGTAAGTTTCTGTGATTGATTTTTCTTCAATGGTTTCAACAATAAGATTAGCATCTAAGGAGTGGAGGACAATCGTGTTGTCTGTTAGAGCGATTTCATTGGTAAAGTTTAAAAATGTTTTGGTGCTATCTGGTGTTTTAGAATTGAGCTTTTTTAAATTATTACTAAAAATTGAATAGTCATCAAATGATATACTTAATAATGATTTAGTGCTGATTGGAGCTATGCTTAAGCTGTTTGTTTTTTGAGGAATAGTGTTTTTAAAGCCATCTAAAATTTGTGTTATAGAATCTGTAGAGGTCACAATGCCATTGTAATGCAGGTTTTCATCAGAAAAATTTAAATCGAGTAAAGCGTAATCGTTGCTTAACTCTTTTATCTTTTGAGAAAATAAAAGGTCTGAATAATTTGAAGCCTTTGTTTTGAACACTACTGAAGCAATTGTTTTGTTTTCAGTAGTTTCTATTAAATCTGTAAGTTTATGTTTTTCTTCGTTGGGTTTTAGATTTTTTATAACATCCAAGCTGTTTGAAGCCACAAAAATAGTATTCAATACTTTATGGTAAAAGACAGTAGAGTCAATTTGGGTTTTAGAAATATCAAATTCTGATAGATTTTTTGATATATGATTTGGTATAGAGTCTACAGCAAAAACGGTAGAGTCGTTTTTGGTTAATATCAGGTAGTCTGTATGTTGAGGATTTAAGAAAGCTACATAAACTTTATCTGTTGTATTGATGTTTTTTAGTAAAGCGGAGGTTTCATTTAACTCCTTATTATATATATCAGATAAAATATTGTGTTTTTCTATGCTTTGGGTAAAATCGTTGAGTTCATTTATAGCAAAGACCACTTCGGTGTCAGAAGGAATAAATTTATATGGAGAATTTGAAATATTATAGTCTTTTTGGCAAGACACTAAAACGGAAAGTAAAACCAGTAAAAATCCAAATTGCTTCATACGTAAATATATATTTACAAATATAAAAAGTTATAAATCTAAAAGGTATTGCTCTGGTAATAATCTGAATGATTTTCTGTGGTATTTGGTAACGCCGTATTTTTCTATTGCAGCTCTGTGTTCTTTGGTTGGATAACCTTTATTTTTTTTCCAGTTGTACATTGGGAATTCTTCATGAATTTTTTCCATGTAGAGATCTCGGTATGTTTTTGCTAAAATTGAAGCGGCTGCAATATTGAGGTATTTTCCATCTCCTTTTATTATGGTTTGATGTGGAATAGCATTATAGGGTTTAAATTTATTACCATCCACAATAATGTAAATTGGAGTAATGCTGAGTTGTGCAATAGAGCCATGCATAGCCTTTATAGATGCGTTTAGAATATTAATGGTGTCTATTTCATCTTCAAATATGTGCTGTACACCATAACATAAGGACTGTTTTTCTATAATAGGTTTTAAAGACATTCTTTTCTTTTCGGATAATTGTTTGGAGTCGTTCAAGAAGCTATTGCTAAAGTCAGCGGGTAAGATTACAGCAGCAGCAGTAACAGGGCCAGCCAAACAACCTCTGCCAGCCTCGTCTGTTCCACATTCAAAATCAAAATTTGAAAATTGAGTTTTTAAAGCCAAAATGTTAAAATTTGAACAAAGTTAAAATTTTAACGCAACCTTTTTACAATTTTGGTATCTACGTAATGAGTTAAGCATCAAAAACACTAATTAAATTATAGTTAAGTTTTGTTGATGAAATCGCAAAAGCGTTAACATTTTTTTGGCAAAAACGCTTGTTTATTTAATATTTAATTAAGATGTTTGCAACTAGACTAACTCAAATAATTGTTTTATGAAATTAAAGTTAACATGGTTATTAACGCTTTTTATGGCGTTCGTGATGCAATTTTCTTTTGCACAAGAAAAAATGGTCACAGGTACAGTTACAACTGAATCGGATGGTTTACCCCTTCCTGGAGCTAGTGTAATTGTAAAGGGTACTTCAAAAGGTGCTCAAACTGATTTTGATGGTAAATATACTATTGGAGTCAATTCAGGAGATGTTTTAGTTATATCTTACGTTGGTATGGAGCCTGTTGAAGTTACAATAGGTGCATCTAATGTATATGACGTTGTCTTAAAAGAGGGTAATACCTTGGACGAGGTAGTTGTTGTAGGTTATAGTACTACAACTAAGGAGTCTTTTACAGGTACTGCTGCTGTAGTAAAGACGGAAAATATTGAAGCTAAAACATTTTCTAATGTTTCTCAAGCGTTAAGAGGTGAGGCTGCAGGTGTGAATGTGATTCAAACCACAGGTCAACCAGGTAGCTCTGCGACTATTAGAATTAGAGGTTTTGGTTCTGTTAATGGTAATAGAAGTCCTCTTTATGTAGTAGATGGTGTTCCTTATGGAGGTCAAATAAACGCCATAAATCAAAATGACATTAAAAGTTTGGTTATTTTGAAAGATGCTGCTGCAACTTCTATCTATGGTTCTAGAGGTGCAAATGGTGTTGTTTTAATAACAACAAACAAAGGAGATAAGACAAAATCTTACATTAATGTTGATTTAAAGACAAGTATATCTTCTTTTGATTTACCAATGTATGATGTTATTGAGTCCCCAGAGGAGTATGCAGAAATCTCTTGGGATGCGATTAGGACTAATGCGGCCTTAAATGGTCAGGCTAACCCTGCTCAGTATGCTAGTGATAATTTATTTAGCGCTACAGGTGGAATAAATCCATATTACAATCTTTGGAATGCTGATGGTAATCAATTGATTGATCCTGCAACTGGTAGATTTAACTCTGGAATTTCTAGAAAATATACACCTGAAAACTGGGGAGATTATGCCTTTAGAACAGGTTATAGACATGAAGCTAATATTTCTATGTCCGGAGGTAATGAAAAAACAACTTATTCTACTTCTTTGGGTTATTTAAATGATGAAGGTACAGGTATTAATTCTGATTTCAGAAGATATACTGGTAGAATTAACGTAGATCATCAGGTTACCGATTGGTTAAAAGTTGGAGCAAATGCTACTTACTCGGCATCTAGAACAACACAGAACGGGCAAAGTAGCGATACAGGAAGTATATTTCTTATGGCTAATGCTTCGCCGAGAATTTACTCTATCTTTTTAAGAGATGAAAATGGTAATAGAATAGAAGATCCAATTTTTGGAGGTTATCAGTTTGATTATGGTGATAGTCAATATACCAATGGTTTAGGTTTTGAGAACTCTAGAAGATTCTCTACTGCAACAAATGGTATTGCAGATGCAACATTGAACTTAACTAGAAGTTATGATAATAGTTTATTCGGTAATGTTTACTTTAATATAGATTTAGCTAAAGGGTTAACGTTAGAGAATAGATACGGTACACAAAGAGAAAATTTTGATTATAGCGATAGAGATAATCCATACTATGGTGCTGCTGCTTCTCCAGCTATATACGGACGTTTATACAAGCAAATTAGTACAAGAACAAATGATAATTTCCTTACATTATTAAGATATACAACGTCTTTTGGTTCTAGTAATGATCACTCATTAGAAGTTTTCGGTGCTCACGAGGCTACAAAATATGAGTTTTCAAGAATGTATGCATATAAGAGTAGAGCTATTTTGCCAAATACTTTAGATTTAGATCAGTACACAACCACTATTGGTAAGCCAGGTTCTTATTCTCAATCTTGGACCTTAGAAAGTTATTTTGGTCAATTAAACTATGATTTTCAGGATAAATATTTTTTAACTGGTTCTATTAGACGTGATGGATCTTCAAGATTCATTAATGATAAATGGGGAACGTTTTGGTCTGTTGGTGCTGGATGGGTTATGAGTAAAGAGGATTTTATGTCTTCATTAGGCGCAGTAGATTATTTTAAATTAAAAGCAAGTTATGGTGTTATAGGTGATCAAGGTAACAGATTACGTTTTGGATGGCAAATTTTTGGTATAGGAGAAACAGATGAGTATTCATTTACACCTGATACAGAAAGAGCTAATCCAGATTTAACATGGGAGACTTCAAAAATCGCTCAAGTAGGTTTTGAAAGTTCTTGGTTTAACAATACTTTAGATGTAGATGTTGATTATTATATCAAGAATACAGACAATCTATTCTTCAACCAAACCTTGCCTGGTTCTAGTGGATTTATTTCAACTTTCATAAATGATGGTCAATTAAGAAATAGTGGTTTAGAATTTAATATCAACGCTAATATCTTAAAGCCTGAAAATAATGGTGATTTTAGTTTGAGTCTTGGTATTAATGGTGAGATGTTAAACAATGAAATTACTGAAATGCCTATCGATCAAATTACAGGTGAAACTAAAATATTTGATGATAGAGGAGGTAGTATTTTTGCTATTTCAAAGGGTAAATCAGTTTATGACTTCTTTACTCGTGAGTGGGCTGGTGTTGATCCAGCAACAGGATCTGGTCTTTGGAATCTTTATTATGATGATGTTGATGGTAATGGTATTTATGATGCTTCTACAGATGTGGCAATTGCTAATATGGTATTGTACAAAGCTGAAAATGATAATGCTAACATAAATAAAACAACTACCTCAGTTTATGCTCAAGCTACACAAAAATATGTAGGTAAAAGTTCTATTCCTAAAGTAAGAGGTGCATTTAGAGTAAACCTTGGATATAAGAATTTTAGTTTATCAACTCAATTCTCTTATAGCATAGGAGGTTATGCATATGATTCTAATTATAGATGGTTAATGGGTAATGGTAGAGTAGGTTCTGATAACTGGAGTACAGATATTAGAGATAGATGGCAACAACCAGGAGATATAACTAATATTCCTAGGCTTTCTGATGACTATAGTGCTGATGCACAGTTCGATGCAACATCTACTAGATTCCTTACAAAAGCAGACTATTTATCTTTGAACAACCTACAATTAGGTTATACATTTGATGAGAGTAAGCTTGAAGATATAGGAATTTCAAGACTAAACGTTTATGTGTCTGGTGATAACTTATTGTTATTCTCTCGTAGAGATGGGTTTAATCCAGCAACATCAGAGTCTGGTAACTCTGATATTTATAGATATAGCCCTATGACAACATATAGTGTAGGGTTAAAAGTTCAATTTTAAAAAAAAGTAATGATGAAAAGAAATGTTTTATTACGTGTATTTGCTGTTGCAATTACATGTTTTACAGTAGTAAGCTGTGAGGAAGATTTTTTAGAGCCTCAGAGAGATACATCTGAATTAACTGATGCAGATTTTGCTAATAATATTGATGTAAATCCTGCGCTAGTAGAAGGAACCCTTAATGGTATATATACATTTATGATACAGCGTTTTGGAGCATTAGGCTCAGGTGCTGGAAGACACTATGATATTGGACATAAGGGTATAGATGTATGGACAGATTTATTGTGTGGTGATATGGCTCTGTCTACAAATACTTATAGTTGGTATGCAGGTACATCTAATTTGGTTTTTACAACCAATTTCTCTGATGACGAAAATGAAATTATGTGGAATTACTTGTATAGAGTTATTAGTACAGCTAATTTACTTATAGCTCAATCTGGTGGCGAAAATGCAGAACCAGAAAGTGATGATGCTAAGTATATTTACGGTCAGTCTAAAGCATTAAGAGCTTATGGGTATTTTTATTTAACTCAGTTATACCAAAGAGAGTATGATCCTAATGCTGAAATATTACCATTTTATACGTCCGATCCAGCACAAACTAGTTTTGCTAAAGTACAAGCATCACAAATTTACGATTTAATTGTATCTGACTTAACTAACGCTGTTGACCTTCTTGATGGTTTTAGTAGACCATTAAAGCATTACATCAACAAATCTGTTGCACAAGGATTGTTAGCATATACGTATGCAGCAATGGGTGAGTATGACGAAGCTAAGATTGTTTCTGAAGCTATTGTAAATAGTGGTGACTATCCTCTGCTTACTGCAGGAGCTTTAGCGTTTCCTGGAGCAGGTTCTGGATTCAATGATGTTAACTCATCTTCATGGATGTGGGGTTATGATTTAACAGCTGATTTAGGAGTTAACTTAGTTAGTTGGTGGGGAATTGTAGATTTATTTTCTTACAGTTATGCAGCTGCTGGAGACAGAAAAGCTATGGATGATGCTCTTTATGCACAAATACCTAGTAATGATATAAGAAAGCAACAGTTTCTAAATGACCCTGCACAAACTAATCATTTGATGCCTATCAACAAGTTTTTTGCGCCTGATAGAGTAGTGTTTGCTCAAAACCCTATGACTACTGATTACATTTATATGAGAGTTGAAGAGTTTTATCTTTTAAGTGCAGAAGCATCTGCCAAAACAGGTGATGAAGGCACAGCTAAAACTAGGTTAAAACAATTATTAGAAATTAGATTAGGTAGTATGGCTAATGCAGCTTCAGTTGTAGATCCATTATCAGGTCAAGATTTATTAGATTTTATTTACTTACAAACTCGTATAGAATTGTGGGGAGAAGGAAAATCTTATTTTGCTTTCAAACGTAATCATGCTACTATGACAAGAGGTACAAACCATGCATTTCAGCCTGGTGCTACAGTAGTTTATAATGCTGATAATGTATCTCCTGAAATACCGCAATCAGAAATGAATAATAACCCTGCTATTACTGCGCAAAATTAAACAGAATTATTTATGAAAAATTATTTTAAATATTTTACAGTTTTTTTAGCTGTAACCTTAATGTTCAATTGTGAACAAGATAACGATTCAAGTTTGTCAAATTTTGTAGGATTTCAGGAAGGACCTTTAAACTTTACAGTTGACAACGGACAAACACAGACATTTGATGTTGTAGTTGCTGCTAGTGAAACCTCTAGTTCTGATCGTACGTTTACTGTTATTGTTGATGATGCTTCAACTTTAGCTAGTCCATATACAGTGCCTTCTACAGTTACGATTCCTGGAGGGTCTAATGTAGGAACTCTATCTCTATCTGTAACAGATAATGACGACTTAGGCTTTGTACCTCAGAGTTTAGTTTTAGATTTTCCTGATGAAGCTGGTCTAGATTTTGGTGATGCCGTTACATTAAACTTTACTGAAACGTGTTTAGATACGATAGTAACTTTTAACTTAACATTAGATACTTGGCCAGATGAAACAACATGGGAGGTTTATGATTTAAATGGAAGCCCTGAAGTAATTGCTTCTGGAGGTCCATACGTGAATCCTGATGATGATTTTGCAGAATTATCCTTTGATTTCTGTTTAGCTGCTGGTAACTATGGAGTTGTGGTTTATGATTCTTATGGTGATGGTGGTCCAACATTTAGTGTAACAACAGAAGCTGGAACATTAGTTTCTGATATAACACTAAGTGGTACACAATCTTCGGCAACCTTTACGGTTAACTAGATTTTTTATTTAGTAAGTTATAAATTGTTAAAAGCCACCTCTTAGAGGTGGCTTTTATTTTTTATTTATGATATAACTTAAAATATCTTTATATTGCAAAGAAATTTTCAACACATATGAACATGAGAAAAATTCTACTTTTAGCAGTATTACTTTTTACATTCGGGGCTTATTCCCAAGAATTAAGTAGTAATATTTCTGAGGAAAACAAGCAACTCATAGCGGAAATCAATAAACAAGAGGATTTAAGAAAGGCTAGAGTAAATACTTTTTTATTAAATAACCCTAGTGTTAAAGCAACACTAGTAAATGATGGGGTTAAACTAATTCATATTTATGATGTTTTAGATGGGAATCCAATCTATAAATCTACTGATAATTTAGAGGCTGCTAGATCTACTAAAACAGTAGAGTTGTGGGTCGGTGGAAGTTTGGGCTTAGATTTAGATGGATCTGGTATGACTGTTGGTGTTTGGGATGGTGGTCCAGCAGATAACAATCATGCGGAATTTCAGAATTCTACTAACACAGGAACACGTGTCACTATTATAGATCCCAATGTAGTTGATGGTGATACTGGTTTTAGTTCTCACGGTACGCATGTTACAGGAACTATATCTGCGAAAGGAGTTAATCCTAATGCACATGGGATGGCTTCTAATGTTAATGTTAAATCTTACAATTGGACAAACGATACATCAGAAATGCTTTCTGCTGTAAATGCAGCTACAAATCCTATTGTTTTATCTAACCATTCTTATGGTGTGCCAATAGACCAAGGTGAAGGTAATCTGTTAGACGCTTCATTTATTGGAGCTTATACGTCAGACGCTGCAACAATAGATAATATTACAAGAAATAACCCTAAGTATTTACCAGTAATGTCTGCCGGTAATTCAGGTCAGGTTAGTTATCCTGGGGGTATGTTAGCGGGTTATGATAAGTTAACTACAGATAAAAACGCAAAAAACAGTTTAATAGTTGCTAATGCAAGTCCAACTGCAGCAGAGCAACCACTTTTTAGTGGAAATTATGAATTGACAAATTTGGTTATTAACCAAGGTAGTAGTCAAGGGCCAACGGATGATTTACGTATCAAACCAGATATAGCTGCTGATGGCACAGGATTATTTTCACCAACCCCTAATTCTACATATTCTACTTTTTCAGGTACTTCAATGTCAGCACCTAATACAACAGGGACTTTAGTTTTGTTACAACAGTATTACAATCAGTTAAAAGGAGAATATATGAATTCCTCTACTTTAAAAGCCTTAGTTTGCCATACAGCTATAGATGATAACTCGGCTATTGGTCCTGACCCAAAGTTTGGATGGGGGTTTTTAAATGCTCGTGAAGCAGCACAAACACTAACAGATGCTGATGATTCTCAAGCTATTGTTGACGAATTGACTTTAGATCAAGGTGGTACATATACTTATACTTTTTCTGCCCAAGCTGGTGAAAAGTTATCGGCTACTATTTGTTGGACAGATATGCCTGGTAATGTGTCTAATGGTACAGTAAATGACCCAACTCCAAGATTAGTTAATGATTTAGATTTAAGAATTTCTGATGGTACAACTACATATATGCCTTGGAAACTTGATTTTTCTGGAAGCGCTTTTACAAATTCTAAAGGAGATAATATTGTAGATAATATAGAAAGAGTTGATATTGATGTGCCTGTTACAGGTGTGTATACGGTAACTGTAACGCACAAAGGTACATTACAAGGAACTGAAGGTGGTCCTTTCGATCCTCAAAGTCAAGATTTTTCTTTAGTTATTACAGGAAATAATCTAACGCTAAGCGTTAATGAGAATGATTTGGCTAGAAAATTAGCTGTGTATCCTAACCCATCTAATGGTGAGTTTACTATTACATTTGAGTCTAATTTAAATAGTGTTGATAATAATGTTAAAGTTGACGTTTATGATTTACAAGGTAGACTTGTTTATAACAACAACTTTATAAATACGTCTTCTATTTTTAAAGAAAATATTGTTTTAGAAAATGCTAAAGCAGGAGTGTATATGGTAAATATTTCTGAAGGAAACAGAACGACCTCACATAAGCTTGTTATTGAATAATATTTTACTTTTAAAAAATAAGAAAGACCAACAATGTTATGTTGGTCTTTTTTTGTTAAGTAAATTGTAATTCTTCTCGCTAAAACAATAATTTATGGTTTACTTTGTTTTTAGTTTAGATTTTAATAAATGCGAACAAGACTTCTTGCAATAATCTTAGTGCTGTTTTGGGCTAACGCAAATGCGCAAATAAAATTAACGGGTGCTAATGCGCCTAATAGAGGTAATGTAAATGATTCTACTGATGTTAAAAGATCCAAAGGATTTAAAGACCTCGCTACAATAGATATGTATTTGCAATATAATACTGAAGCAGATACGTCTATTGTCGATACCACTTTAACCATTAAAAAGGACTACAAATTCAATTATTTACAAAAAGATAATTTTGGTTTAATGCCCTTTGCTAATATAGGTCAGACCTATAATTCTCTAACCATTAACTCTGTAGATAATGAAACCAACCCTTTGTTTGGGGCAAGAGCTAGACATTTTAATTATTTTGAAGATGAGGATATAAAATATCATGAGGTGCCAACTCCATGGACAAGACTTACATATAAAACAGCTTTCGAACAAGGGCAAATGTTAGATGCCTTTTTTGCTGTAAATCTTTCAAAACAATTAAATTTTTCCATCGCATATAAAGGTTTAAGGTCGCTGGGAAATTATCAGAACGCATTAACGAGTACAGGTAACTTTAGGTTCAATACTAATTACAAGACTAAGAATAAACGGTATAAGGCTAATGGTTATATTGTAATGCAAGATTTGCTCAACCAAGAGAATGGGGGAATTAAAGATGAGGATATTGAAAATTTCACCTCAGGCGATGAGGAGTTTTTAGATAGGTCTGTTTTTGATATGAATTTCGAAAATGCAGAAAATATCTTGGAAGGTAAGCGGTTTTTCTTAAATCATTCTTATGATATCGTCAACAAAAAAGATTCTATTAGTAATAATAGGCTTACTGTAGTAAATGATATTTCTTTTGAAGATAAATATTTTCAATTTTATCAAAACTCAACTTCAAGTACTTATTTTGGTGATGCGTTTACAAGTAGAATTAATGATAAAGTTACATTAGAAGATTTCAAAACAAAAGTTTATGTCGAATACATAAATAATATTTTAGGAGAAATCAGTTTTGGAATTAACTACACAGATGTTAATTACGGATACAATAGTGTGGTTTTATTTTCAAATGAGACAATACCTAATAGAATTAAAGCTAATTATTTAGGAGTAGATGCGTCATACAACAAAACCATCAAGTCAATAAGTTTAAAAAGTAAAGCAAGTCTAAATTTATCAGATGAGTTTGTAGGAAGTTACATTGATGCAGAACTTGGGTTAAAACTTAATGATGATATTATGGTTTCTGGAGGAATTAACATTAGTTCTAAACTGCCAAATTATAATTATCTGTTATATCAAAGTGACTATATTAACTATAATTGGTATAATTTAAATGAATTTAAAAATATCAATACACAACAGTTAAGGTTTAATATTGAATCTCAAAAATTCTTTAACGCATCTTTAGATATCTCCAATATTGAGAATTACACCTATTTTAATTTAGAGGAAATTAATGATGGGGTTAGAATAATTAAACCAGGGCAATATACTAGTTCATTACAATACCTAAGATTAAAAGTTCAAAGAGAGTTTAAAGTTGGGAACTTTGCTTTAGACAATACAATAATGTATCAAAATGTTATAAGTGATGCAGATGTGCTAAATGTACCAACACTCATTACCAGAAATACGCTTTATTATTCTAATCACGTATTCAAGAAAGCCATGCAGCTTCAAACAGGAATAACATTTAATTATTTCACAGAATATAATATGAATGGTTACGATCCTGTTTTGGCTGAGTTTTATACTCAGAATACAACTAAGATAGGTGGTTTTCCAAGGCTAGACTTTTTTATTAATGCAAAAGTAAGGCAAACACGTATTTTCTTTAAAGCAGAACATTTCAATTCTTCATTTACTGGCTATGACTATTTCTCAGCGCCTAATCACCCTTATAGAGATTTTACAATACGTTTTGGTTTAGTTTGGGATTTCTTTTTATAGACTTTAAAAATATTTTTAGTATAGATATTTCTGTTTGTCAGTCTGTTAAGATGCTTGCTGTAATTTTTCTCAAATAAAACACAAAAAAGTATTTGGTAGTAAAGAAAAGGGTTATATATTTGCAGCCCCTTAACGGACACAATGCGACGAGTTAGGGTGCGTTCATTCTCAAGAAAAGGCATCGAAAAAAAATAAATTTAAATTTTTTCAAAAAGA
>MDTG01047126.1_pt1 | contig 33800 bp, 27 predicted proteins | sample 811421 | NCBI WGS metagenome assembly MDTG01 (sample SAMN05326645, study PRJNA326480) | marine metagenome | isolation source: seawater | place: Pacific Ocean: South East | collected 2011
AGATCCAGTGAAATGGCCTTCCAGGCAGGACCGGTATAAGGCATCTGGGTATTGGGTCGCGAACTCCAATACTTTCCGCTGAGCCTCAGCCTGAATGTCCTCTAACGGCTGGAAATCTCGAACGATGCTGAGCGCCGCAGATAGATGGCCACTAGTGGGAAGAAAGGAATCCTCTGCTTCGTTCCATCGGGGCCCTCCCGTCACTGAAGGTTGCCTACTAGTTCTCGAAGCGCCTCTAGTTGACTCAGAACAGCTTCAGGCCCAGCCCCACCATGGCTATCTCGTCGAGAACCAACGCCTGGAGCAAGGAGTTCGGCAGCATCTGGACCAAGATCTTCGTGAGCTGTGACCAAAGACACCAGATCATCGCCGTTCTCTAATGACTCTCGAACTAGTCCAGCAATAACTGAGTGTGCCATTCGGAACGGCACACCCTTCTCAACGAGAAAGTCCGCTAAATCGGTGGCCGCTGCGTAGGGCGAATCTGCACTGTCCTTCATTGAGGTTGAATTAAATTTCAGCGTCTCAATCATTCCCGTTAAAGCGACAGCGGTAAGTCGAACTGTGTCGCAACTGTCAAACAGAGGTTCTTTATCCTCTTGCAAATCCTTGTTATAGGTCAGCGGCAAGCCCTTTTGGGTGGCTAAGAAGCCCGTCAAGTTTCCTAAAAGACGGCCAGCTTTCCCACGAGCTAATTCAGCTATGTCAGGATTTTTCTTCTGCGGCATCATTGAGGACCCGGTCGAAAAAGCATCATCCAATTCAACAAAATTGAACTCAGAAGAAGCCCACAAGCAGATCTCCTCCCCCAACCTTGACAAATGAACCCCAACAACACTCAAGGAATAAAGCAAGTCTGCTACAAAATCCCGATCAGACACTGCGTCCAAAGAGTTGTTGAAGACCGAACTGAAGCCAAGTTTTTCTGCTACTAAATGTGGGTCGATCGGCAGCGCTGAGCCAGCAAGCGCTCCTGCTCCGAGTACTGAAACATCAGCTCTCCTGCGCGTTTCTTGAAGCCTGTCAATATCTCTCATCAACATCCAGCAGTAGGCTGCTAAATGATGCGCTAGCCCGACAGGTTGAGCTCGTTGCAAGTGCGTATAGCCGGGAAGATACCAACCGTTCTCGTGCGCATTTTCTGCTCTCCGCAGCAAACAGTCGATTAATGAGCCCAGCACACCAACTAGAGAATCAATCTCACTCAACGTCACTAAACGAACGTCATTCGCTACCTGGTCATTACGACTCCTACCTGTGTGAATTTTCGCAGCCGAAGGAGTTATCTCGGTCGCTCGCCTCTCTACCGCCGTGTGTATGTCTTCATCATCTTCAGCCCACTCGAAGGTTCCCTCCGTTATTTCAGCTTCGACAACGTCAAGAGCTTCAAGGATGTCCCGCAGTTCATCAGCTTCTAGTAACCCAACGTCACCAAGCATCTCAACATGAGCCCGAGAGCCGGCTATGTCCTCTCGGTACATCCGCCTATCGAAAGGTAGAGAGTCGTTTAGTTCGCGCAGAGCTTGGCTAGCGTCGCCTTCGAAACGTCCATGCCAAAGCGTTTTTCCATCAGCCATAAGAAAGTCCTAAGTGAAGTTGGGGGGGGGTAAGTAGAGATACAGATCTCAGAGTCCTGCTAATTCGCGAAAATGTTCAGCCACAGCCTCACCACTTGTGTGTGGGGCAGCGACGACCAAGATGGTGTCGTCTCCAGCAACTGTGCCTATGACGTCGGAACTGTCACTTCTATCGATCGCCGATGCCACTACGTGAGCCGAACCTGGGGGTGTTGTGAGAACAACCAAGTTATGGGAATGTTCGGCCCCCACCACCCAGTCACCACATACACGTCTCAAAGTTTCCAAAGGCACGGCTCGCTGAGTTGCGATCTCAGGTATGGCATAAACAGTTTGACCACCTGCCCGTAATTTGACCGCTCCAAGTTCATCGAGGTCACGACTCACACTCGCCTGTGAGGCCTCAATCCCATCTAAAGCGAGGAGTTCGACCAATTCACTATGGTCGCCGACAGAACGTTCGGCTAACAGCCGTTCGATCGCATGCTGCCGTTGAGATTTACTAGCCATGCTGCGACACCTCGCCGACAATCCACGACAACAGTCCTCTGGCACTGTGCATCCGATTATGCGCCTGGACAAATACTTTGCTCTGGGGACTCTCAATCACATCATCTGTAACTTCTTGTCCACGATGTGCGGGCAGGCAATGCATGAAGATGCTTCCTGCATTTGCGCCCGCCATTAAAGCTGAATTGACCGTAAACCTGCCAAAAGCATCAAGTCGTTGCGACATCTCCTCTTCTTGACCCATTGATGTCCAAACATCGGTGTAAACCACGTCAGCTTCTTGGACAGCCTCATGAGGATCGTCTGTCACTTGAATCGAGCCACCTCCCGCCAGGATTCGTTCTAGGTCAACCGAGTTGGGGCCATGTCCGGCAGGTGATGCCACGCTTGTATCTATGCCTAGCATCGAGCAGCCAATTGCCAAAGACCTCCATACATTGTTGGAATCGCCCACATAAGCGACTTTGTTGACTTTGCTTAAACCAATTTCCTGCTCGATAGTCAGCAAATCAGCTAACGCTTGCATTGGGTGAGCTAGGTCTGAGAGTAAATTCACGATTGGCATAGAGTTCGTCGCAGCCATCCGTTCAAGGCGTCCATGGTCAAAAACTCTGGCCGCTAAGACGGTGTGGTAACCAGCCATGACCCTTACGACATCCTCTGCCGTTTCGCGACTATCAATGCCTAGTTCTTCTGGCTTGATATACATCGGGTGTCCGCCGAGCTGGACAACAGCCATTTCCATTGAATTTCTGGTTCTTCCAGAAGGTTTTTCGAAAATCAGCGCTACACCTTGTCCGTCTAGTGACTTCGGCGGGTTAGTCGCAGTAGCAAGCTCAAGAACTAGCTTCAGCTCTTGAACCGTTAGGTCATCGACTTCGAGGAAATGTCGCATTAGCTACCCTCTAATACTTTGGATAGTTTCACCATTGCCTCGTCAATTTCTTCGGACGAAACGGTTAATGGCGGTGCCAAACGGATTGCTGTAGGACTTATACCGTTCACCACTAAACCTTCCTTTAGACAAGCAAGAGCAATTTCAGGCCCAGTCAGACCCACCGTTTCGGTGTCGATCTCCGCGGCCACTAGCAATCCCAGGCCTCTCGTGTCTAGAACGTTGGGGACGGCCAGAAGCTTGCCCATCAGTTCTTCTCCCGCTGCGCGAGCGAGCGCCGGCGCATCTATCGATTCCATGACGCGCAACACAGCACGCGCCGCCGAGGTAGCTAATGGCTGGCCGCCATAGGTCGTAGCGTGATCCCCTGGTTGAAACGCAGCCGCTATCTCTCGTTTCGCCCAAATTGCACCGATAGGGACCCCATTGCCTAGAGCCTTTGCCATAGTCACTACGTCGGGCCGTACTGCACCCGTCGAGTCAAAGTGGTGCTGCCAAGCAAACCACTCTCCGGTTCGAGCAAATCCAGTTTGTACTTCATCAAACATCAAGAGCATCTGACGCTCGTCACACAGATCACGGACCCTTTTTAGGTATTCGCCGTCCCCGACGTTGACACCACCTTCTCCTTGCACAACCTCTAGTAAAACTGCTGCACACGTCGGGTCAATAGCTGCCTCTAAGGCTTCGAAATCGTTATACGGCACATGTCGGAAACCTTCAGGTAAAGGCTGAAAAGTTTCGTGTTTCTCGACTTGGCCCGTCGCGTGGAGAGTGGCGAGGGTTCTTCCATGAAAGGACCGGAGGGCGCTAACTACGACATGTTTTCCATGTCCACCGTTTCTTCGGGCTAATTTTATGGCCCCCTCAAGTGACTCGGCGCCGCTATTGCAAAAGAAAACTTGACCGCCACCTCCTTGGAGACGGTCGATAGTTTCCGCGACTTCTAGGCCCGGAACCGTTTCGTAAAGATTCGAAACATGGAGAAGGGTGCGCGCTTGCTCGGCGATGGCTTCGGCCACGGCTGGGTGGGCATGCCCCAAAGAAGTAACGGCTAGCCCACATAGAAAATCCAAATACCTATTGCCATCGCGATCGAAAAGCTCTGTACCGGATCCTCGAACGAATTGGACAGGTGGCTGTCCATACGTCGGCATTAGAGGGTACGAATCTGGTTTATCTGCGGCGACAGTTGAAGTATTCATCTGATCTTCCTTATTGAATGGCGGTGCTATTTACGTCGGTCAGTCGCTGACCATTGTCCCGATGCCGGCATCGGTGAAAATTTCTAGTAGGGCAACATGCGGGATTCGTCCGTCGACTAGATGCGCGCTAGTAACCCCATTTTTTACTGCCCTAACGCAGGCTTCAGCTTTTGGGATCATCCCATCGGTTATTTCTGCCGTTTGAATCTTGGAGTTAAGTTCATCAGCACTGATTTGTCGGATCAACGAGCCTTCGTCGGTTACATCGCCATAAAGGCCTTCGACATCGGTTAGGTACACCACTTTTTCCGCATTCATAGCCTGCGCAACTGCTCCCGCGACAGTGTCAGCATTTATGTTGTACGCCTGTCCAGAAGAGTCGGCCCCAATAGTCGACATCACCGGAATGAGGCCCTCGGCAAAGAGTTTCTCTAGCAAAGTTGGGTCGACTGAAGTCACGTCCCCCACAAATCCAAGATCAGGATTACGAGGTGCAGCTGTTATCAGCCCCCCATCTTCACCACTTACGCCCACGGCTAGAGGTCCATGAATATTTATTGAACTCACAATTTCGCGGTTGACTTTGCCCACTAAGACCATCCGAGCAATATCGAGAGTCTCAGCATCTGTAACTCTTAGACCATCACGGAACTCCGGTTCTTTACCTAGACGCGCCATGAGGTCACCAATCTGGGGCCCTCCACCATGGACAACAAGGGGCAAAATGCCCACCTGGTGCATAAGGACTACGTCCTCTGCGAATCGTTCAGCTAACGACGGGTCCGTCATAGCGTTCCCACCGAACTTGATAACCACAACCTTGCCCCGCCACCGTTGAATGTAAGGAAGGATCTCAACCAGTAGTTCGGCCTTATCCATATGGTTGCCCATTGACCGGTCATCTCTTATTTCAGCAGCGGAGGCTTCCTCCGGCCCCACTAGTCGAAGCGGGGGCATCTTTTCATCCATTGCAATCTCCTACTAAGGCATCAAACCAACGGTCGAAAGCCCCGCTGTTTCTTCAAGACCTAGGGCGATATTGGCGCATTGAATTGCACCTCCCGAGGCTCCTTTAACCAAATTATCTATGGCACTAATAACTAGTAGCCACCCAGTCCGTTCATCAACGCGAGCTGTGAGATGGACTGTGTTGGCGCCCATCGTCGCCTTCGTAGATGGAGAATTTTGCTCCACTACAACAAATGGCTCAGCGCTGTAGAACAGCCTCAATACGTCCAAAGCATCATCAGTTGTAAATTTTTGCTCAGTAGGGCGGGCATAACAAGTAGCCAAAATTCCCCGGACCATGGGAGCTAGATGTGGAGTAAACAAAACTTCGCAACCGCTCACCTGTTCGATTTCTGGCGTGTGGCGGTGTGTTAGTAGCCCGTATGCATTGAAGTTCTCATCTACAGAAGCGAAGGTGGTATTGGCCTTTGCTGCCCGCCCAGCTCCACTGACACCGGAGGCAGCGTCAACAATTACACCGCTCCTGTGAATCTTCCCTGCCTTTGCAAAGGGATACAGAGCCAGGGAAGCTGCTGTTGGATAGCAGCCCGGTACTGCAATGCCTTGTGCACCTTTGAGTTCACTGCGAAATATCTCAGGTAAGCCATACACAAAGTGCTCAAGAAGCTCAGGGACAGCATGCTCTGCTCCATACCACTGCGGATATAAGCCCGGATCCTTAAGCCTGAAATCCGAACCAAGGTCGAGGATGCATCCGACCTTCTTGAATAATTGCGACACAATTGGTTGACTCGCCATATGCGGAAGTCCGAGAAAAACGGCATCTAATCCCTCAAAATCAGAAGCTGTGTATTCGCTGTAAACCATGTCCCCATACTCTGCCGAGAGGCTGGGATACAGTTCTTTTACCTTTGTGCCAGCTTGAGTATCGCCTGTGGCTACAACCAGCTCCATATCAGGGTGGCCGGCTATAAGTCTCATCAGCTCAGAGCCAGTGAAGCCCGAGGCACCCACGATACCCACTCGAAGTCTTGTATTGCTTGACATGTTCTTCAGGGTACAGGATCGAAAGAGATATGCATATTTATTCATAACTATGAATAAATATGCAGTTTGTCTGCTTCTCTCTTCCTCTCCACAACGGGCCTATTGTGTCAAGATGACCAAAGGTGCCGGAGTGACTAAGGACTGGACTCCAATCATCTCTTTAGGGATCATGACATGCACTTGCTACGGCGCCGCGTTCTATGCGTACGGGATCCTCTTAGACCCAATCCACAAAGAGCTGGGTTGGTCGCTCACTTTTTTGGGAGCTGTGTTCGCCGCGTCTCAACTCGTAAGTGGCTTCGGCGCGTCATTTGCTGGTCGGTTGCTGGATCGATGGGGCGGAAGGCTGGTTTTCAGCATCCAAGCCATTGCTTCTCTGTGCCTATTGGCAAGCAGTTGGGTCTCGAACGCGGCCATATTCGCCTTTTTAATGGCCACGGGACTGGGCGTTATGGCGACTACTGGCTTTTATCATGTGTCCACCGCAATCGCAGGCCGTGTCGGACCCGCAGATTCGGGTAAACGGATAACAGTACTTACCGTAATTGGCGCCTTCTGCAGCCCTGTTTACCTACCGGTTGGGGCACTGATCATTAACTCGTGGGGATGGAGACCAGCTCTTCGAATCTTCGCCTTAGTGGCTTTTTTGGGGGCGCTCCAAGCCTCACACTTCGCTGGCGATGGTCGCTCTACTGATGCGCTGGGCCCATCACCCAGCGCCCTCCAAGCGTTGCGCGCATCGATACACCGACCAAATGTTAGGAGAATGCTTTTCGCCTACGCGTTTGCAGGCTTCTCCTACAGCACTCTCCTCGTATACCAAGTACCGATCATGATCGATCAAGGACTAGCGCTAGGAACAGCCGCAGGGATCGCTGGATTTCGCGGGTTTAGCCAACTTTTCGGTCGCATCGGCGTCATCCCTATCGTTGCACGACACGAAACCTCTTTTGCCCTGAAAATTAGCTATTTGTTGGCCGCTTTCGGTTCTCTGTTCATCTTAGGAGGCAACGTTTGGCTCGGCCTTATATATGGAGTCTTAGTCGGTAGCAGCCTGGGAGCATCGACTCCGTTGCAGGCCATTTACGCTCAGGACACTTTCGACCCCGAAGACCTCGGCTTACTCATGGGACTGCAACACTCCGTCTTCGCTGTAGCGGGAGCGGCAGGACCCGTTGTAGCCGGGTTCGCCGCTGATACGGCTGAAAGTCAATCCCCCACCGTCTGGATTTCGGTATGCAGTCTGCTTGCAGCCGCATTCCTGCTTCGCAGAAAACAAATACCAGTACCAAAGTAAATTTCGATCACCTCATAACGCAGGTTTGGAGTGCCCGCAGACTGAGGTACCCTCTTATAGCGTTCCACTTGGGCCAACGACGTCCCGATTTCGCGAACACAATCCTCAACGCTCGAATACTCCGGACGTCAGCTATGCACGAAGCCACTAACAACCCATTAGGCCTGCCCGCGGCCCAAGGCCTCTATGACCCCAGATATGAACACGACGCGTGTGGTGTGGCCTTCGTCGTTGACATGCACGGGCGAGCTACTCACGAAATGGTTCAGCGCGGACTTAAATGCCTCTTTCAGCTAGACCACCGCGGAGCTACTGGAGCCGAAGAAAACGTTGGGGATGGCGCAGGCATACTTCTTCAAATACCTGACTCTTTTTTTCGAGATGTGGTCGACTTTGATCTCCCCGAGTTAGGACATTACGCAGCAGGCATGGCTTTCCTGCCTTCGGAAAGCCCAGATCACGCAGTTGAAGCGATAGAGGCGCTGGCCGAACAAGAGGGTTTGAAAGTAATCGGATGGAGAGAAGTTCCGACGAATAGCTCATCTTTAGGATCTTTCGCTACTGACGCTATGCCGGTCTTTCGTACCCTCTTCCTCTCAGGCAAAGAAGGTTCCGACCTAAAAGATTTAGAGCTTGAGCAAGCTGTCTTCGTGCTCAGAAAACGTATTGAACACGAGGTCGAGCCGAGCGTTTATTTCCCTTCCCTTTCTTGTCGCACCTTCGTTTACAAAGGCATGCTGACCTGTGAACAGCTCTCAGCTTTCTTTCCAGACCTAACGGATACGCGACTAACAAGCGCCTTGGCGCTAGTCCATTCAAGGTTCAGCACCAACACCTTCCCATCTTGGCCCCTTGCTCATCCCTACCGTCTCGTTGCACACAACGGTGAGATCAACACCGTCATGGGCAATCGGAATTGGATGCATGCCCGAGAAAGCAAACTTGCCAATGAAGTTTTCGGTGATGCCTTAGGTAGAGCATTACCGATCATGACTAAAGGCGCTTCAGATACAGCCAGCTTCGACGAAGCACTTGAACTGCTGTACCTCGGTGGCAGAACGCTCCCACACGCCGTCTTGATGATGATTCCGGAAGCCTGGGAAAATCACGAGCGTTTACCGCAGTGGAAGAGGGACTTCTACGAGTTCCACGCCTCCCTAATGGAACCGTGGGATGGGCCAGCCTCAATCGCGTTCACAGACGGAACTGTGATCGGGGCAGTCCTTGACCGTAATGGTCTCCGCCCATCGCGATTTTGGGTTACTGATGATGGTCTCGTCGTGGTGGCATCAGAAGTCGGTGTGCTCGACCTTGATCAAACCACCGTGATTCAAAAGGGACGACTGCAGCCCGGAAAAATGTTTCTTGTCGACACCGAGCAAGGTCGAATCGTCGGTGACGAAGAGATCAAAAGCACGCTCGCCGGGGAACACCCCTACGGAGAGTGGCTCCAAGAAGGGCTACTTCATCTGGATGACCTTCCCGAACGTTTTCTCTTGACCCCTCAACATTCATCGGTGGTTAAACGTCAACGAACATTCGGGTACACAGAAGAGGAACTAAAAATTCTGCTTGCACCGATGGCTCGCACCGGAACCGAGCCAATTGGCTCAATGGGCACAGATACACCTATAGCCGCTCTATCCAAACGACCAAGATTGATATTCGACTATTTCGCCCAGCTATTTGCCCAAGTGACCAACCCGCCATTGGACGCCATAAGAGAAGAGCTCGTAACTTCAACCTCTTCGTCTATAGGCCCAGAAGGTAATTTGCTCAATCCCGGTCCGGATTCTTGTCGGCAAATAGTCTTGCCTCGCCCAGTCATATCTAACGAGGATCTCGCCAGACTTCTCTACCTGAACGAGAAAGGTGATCACCCTCAATTTAAATCATTTGCTATCGATGGCTTATACCCGGTCGCAGAAGGAGGGGAGGGCATTCGAAGAGCGCTTGAAGAGATCCAGAACGCAATCTCTGAAGCGATAAGCCAAGGTGCGAAAATAATCGTCCTGTCAGATAGATACAGCAATGAAACTCATGCTCCTATTCCGTCCTTATTGCTAACGGGGGCTGTTCATCACCACCTTGTGCGCAATCGAACTCGCACCGAGGTTGGCCTGGTCGTGGAATGCGGCGATGCTCGCGAAGTTCACCACCTGGCGTTACTACTTGGTTATGGAGCTGGCGCAGTCAACCCTTACCTCGCGATCGAATCCATTGAGGACCTGATCGAGGAAGGGGCCATAACTGAAGTCGACAGCAAGACAGCCGTGCGGAACTACATAAAAGCTTGCTCGAAAGGCGTTCTGAAGATCATGTCCAAAATGGGCATCTCAACCGTCGCAAGTTATACAGGTGCGCAGGTTTTCGAATGCGTAGGCCTTTCTAACGATGTAATACAGGACTACTTCACTGGGACCACTTCCAAACTAGGCGGGGCCAATCTAGACATCGTTGCTAAAGAAGTAGCTGCCCGTCACCAATTCGCCTATCTATCGAATCCTGAAGACGTTGCTCACAGAGACCTATGGGCAGGTGGCGAGTACCAATGGCGACGCGAAGGCGAGTACCACTTATTTAACCCTGAGACGGTTTACAAACTTCAGCATTCCACCCGCACAGGTCAATACGAAGTGTTTAAGGAATACACACAACTCGTAGATGATCAATCTGAAGAACTAGCAACCCTCAGAGGGCTCTTTAATATTGCGCCCTCAGAAGGCGGGCCGATACCGATTGAAGACGTCGAACCTGTGTCCGAAATAGTCAAAAGATTTTCAACCGGCGCTATGAGTTACGGGTCTATCTCTGCCGAGGCACACGAAACGCTCGCCATCGCCATGAACCGTCTTGGGGGGAAATCCAATACAGGAGAAGGGGGCGAAGACCCTCAACGTTTTGTTCCAGACTCGAACGGCGACTCACGCCGATCATCGATTAAACAAGTCGCTTCGGGGCGCTTCGGTGTTACCTCTGAGTACTTGGTGAACTCGGATGACATCCAAATCAAAATGGCTCAAGGAGCCAAACCTGGCGAGGGAGGGCAACTACCAGGACCAAAGGTCTGGCCGTGGATTGCAAAGACCAGGCATTCGACGCCTGGAGTGGGGCTGATTTCACCTCCTCCTCACCATGACATCTACTCAATTGAAGACCTGAAACAACTCATTCACGACCTCAAGAACTCAAACCCGGAAGCTCGAATACACGTCAAGCTGGTAGCAGAGGTTGGCGTCGGAACGGTCGCCGCCGGCGTATCGAAATCGAAAGCCGATGTCGTTCTGATCTCTGGACATGATGGAGGGACAGGCGCTTCGCCACTGACATCATTGAAACACGCAGGCGGGCCGTGGGAACTTGGACTAGCCGAAACTCAACAAACATTACTAATGAATGGACTGCGGGACCGAATAGTTGTCCAAGCAGATGGCCAACTGAAAACAGGGCGGGACGTCATCGTTGCGGCTCTTTTAGGCGCCGAAGAATTCGGCTTTGCCACTGCACCTTTAGTGGTTTCTGGCTGCGTCATGATGCGCGTATGCCATCTCGATACTTGCCCTGTTGGGGTTGCTACCCAAAACAAAGAACTACGGTCCCGTTATAGCGGTAAAGCTGAGTTTGTTGTCAACTTCTTCGAATACATAGCGCAAGAAGTTCGCGAATACTTAGCCCAGCTTGGGTTCAGGTCGATAGAAGACGCAGTTGGCCGAGTTGACTGCCTCAACGTGGACCGCGCAGTCAACCATTGGAAAGCGGAGGGACTTGACCTAACACCAATTCTCCATGTCCCGACTTCACCATGGGAACAAGATCGCTTCTGTTCCAAGAGCCAGGAACACGGTTTGGAAAAAGCGCTAGATCAGGAGCTCATAAAACAGGCCCAGCCCGCTCTAAAAGACGGCTCCCCCATCAAGTTCAGCGTTCCAGTGTCAAACGTGAACAGAACCGTCGGAACACTACTGGGACACCACGTCACGAAGAACTTCGGCGGCCAGGGCTTGCCTGACGACACAATAACCATAGAAATGGCCGGATCTGCCGGAAACAGTTTTGGTGCCTTTGTACCGAAAGGCATCACATTTCAACTGCTCGGCGATGCAAATGACTACTTGGGAAAAGGGCTTTCCGGAGGTCGCATAACTTTAAGACCCCCTAATAATTCAGCCCCGAGCTTTATACCGGAGGACAATGTCATAGCGGGCAACGTCATCCTCTACGGAGCGACGAGTGGTCAAACGTTTATACGCGGAATTGTCGGGGAAAGATTCTGTGTTCGAAATTCAGGAGCGACAGCCGTCGTGGAGGGCGTAGGAGATCACGCTTGTGAGTACATGACTGGAGGCACTGTGGTGATTTTAGGGCCAACCGGCAGAAACTTCGGCGCAGGCATGTCCGGGGGCGTGGCATTTATTTACGACCCAGATGACAACTTCCATCGCAATCTGAATAACGAAATGGTTGATCTTGAAAGTTCTCTAGAAGAAGGCGACGCCAATTTGTTGCGTGATGTCATTCGCCAGCACCACGAAGAAACGGATTCCGGAGTGGCAGCCACAATTCTTGATCATTGGCATCAACAAGTACGTAATTTCAAGAAAGTCATGCCGAAGGATTACCGACGCGTGCTTGATGCAATTTCAACAGCCGAAGAACAGGGCCAAGACGTCGAAGAAGCCGTGATGGCAGCAGCGAAAGGGTGAACGAGGTGCACAAATCAGACACAACGAAAGCAAACCATGCCCGGTTCACTAACCAGAGCAAGGGTCTGAGTTGCGATGGCTGATATCCGCGGATTCTTAAAACATCAGAGAGAAACCCCATCAAGGCGACCAGTACCAGTCCGCCTTCTTGATTGGCATGAGGTCTACGAAGACTTCGACCAGGGGACGCTCAAAGAACAAGCAAGCCGATGCATGGACTGCGGAATCCCATTCTGCAACAACGGCTGTCCGCTCGGAAACATAATTCCGGATTGGAACGATCTGGTTTACCGCGATCGATGGCGCGAAGCTATCGATCGTCTTCACGCAACCAACAACTTCCCAGAATTTACGGGCCGGTTATGCCCGGCTCCCTGCGAAGGAGCCTGCGTTCTTGGCATAAACCAAGACCCAGTCACAATCAAACAAGTTGAAGTGAGCATCATCGACCACGCCTTCGAAATGGGTTGGGTTACTCCGGTCCTTCCATCCTCGCTATCAGGCCGATCAGTTGCAGTTGTAGGTAGTGGCCCGGCAGGTTTGGCAGCCGCCCAACAACTGACGCGTGCTGGTCACTCCGTAACCGTGTTCGAGCGCGCCGACCGAATAGGAGGCTTGCTTAGGTACGGCATCCCTGAATTCAAGATGGAGAAGAGGCACATCGACCGTCGGGTCGAACAAATGGAACTCGAAGGAACCGAATTTCGCACCGGAGTAAACGTTGGAGATGACATAACTGGTGAACAGCTACAACAACAGTTTGACGCTGTGGTTTTAGCCGGAGGAGCAACCCAGTGGCGTGATCTCCCGATAGAAGGTCGAGAACTCAACGGAATACACCAAGCAATGGAGTACCTCCCATGGGCAAATCGGGCACAAGAAGGTGATCTAGCAGTAGACGAAGTACCGATTTCTGCTGCGGGAAAGAAAGTGATAATCATCGGAGGTGGTGATACCGGCGCTGATTGCCTAGGCACCGCTCATCGACAAGGAGCGGCTTCTATACATCAATTCGAGATCATGCCTCGGCCTTCTGAGGAACGTTCCGCTAGAAACCCTTGGCCGACTTTCCCTATGACATTCAAAGTCACATCGGCTCACGAAGAGGGCGGAGAACGTATCTACTCAGTAAACACAGAGAGATTCCTAAGCGACAACAACGGGAATTTGCGTGCACTCGCAGCGCATGAAGTCGAGCTGATTGATGGACAATTCGAGAAGGTGGTCGGGTCGGAATTCGAGTTAGAGGCAGATTTGGTCTTCTTGGCTATGGGCTTCACCGGTCCCGAAAAGAACTCTCTGCTTGAACAATTGAACGTGGATCTAGATGATCGATCTAATGTGGCCAGAGATAACCAGTTTGCGACTAACACTCAAGGAACTTGGGTTTGCGGCGACATGGGTCGTGGACAGAGTCTCATAGTGTGGGCCATAGCCGAAGGCAGATCGTGCGCCGCGGCTGTAGACACCTTCTTAAGTGGTTCTACAGCCTTAATGTCACCAGTAACGCCTACCGACAGGCCTCTTCTGTAGGGAAACCGTCCTCGGGCAAAGGCTGACAACCCGCTAGGGCTGTTCGCTGCGACCTTCTCGCAAATAGGCGTCCAGGTTTCTTAACGCATCCGGTGTCGCAGCAACAATTCGACGCAGCAGCTCCTCCTGGCTCGATGTTCTATCGGATCGCCCTCTAAGCCTCCCAAATCCATCGAGTCTCGCGTCGATAAGCCATTCTTTGAGCCCAGGATCAGAATTCCACTTAACCGAATTGAGCGTGTTCTCCAGAGTCGTCCTTACCCAATCCAATGTGTCATTTGGGTGAGGCACAACTGCACAAACCTCGTTCTTAGTCGCCTCATCAGCCTCAGTTGCCTCGACATGCGCTACGAAAGCTGCGCTAAATGCCTGCTGACACGTTCGAACAGTTTGCAGCCTTATATGGTCTCCCTCAAAAACCGGTTCCACAGGCCGCTTGGCTAAACCATCGGAAGTGCAGTCGATATGGACTGTTTGATCAGTTGTCGGTATTTGCCCACCTTCGAGCTCGATACTGTCCGTTCCGATTCGCCTAACTCGACCTAAACGAATCACGTTTTCAATTCGCCGCAACTGGTCCATTTCGGAAGTGGTAACAGTGCAACATCTATACATCGTCGGACGAACCCGTGGGTCTAGTTGAAGCAAAACGCCTCTGTCCAGCAGTTCATCGAACATCTCATCGATCGACGTCGAGGACGCAACTATCTCCATAGTTTCTGCTTGGCGGAGCATAACTCGGTCCACAAACTCAGGTCCGGGCTGTATATACGCACGATCTAACATCCATTGGTCACGCGGCACAATCCACCTAATTGAGTCGGGCTCTACGTCATTACTCAGAAGCCACAAACATGAATCAATAGCTGTCTTGCCTCCACCTACCACTACATAGCCATCGGGCGCTTCGGCAATAGTTGCTAGCCCATTAGGCGGCATACAGTTGACTCCCTCGTCAACTTGATACCTAGGCGGACTAGTGGATGGAACGGAAACGTTCATGTACGTGGCGTCAACTGTCTTTGATGCCTGAAGCTCGGTTTCTGAGCCGGAAACAAGAGACCTCAGAACACCATTTCCTAAATACTCCGACATCGGTCGGTAATTCACTCTTCCGCTGGGCAGGAAGTACTGATTCATCACTTCCTCGAAGTAAGCCACTACTTCGCCACCAGACGCCAACTCGTATAGACCAGCGTTCCAACCGACAAGATCTTTTTGGTCACCACCTAGAGCTCTCGAATTAACTCCATAGAAAGAAGACGGCTGATGAAGACGAACGAATGGATAGGCGTCATTCCAATGTCCCCCAGGACGCGCATGGCGATCAACGATCGTGACAGTTGCATCGGTTTCTGTAATGAGCACATCAGTGAATGCCATCCCCATGGCACCAGCACCAACAACAAGATAATCGCTAACCAGGTTTTCGCTCATACCTGCTATCCCTCAACGTCAGGACCAGCTGCCTCTATCGAGAAATGAACAATACAACGTTGGTCGTCAGTCATTGCCTGTTTGTATTCATCCCAATCAGGGTGTTCCCCGCTTAACTCTCGATAGTAAGAAACCAATTGGTTCATAGCCTCAGGCAGGCTGACCACCTCTGCTCTACATTGGAGCTGCACCCACCTGCCAAGCCACTTATCGGGAAATACACACAACCAAGATGTTGGCTCTCTGCGCAGATTCCATGTCTTTATCGCCGTCTCTCGAGTGCTCATGACAATCACGTCGTCTAACACGGCAAGCGTGACCGGCGACATCTGAGGAGAACCATCGCGACGACGAGTTGCCAACACAGCACGCGAATTATTACGAACGTATTCGAGACCTTTTCCTATTTCCATCAACCCATCCTGACACGAAGCGCCTTAGACCTAGAAGCCCAATCACCAAAGACTGTCCTATGGTAGCCAGATGGCTGACTCTCCTGAGATTGATAGCGCTCGAGGTTGGGTCGTCGCATTTGCCGGGTGCGCGATAAACACTTGGACCTTTGGAGTTTTCTATGCCTTCGCCACCGCGTTGGAACAGATGGTCGCTGAATTCGATGCCAACCTTTCAGGCATTGCTGCATTTTTCTCAGTCACCGTTTTTCTCTTCTTTGCCGTAGGAATTGTGGCCGGTCCGTTGGCGGACCGCTATGGGGCGAGACGCTTAGTCGCAATGGGCGCAATATTCATGGGTGGTGGTTTGTGGCTAACTGCGCAAGTCCAGTCTCTTGCTGCTGGAATCCTTGTCTACGGACTCGGTGTGGGTTTGGGTATCGGTTCTTACCTAGTCCCCTTAAACGCTGCTACAGGTGCTTGGTTCGAAAAGCACAGGACGCTTGCTCTCGGCGTAAACACGGTTGGGATTGGTCTCGGGACGCTAATTCTCGTTCCGGTGGCCGAATGGTTAATACGCACTGCAGGTTGGCGTTCCGCATTCGAAGCTATGGGCATCGGCAGCTTTATAGTCTTCGGGTTGGTGGCGTTAGTTTCCTTTAAACCGCCAACCCCGCGTTCCCCTCTGTCCGTAAGCGTCTTAGCGGTAAAGCGCGCTGTCCAGCGACCTGAATTCTGGCGACTTTACCTGGCAGGGTTTTTTATGTCCGTTGCTCTATTCATCCCTTTTGTCTTCGTTGTCCAGTACGCCAAGGAACAAGGCATTGCGTCTACTAGTGCAGCTTTTCTAATTACTTCGTTAGGGCTCGGGAGTGTCTTGGGGCGTCTCGGATTAGGAGTGTTGGGCATTAAGGTCGGAGTGTTACCCCTGATAATCATGTGCTTCGCCGTCCAGCCAGTGTCTTATTTGATTTGGCTGATTGCGGGATCCAACTACCTACTCCTACTTCTCTTTGCGGCACTGTTAGGGGTGGGCTACGGCGGGTTTGTGGCTCTAAGTCCGGTAGCTGTGGTCGGGATTTTTGGGCTCGAGGGTCTTGGTGGGGTTCTGGGGGTGCAATACACATCAGCTGGACTTGGTGCCTTAGTTGGACCGATCGGAGCTGGCGCAATTATCGACGCGACTGGTTCATATACGATCGCAATTATCGGGGCTATCTTCATTTCGTTAATAGCGACGTTTGCAGTGTTGCCGCTCTGGCGCCTCGAGAGCAAGATCGACCCTGTCGCCACTCCCCGATCTTTTCTTAGTGAACCGACGGTGTGGCTTGTTTCTCCCCGTACCCGCTAGGGAAGTTGAGTGAGAGAATAGACCTCGTAGGTCACCCCACCCCCCTGATGCAGTTGTCCTATTCCAACTCCTTGCACATTGTTCAACCAGGCGTACCGTTCATCACCAGTCTCAAATTGTGGAGCCGACCTTGCAACTCCGGCAGATGGGTCACCTATGCCCTTGTACTGCATAAGAATCACTGCGTCATCGTTCGTAACCAAGGTCAAACGGACGTCGAGTTGGATGCTGCGATCAGGGCGCGCAGTCACCCAGTCTCCACCTGGTGAAACTACTCGGCCATTTAGATGCTCACCCTGAAATGTGCCACCTTCGACCTCGGCGATCATCCGGGTGCCCTGCGGCCCTCCCTTTAAGATTTGCATGCCTTCTGCAACCTGGAGATCCAGGGTAAAAAGGTGTTCGACGTCAAGTTGTTGAGCTGTCATGATCAAAGCCTTTCATATCTATTTGTTCCTCAACCGAGATTGAAGAAATCTGCAAGTTCTGGAGTCATTTCCTCGATATCAACTTCAAACAGCTCCAACAAAACGCCATCTGGTGCTTTGCACATCAAATAGCGCCAACTCCCAAACTCTCGGATGTCTGAACGAAATTCAACGCCGTTTTTTACCATCTTCTCTCGCAGGTCGTTTAACCCCTCGACCCGAATTCCTACGTGATGGTAAGCCCCGTTTGTTCGTCCTCTGGGTTGTTGGTCATAAATGTTGAGGCGCCCACGTCCGACTTTCATAAAAATATTTCGAGCGCCTCCAAAGTCACCGTCATAACTGACTTGCGCACCTAAATTCTGCTTCCACCACTCGACTGTGGTTGCTATATCACTCGCGAAGATATGGACATGGTGAAGGTCTAGCAAGGTACTTTCCTAGAGTGTTCGTTGATCACTGTGAGCACCCATATAAATGATTTCCCTCATCGCGTTGGCAGCGCGCTGGTGAAATTCAACAGCGTCAGGCTCAAGATCAGCTGTGGGTTGTGGGCAATGCTCAAAATTGTGGTGGACGTCTTCGCCTCGCACTAAGGCTGCCGTGTCCCAGTCACTCAGAGTCTGTTCTGTATTGGTTGGCATGTAGTGAAATGAAAGTCCGATACGTCGATCTGAGGTCGTGTTGGGTCCAGAGCCATGAGCGGTTCGGACGTTGTGGAATGAAACTTGTCCGGCCTTTAGCGGCATGGACACAGTTGTCTGCCGAGCTAGGTCAATTTGGAGTTCCTGCCCTCTACTCAAAAGGTTGTTCTCCGCGTATGTCTCGCTATGGGGGATTATGTCTCTGTGACTTCCCGGTATGACGCTCATACATCCGGCGTCCTCGCTGGCATCACTGAGCGCTATCCAGATAGAAACCACTTCTGAGCTGGAAAGCCCCCAGTACTGAAGGTCTTGGTGCCAGCCCACGTAACTAGGGCTCGAAGCTTCTTTGATCCAAAAAACAGAATTCCAGCAAAGAATATCTGGGCCGATTAAGTCCTCTACTGCATCAAGAATTTTGTCATTCCTCATTAGTGAATCGATCCAAGGAAACAAGATGTGTCCGCTTGATCGCTCGTGGGCAGGTAGTGCTCCCCCACGATCTGATTCCCAATTCTCTAATCGTTTTCGACAATCAGTGACTTCCTCTTGAGTCAACACATCTAGAGGAGATAGCCATCCTTCGGTTCCATATTTTTCTACTTCATCCGAAGTAAACACCTTGCCCATGACACGAGCGTATTCCTATATAAGCACCGGTGAAGGGCATCTTCGTATTCCAAGGAAAAGAGGTGGTATTTCAACTTCAAAAACCCTGATAAATCTATGCTCCTAAGAAAGCCGGGGGGCACAGTGTTAGAGCACATCCGCGTTATCGATCTTTGCGATGGAATCAGTCAATTTGCGGGTCACATTCTTACTCGTTTGGGTGCCGACGTCATAGCCGTTGAGGGCTCCGAGGGCACCGCTACACGCCATATGGGCCCATTCGTTGCAGATCAGCAGGGGCTCAATTCAAGTCTTACCCATTGGGCTTACAACCGAGGTAAGCAATCTCTGACTTTGGACATTGAGTCATTAGATGATCGGGAGCGGTTTCTGTCGCTGATTGCTAGCGCAGATATCTTTTTCGAAGATCGACACCCCGGTTATCTCCAATCTCTGGGCCTTTCCTTCGAAGCTCTTAGCGAAGTGAATCCCAGCCTCATTTATGCCTCTATTACCCCTTACGGTCTTACAGGGCCTAGGTCGCACTGGAAGGGCACTGATTTAACGGCCGTCGCAGGTAGCTCATTTATGCAAGCCAGCGGGGATGCCGACCGTGCTCCCCTTCGAGTAGGTGTCCCTCACAGTTTCTTGCAGGCTTCTGCCGATGCCGCAGCTGCCAGCCTTATTGCCCTGCAGGAACGGTCACGCAGTGGCCTCGGGCAGCACATTGATGTTTCAGCACAGGAGTCAGTGACTATTGGATTTCCTCAAAACGTGGCGCCGAGAGAGAACGCTCTGGCTGCAGATCGGATGGCAGGCGGAATAAGTATCGGCGGCATGAATATCCCCTTGTTATTTCCTTGCAAAGACGGTTACACGATCTGCGTTATTTTGCCGGGTGTTGCCTTCGCTCCTTTCTCCCGACGCCTAACAGAGTGGCTAAGCGAGGAAGGTGCTGCCGATGACAACTTGTTAGCTATCGATTGGGACAACATTGGCGTCCAACTATTCGCCGGTGAAGTCAGCTTCGACGTGGTGCAGGCCGCGTTTGAGACTTACGGCAGGTTTTTGGCATCAAAAACCAAAGCTGAGCTCTGGGAGGCGGCACTAGAACGAAATCTCCTGATTACCCCATCTATGACTATCGCCGACTTGGTTGACTACCAGCATCTGAGCTCTCGAGACTTTTGGGATGTTCAGTTCACAGATATGGGTGACAAAGTTCAGCATCCAGGGCACCTAGTTAAGTTCAAAAACAGCACTAAGCAATTCGGCGGTTCCCCTCCAACCTTGGGTCAGCACAACGACTCAGTGGTCATTGATCGCAATAGAAGGGCCACCGTGTCAGATCCTGTCTTGGGTTCACTGCCCTTAGAGGGGCTTAATGTGGTCGAGTTTTCTTGGGTGATTGCGACCCCTTCAGCAGTCCGAATACTTTGTGACTACGGAGCTGACGTCGTAAAGGTTGAGACGGCTAGCCGACCCGACACGATGCGAACCGTAAATCCTTTCGTCAATGAGGACCCTCATCCTGACAACAGCGTCGGCTACGGCGTGTATAACGCGGGAAAACGGAGCCTGAGCCTGGATCTAAGCAAGCCAGAGTCGAAAGAGATTGTTTTCGACCTGATTCGGTGGGCCGATATCGCAACGGAGTCTTTTGCGCCCGGAGCCATGGAACGACTTGGTTTCGGATTCGATGTTCTATCCGCCATCAACCCTAATCTGATAATGCTTTCCAGCTCGCTGCTTGGCCAAACCGGTCCGCACTCTAGTCTCGCTGGCTATGGCTTCATGGCTGCAGCCATAGCTGGTTACTACGAGCTAACAGGATGGTCCGATCGGCCACCAGCCGGACCGTACGGCCCCTACACAGATTTCCTTGCCCCGCGGATAGTGGTAGCTGCTTTGATGGCCGCTCTGGAGAACCGGAAAAGAACAGGACACGGCGAGTACATCGATCTGTCCCAAACAGAATGCGCTCTTCACTATTTAGCTCCGGCAATTTTGGACCAAAGTGTTAATGGACGGACAATTCAGCGACAAGGGAACGACGATGCCAACATGTTTCCTCACGGCGTTTTCCCATCCAAAGGAGAAGACTCGTGGCTAGCCATCGCGTGTTCTGATGAGAGTTGGCCCGCTTTGGCGGTAACGGTAGGCCTCGAAACGGCTCAAGACCAAGATCAGACCGAGCGTCGCCAGAATCGATCCGACATAGAAAGTGCTTTAGCTACTTGGTCCAAACTCTTAGGTAACGCCGAAGGTGCAGAATTACTTCAGGATATTGGAGTAGCTGCTTATCCTGTTCACGATGCTTTGGGGACTAACTCTGACCCCCAACTTGAGCACAGGCAACACCAGATCCGTGTCCCGCAAAGTCACGCCGGGCAAATGTGGACACATTCCAGTAGAACCAAGATGTCGCGCACTCCAGCCGTGTTACACCGCGGTGGGCCCTGCCTTGGAGAAGATAACTTCGAGGTACTTAACGAACTACTCGGCTATTCAATAGACCAAATCGCCGATCTCGCGGCAGCCGAAGTTCTCGAATAATTACCTAGTCTCGCGTTGCGTGCCAAACCAGCGGATATTGCTTACTGTCAAGCTGTTCGCCATCACTATGGACGTCAGAACGAAGGTGACCTTGGGTTCCTTTACGAGTGTCATAGACCGCATCATCTCCGCAATATCGCACGGTGTATCCGCGTCGACGCACATCAGTCCGCAAATTACCTCCCGCTCCATGAACGGTCATTGCATGGAACGCGTATACGTCTCCAGGTTCTAAGTCCCAGGTGATGATGTCATATTCATCGCGCATTGACTCGATGTCAGGGATATCGATGTAGTCGGAATTCCGTTCGTATTCTCCATGACCTGACGTTTTCCCGAAGGTCTCTGGCTGGTACCAGATATCCCAAAGATGGGAGCCCCTAATGAATTCCAGTCCCCCGCTTTCAGTGCTGACGCTGTCTAAAGCAACCCAAAACGACATTATTTGTTGCCCTCGAACCGGCCAGTAGGGCAGGTCGTTATGCCAACGAGTGCGGTTTTCTGTTCCTGGTTCTTTGACGAACAACTGATCGTAAAAGAGGTTCAATTTTGACGACTGAAAAAACTGAGTGGCCAGCGATACGAGTGGGCCTTCGGTGCAAAATCGAGCCACTTCAGAGTCTGTTTCCCAGATACGAATATTTCCGTGAAATTTACCTATCCCATTATCTGGCACATAGCCGTGACAGAAAGGGCCCGGCTCGCAAATATCTCGTTCAACCCCTGCGGCAATGACGTCTAACCATTCATCGCTGACAACCTGCCTCAGTGGCACCGCACCATCTCGCAGGCAGGCTTCTCGTTCCTCTTCAGATACCACGTAATCCATTTTCGCAATCCTATTCTGCCGAGGTCAAACAGTCGGCCAATAGCTAAGTGGTCGTTGTTCTGGAGGAGGTATCCGCCGCCCGTCGAGTTGGCGTAAGTCATCGACTAAGACTCGTCTCGTGTCTGCTGGATTGATTACTTCATCAATCCTCAGCGTCCCCGCAGCTTCATACGGCGAGGTCGCCAAACCGATCTCCGAAACCAGTCGGGCACGTTCAACTTCTGCCTCACTTGACTCCATCCCTTCTAGGCGAGACGCATAAGCAACGTTTACTCCGACTTCTGGGTCCATGAAGCCAATCTCGGCGCCTGGCCATGAATATAGGCCTGAAGAACCCAAGCCAGATCCGTTCATCGCCGGGAAGGCCAAGCCGAAGCCTTTTCTGAGAGTGACGGTCAAGGTAGGCGTTGACATGTTCCCAAGAGCTTCCACAAACCGGATAGCAAGAGAAAGGATTCGGTCATGTTCAACCGCCTTTCCAACCATAAAACCTGGCACGTCCATCAAGAAAATCACTGGCAAGTTAAAAGCATCGCAAAGACACATCAACCGAACAGCTTTTCGGCAAGCTTCTGGGTCCAAAACACCAGCATTGAACATCGGGTTATTTCCGATAACACCAACCGAGAAACCGTCAAGTCTGCCGAGCCCGGTCGTCAGGTTCCGCGCGTATCCGGGTTGCAATTCCATAAAGGTGCCGGGGTCCAAAAGAGCAGCGCTAAACCGCCTCATGTCATACCCTCGTGTCCTTTTAGCTGGAATCATCGCAGCCAATGACTCGTCTGGTGTTAGATCTGCTCGCACTTCACTGCGTGGCGCCTTAGTCCACGCATTGGGCGGTAAATATGACAGCCATTGTCGAACAGCTTGGTAGCTTTCCTCGAATGTCTCTACGCCAAGGTCAATTTGACCAGTAATTCGTGAATGAACATCAACGCCGCCAAGTTCTTCAAAACCAATAACTTCGCCGGTAGCAACTTCGAAAACTCTTGGAGAGGTAACCGCTAGGACCGATCCGCGGACCTGAACAACGAAGTCTGAAAAAGCTGACTGGAAAGAGGAGCCTCCAAAACTTTGCCCAACAATGACCGTCGCCATTGGGATTCGGCGTCTTCTCCGGGCTAACTCTGGGTCAGGCGCTATGTCAGAGATCCCTTCCGCCCCAATAAGATCTGGAATTCGACCGCCCCCGGTTTCGCCTACATAGACATAGGGCATTCCGCGTTCGATAGCACGTTCGTAAAGCCGATGCATCCGCCGACTTCCGACGATTGCACTCGATCCTTTTTTGACGGTGATGTCGTCACCTCCGATCGCTACGGGTTGACCGTCGATCTGACCTTCACCCCCTACTTTCCCGTCTCCTGGCGTACTGTCGCGGTCGTCTAGCCGCATCGAACGACTGTGCGTCCCTAATTCGCGAAAAGTTCCGCTGTCCAATAAGCCATCGATATGTTCTCGGATTGTGGGCGTTCCTTCTTCTCGCATTCTTGCAACACGATCAGCGCCACCCATGTCCCTACGGATTCTCTGTTCTCGTTCTTGGAGGTCCGCTACGGGGTCAAACTCGGTTTCGTTATTTTCTTCAGTCATACTTTCCTCAGGGTGAGATGACAGTTCATCACTTTCTGTCGACCTACGCTAAGCCGAACACTACGATCATCATTTCGCGCGATTAAAGGCAAGAGGGGGCTAATGCTGTCGCATTACCGAATTCTCGACTTAACAGATGACCGAGGTCACTTTGCCGGCTTTCTACTGGCGCAGTTGGGTGCTGACGTGATTGCAGTCGAACCTCCCCAAGGGCAAAGGTCTCGGCTTCTGCCTCCGTTTGCGGCGGACACCAGAGACGGTGAATTTTCTCTACAGCACTGGGCCTACAACCGGGGAAAACGCTCCGTAGTTGTCGATGATCAGGAAACGCTTTGCGAACTGGCAAGTACGGCGGATGTCCTAATTGAGTGCGGCGCATTTGAGGTTGACCTTGACGCGCTCAGAAATTTGAACCCATCACTGGTAACAGTTTCATTGAGCAACTTCGGCAAGGACGGCCCTAAATCAGACTGGGTTGGGACCGACCTTACTCTTAGCGCCGCCGCGGGCCCAATGTCGCTCAATGGACATAGAGATCGACCGCCGGTCCGCATTTCGGCCCCTCAGGTTTGGGTGAATGCTGCTTCAGAAGCAGCCTGCGCCGCTCTCATCGCCTTGACCGAAAGAAAAAGTAGTGGCGTTGGTCAGCACGTTGATGTCTCAGCTCAAGAAGCAATGATTCTGACAGCTCAAGGGTGGATGGCTCCATCCTTATGCAACAACCCTCCCGCCCAACGAACTGGTGGGGGGTTTGAGCTGTTGGGAATGGTCGAGTTCCGCTTTGTTTACGAGTGCGCTGATGGCTACGTGACAGTCACGTTTCTACCAGGAGTACTCGTTGGGTCTTTTACTAATCGCCTACTTGAATGGGTTCGAAACGAAGGTCATCTCGATGAAGACCTCCAAGACATCGATTGGACGGACCTTTTAACCGACCGTCCGCTGGAGGAAGTTGCCTCTATCACTGAACGAACCTCTCAGTGTCTTGCGAAGGCTCTTATCGGCTACTCCAAAGATTTTTTATTTACGATGGCGCAGCAAGACAAACTCTTATTGGTCCCCGTGATTACCCCATCTGATGTTCTTACGACGCCTCATTACGCCCAGCGTGAATTCTGGGATGAGGTCGAAATGCCTCAACTAGATAGGACGGTTAAGTTCCCTGGACCATGGGCGAAAGGCGACCCTATTAGCCTAAAACGGCTAGGGAGACCGCCGAGACTTGGCGAGCACACTGACGAAGTATTGGGTGAAGTCCGGCAGGTCAACAGCTTCGATCGCGACTTGAAATCATCACGACTTCCGTTTGAGGGACTGACGGTGTTGGATTTCACGTGGGTCTACGCAGGTCCGTTTGCTACGCGCATGCTGGGCTACTACGGCGCCAGAGTCATTCGCGTCGAATCTCAGACACGACCAGACCAGGTTCGGACTTCTGGCTTGTCTCGAGATCCTGAAGACCCGGATGGTCCAGAAAATAGTCAGCAATGGCACTCGATCAACGCTCATAAAGAAAGTTTGCAACTTAACCTGAAAGCCCCTGAGGCAAGACAGGTTGTCTTAGATCTTGCCGCCAAAAGCGACATCGTCGTGAACGCCTTCTCAGCAGGAGTTTTAGACCGAGTAGGACTAAGCCCTAATGAATTGTTAGAAGTAAATCCGCGCCTAATCGTTTGTTCTACAACGCTTTTTGGACAAACCGGCCCGTTGTCTCCAATCCCCGGATTCGGCAACATGGGAGCGGCTACGGGCGGTTATTACGAACTAACCGGATGGGCAGACCGCTTACCGGCGGGCCCCTTTCTCGCCTATACGGACGCTACATCCCCGCGACTAACAGCTGCCTTATTGATTGCTGCTTTGGACCACCGAGAACGAACCGGTGAAGGAATGGTTCTAGATTTTTCTCAAGCCGAGGGCGGTATTCATTTTTTAACCGAAGCCATACTTGACCAAGAAGTGAACGGGTACGCCCAAACCAGAATTGGTAATGCTGATCGCTGGATGGCACCACATTCTGTGTACCAATGCGCAAATGGGCAAGATGACCAATGGGTGGCCATTGCTTGTGAGAATGATGAGCAGTGGGCATCTCTCGCTTCCGCGGTCGGCTGCCTCGATCTAGCTAATCTGCGACTGATCGAGCGGCAAGAGCGAGAAGATGAACTCAACAACATTTTGCATAGTTGGTGCATCTCTAAAAGCGCTAGAGAGATCGTAACTTCACTCCAAAAAGCTGGAGTTCCGGCTCATCAAGTTCAAAACAGCCCAGAAATAGCATCCGATGAACAGCTGCTTCATCGTGCCCACTTCGTCGAAGTGCCCCATGATGTTTACGAATCGACTTGGGTCGAGCAGTACGGCTTCCGCCTATCTCGAAGCGACGGAACACCCAACCGCAGTGGCCCTCTATGGGGCGAACATAACTTCGAAATACTCAATGACCTTCTGGGTTACGACGGCGATGCAATAGCAGACTTAGTTATAGCTGGCGTTCTTGAATAGCTGCTGTCTTCAAGGGCTTACAAATGTTGAATTCGTTCACATCTGTTCCTCTGCAATTCTCCACCAGATAATCAAGCCTCTTAGTTTTTTGAACCATTAGGTTTTCGACGACGACACTGCCACAAGCAAGATCTTGTTCGGGTATCTAATCTGTGTCGAAACATTTGGAGGGTTCTGATGACTGGACGTATGGCCGACAAAGTAGCGATCGTTACGGGAGGAGCCTCCGGTATCGGAAGATCTTGCTGTCTTCGCTTTTCCGAAGAAGGAGCTCAAGTCGTAGTCGCAGACATAAACCTAGAGCGAGCGGCGGCTGTAGCCGACGAAATCACGCAAGCAGGAGGGCAAGCCACTTCAGTAGCGGTAGATACTTCAATCCCAGAAGAAGTAGATGCTATGGCCAATGCCGCTGTTGAGGCCTTCGGCCGACTCGACGCATGCGTCGCTGCAGCAGGGATCTCGCACGCCGGATACATAAGTCGCGAGCCCGACCAACAAGCGGCTCAAGATCGCCATGACCGGCAGGACATGCTGCTGATCGAAAAATCATTAGCCAACTGGCAACGAGTTATCGATGTAAACCTCACCGGCGTCATGTTGACCAATCAATCAGTAGCTAAACAGATGGTCGCATCAGGAGGCGGGTCTATAGTCAACATTGCCTCAGTGGCAGGAAGAACAGCGCTAATGGGCGCCTCCGATTACTGCGTATCCAAAGCAGGGGTATGGATGCTTACCAAATGCGGCGCCATTGAACTCGCTCGTCATGGGATTCGGGTAAACGCTGTGGGACCCGGCTATATAAGAACTTCAATGAGTGGGGCTGCGACCAGTAACGAAAAGTGGGTCGACGAAAGAGTAAAAGAAACACCCTTGCGTCGCCTCGGAGAACCTTCTGACATAGCGAATGCCTGCCTTTACCTATGCAGCGATGAAGCAAGTTTCGTGACAGGAGAAATCATTTTCCCTGACGGTGGCCTTATCGCCGACAGTCGAGCGTAAGTTGCATAGATGCTGAACATCCCTCAACACACTTTCGGCGTCTAACTTCTATCTCATGGTAAGAGTCGCTGTCGAACCAGAATGTTGGCGTCGTGAATCCTTAGTTGAAGCCGTCGAACTCGGCGGTGGCGAGGTCACGTCTCCCAATGTCGCCGAGGCGTTGGTGTGGGCAGAACCGGCTCGGGCCGATCTCTTACCACCCATGCTTGATGGCAACCCCAATATTGATTGGGTGCAACTCCCATACGCTGGGATAGAACCCTTTCTCCAAATGTTGCGCTCCCGACCTAACCTCACTTGGACCTGCGGCAAAGGGGTCTACGCCTCTCCGGTTGCTGAACACGCGTTAGCGATGGCATTAGCAGGTTTAAGAGGATTGACTTCCTACGCCCAAGTAGGTAGTTGGTCCGAGCCGCAAGGCAGGAACCTCTTCGGCGCCAACGTCACAATTCTCGGCGGCGGAGGAATTACTGAACACTTAATACCGCTACTGAAACCTTTTGATTGCAGAATAACTGTGGTCCGAAATCAGCTGATACCGATGCAAGGCGTTTCAGAGGTTTTAGCTAGCCGGGATTTGCACTCGGTTCTACCATCGACTGACCTGCTAGTTCTGGCCCTTGCCCTTACCCCCGAGACCTCTGGGATTATCGGCAGAACAGAATTTGCCTTACTACCCGATAACGCTTGGGTCATAAATGTCGCTCGCGGCGGACATGTCGTGACAGAAGACCTTGTTGAAGCTCTCAAAACGGGATCGATCGGAGGCGCCGCGCTGGATGTGACCGATCCCGAACCACTACCAGATGGTCATCCGCTTTGGTCATTAGAGAATTGCCTCATTACCCCTCACATTGGCAATACCCCAGAGATGGGACTTCCTCTTCTCGCTCAGCGCGTGACCGAGAATGTCGAAAGACGGATATCGGGCTCAGAGCTAATAGGGCCAGTGGACGTCGATCTTGGTTATTAGTTGTTCCCTAAGATCGAAGAGTTGCTTTGTGAGAACTCTCTACTGCTTCGATGCAACTTTGCCACACACGCCCGACCTCTTCGTCTGTCAAAGTTCGATCTTTTGCCTGGAGTCGAAGTGAAAAAGCCAGAGAACGCGACCCTTGATCTATCTGATCACTTCGAAAAACATCGAACAACTTCAGACTTTGGAGCTCATCGCCGGCCGCTTCTCTAAGCGTCGACTCGATAGCCGATGCCTGCACGCCTTCGTCAACTATAAAGGCGAGATCGACATCGCTCGAGGGGAAAGTCGAAACCGGTTCGTAAGCGAAGTCAGAGTCGGCGATAGCAGCCTCTATAAGCAGGTCAAGCCTCAAGTCAAACCAAACACATCTATCTTCTATTTCGTAACGCTCCAGCACAATAGGGTCTATTTCCCCTACAGAACCTATCTCTATTTCACCGATACAAACGAGTGCTCCCCGGGTGGGATGTAGCCCAGGGAGATCATCGGTATTGACCAAAGTGAGTTCAACCCTGAGTCCCTCTCCCAATTCCCGAAGTAACCCGACTACATTCGCCACATCGCTATCAGACAGCAGCGCTGCCAATTGTTCATACTCAGCAGGTAGCGACGAAGCAGGGTCTCCGGAAGCTCGGAAGATAGCTCCAGTCTCAAACAGCCGCACCCCCGTATTTCGGTGCGAGTAGTTGTAAGCAACGGACGTCAACAAGCCAGGAAGAAGTGACGGCCTTAGAACTGACTCTTCTACTGCCAAGGGATTAAGTAACTGCACCGGATCTTCAACTGATAACCCAGCCTTGGAGACGTCTCCGGGAGCTAGAAAAGGATTAGGCATCGCTTCAACTAGGCCACAACCAACCATGATCTGACGTATCGTCCTGCGGGTTTTCTGCTCAGTCGTTAATCGGCCCGCATCAGGGGATCGCGGAACCGTGGTCCCAAGTGCGCTGTATCCATAGTGTCGCGCTACTTCTTCTGCAATGTCAGTTTCGGTTTCAGTATCAGGTCGGAACGACGGAATATTCACGAGTTGAACATCATCGTCATCCGTGGCTTCGACCTCGAATCCGATGGGGAGCAACAAGTCTCGGATTTCTGCAGATGTAAATTGTCGCCCGAGCAACATGCTGATTCGTGATGTTCGAACCGAGACCGGTCCGTTGTCTGGGAGATTTCCATGAACATCGAGAACTTCTCCCATAACTTCAATTCCACCTGGGGTGATCTCGTCAAGCAGATAACAGAACCGTTCAACCGCGTTTGCATTTATTCGCCAGTCAGTTCCTCGTTCAAATCGCGCCGATGCTTCTGACCTAAGTCCGAGGCGTTGAGAGGTCCTTGCAATCGATTCGCACTCCCAACTAGCCAGCTCAAGCAATACCGCGTCTGTAGATGCAGAAATCTCAGTACTCGCGCCACCCATAACTCCGGCTATGCCAATTGGCTCACTATCCGCGTTAACGATTAGCCCATCTCCAGGAAGCAAAGACCGTTCCTGGTCATCAAGAGTGAGGATCGTTTCCCCGCTGGTTGCTCGCCGCACACCGATATATCCGTTAGGCACCAGCGAAAGGTCATACGTGTGATTAGGGGTTCCAAGTTCGAGCATCACATAGTTAGAAACATCCACCACCGAATTGATCGGTCGCATTCCCAAGAGGGTTAATCGCATTTGCATCCACAACGGAGATTCGCCAACGGTGACCCCTTGGATGACCCGCGCTGTGAAACGCGGGCAAAGCTTTCCGTCGTCAACGTGGATGCTTGCAAGGTCACCCTCTCGTCCCTCAGAGATAGGCACGGACCATTGGGGGATCTCAAATGGCACGTCGAGTCGAGCAGCTAAATCACGAGCCACACCCGCGACAGACATTGCGTCAGGCCGGTTGGGGTTTATTTCCAGATCCCACAACACATCACCTACGAGACCTAGTTGCTCCATCAACGGGGCGCCGATTTCTAAATCCTGGGGCAAGATCATTATTCCGTCGTGGTCCGAACCCAAATTAAGTTCAGCGGCAGAGCAGCACATGCCGTTTGATAGCTCGCCGCGCATTTTTCGTTGAGCTATCTCCATACCGTCGGGCATAACCGTTCCAATAGTCGCGAAAGGGATCAGGTCTCCTTCCGACATGTTGAAGGCACCACAACAAACCTGCAGCGGGCTACCTGGTTCAACTTCGACATCAACTAACTGAATCCTGTCTGCCTCTGGGTGCGGTCTGAGACTTGCGACCCTTGCGACTACGACACCTTGAAGGGGATCGAGGAGGCGTGTCTCTTCGACCGCCATGCCTAGATCACTCATCTGGTCAGCTAACTCATATGGGTCGCCCTCTATTGGGGCGAACTCACGTAACCAAGAAAGGAGGACTTTCATTCTGACTCCCGCTTAGAACTGTTCGAGAAATCGAACGTCGTTGGTGTACATGTCGCGCAAATCTTTAATTCCGTGTCGCATCAAGGCCAATCGATCTATACCGAAACCGAAGGCAAACCCGGTCCACTCTTCGCTGTCGATCCCACAGTTGGACAAAACGTTCGGGTGCACCATTCCGCAGCCGCCAAGCTCGATCCAGCCCGTGCGTTGGCATGTTTGACAACCTTCGCCCTCACAAATAACACAAGTAATATCAAACTCGGCACTCGGCTCAGTAAACGGGAAGTATGAAGGTCGAAGCCGGCTTCGAATAGCCCCTCCGAAATAAGCCGCCGTGAATTCGTTGAGGGTGCCAGCAAGATCAGTGAGACTTATACCGTGATCAATCACTAGGCCTTCAATTTGATGGAAGACGGGCATGTGACTGGCATCCGCTGTGTCCCTGCGAAACACACGACCTGGGCAAACGGTGTAGATAGGCGGAGGACTTGATTCCATAACTCGAATTTGTACTGGCGAAGTGTGAGTTCGGAGCAAAACATTCGTAGCTTCCCCTCCTTCACCATCTCCTATCTCTGTACGTTCACCGAGGTCTAGATACAGCGTGTCGAACATCGATCTAGCGGGGTGTGCCGCTGGTAGATTCAACGCCTCGAAGTTGTACCAATCGGTTTCAGCCTGAGGTCCCTCTGAAACAGTAAAACCCATACCTACAAAAACATCTTCGAGGCGTTCCATAGTCTGCGTGACTAGGTGCAGATGGCCTCTGCTGTTGCCCTCAATCGATTCGGTAAGGTCAAGCCGCTCCGTTTCAAGCTGTGCCCGTCGGTTCTCCGCTATGAAGCGTTCTTTCACCGCCGCGTGAGCTTGACGCACATCCGCCTGAGCTTGGTTTAATGCTTGGCCGACATCAGCTTTATCGGATGCATCGACTTCGCCCATCAACCGCTTGAGACCTCCGAGCGTCGATTTCTTTCCGAAAAGCACGGGTTCGAGTGCCGTCAAGCTCTCCATGTCATCTACTTGTTCTATTTCGCCGATTGCTGAAGCTCGGGCCTGGGCGATCTGGTCGTAAACGCTCACACAGTGAAGGATACGACCAGCGAGGCGATTAGCAGAAGTCAATAAGCGAATGAGTTATCAGTCGTTACCTTTACCTTGCATTTGATACATCACCAGGCCGCCCGCAACAGCAACGTTCAATGACTCAACATGTTCCCCCATGGGGATACTCACTAGGACACTGGCACGTTTTAGAACATCCCCTGATACCCCGTGAGCTTCGCTTCCTAACACCAAGGTCATCCGGCCTGTCACCTCGAGAGACCTGAAATCTTTTTCACCTCTGGAGTTCGTAGCCACCACGAAATGACCTTCAGCCAATAAGGCAGTTAGGGCTGAGTCGAGGTCAATATTTCTGGCGAATTGCATAGAAAATGTGGTCCCGGCACTCGCTCTAATCGAACGAGGGCTTAACAGGTCAGCTGTGCCTGAGGATGTAACAATGGCTTCAAAGCCAGCGGCCACAGCGGTTCTAACGATCGCACCTACATTGCCTGGGTCTTGCACCGAGTCAATGACAACTACCCGCCTACACGCAGAAATTGATCGCATATCAGAGTCACGAACCTCTGCGATGGCCAGCAAACCTTGAGGCGATCCACTATCTGCTATTTGGTCAAGCACGTGGCTTTCGACTTCGTGGACTAGCGCTCCCTCTTTGAGAAAAGAGGCAGCTATTTCACTTTGATCTGGCCGATGAAATATTTCTCTTAGGTCAGCACCTAGATCTAAAGCACTCCGAATCGCCCGCGGGCCTTCAATAACTACCTGGTGTTGGGCATCACGGTAACGCCGATCGTTAACCAGACGTCTCAATCGGCTCAGCCTTGACGACTGGGAGGAAAGAGTCAGCTTGCTTGTCGAGCTGATTCAGCTTTTTCTACAAGCTTGCTGAATGCCTCGGGGTCATTAACAGCCATGTCTGACAGGATTTTCCTATCCACCTGAATGCCAGCAGCATTTAAACCGTTGACCAATTTGCTATAGCTGGTTCCATTTTGGCGAGCTGCGGCATTAATGCGCTGAATCCAAAGGCGTCGAAACTCGCCTTTACGAGCTCGACGGTCTCTGAAGGCATAGTTACCGCTGTGCATTACTTGTTCGTTAGCCGCTCGATACGAGCGGCTCTTATTACCGTAATAACCCTTGGCTTGCTCTAAGGTCGCTTTGCGACTCTTTCGGCCAGCGACAGAACGTTTTACTCGTGCCACTTTGACATCTCCTCTTACGAATCGCTTCTACTTGCCCAGCATCTTGTTGATGCGTGGAAGGTCGGCTTTGCTTATTTCACCTTCAACGGCAAGCCGACGTTTTCTCTTAGCTGACTTCTTTTCCAAAATGTGATTTCTACCCTGCTTACGCCGGACCAGTTTTCCTGAACCGCTAGTTTTGAACCGTTTCTTGGCTCCGCTGTGTGTCTTCATTTTGGGCATAACATTTCCTTATCCAGGGGTTCAAGGAGGGGCCTTTGAGTTTGCAAGACTCCCTGATCTCTACTCGCTTGGTATTTCCTCAGTATTTTTACGTCGCTGTTTTGCGGCCTTATCAGGGCTCAACACCATGGTCATATTGCGGCCATCTAACTTAGGGAACTGGTCAACTTTTCCTACTGTCTCAACAGTTTCTGCCACTCGTTCAAGAATCTCTCTACCTAATTCTGGGTGGTAGACCTCACGGCCACGGAACATGATTGTGACTTTTACTTTGTGCCCATCCGAGAGAAATTTCTCAACTTTTGAGGTTTTAGTGTCAAAATCACCTTGTCCGATTTTTGGCCGATATTTCATCTCCTTCAAAGAAATAGCACTGGCTTTTTTCCTCGACTCTTTCGCCCGTTGCGATGATTCGTATTTGAACTTTCCGTAGTCCATGATTCGACATACCGGAGGATTGGCCTCTGGGGCCACCTCCACCAAGTCAAGATCAAGGTCTTGTGCAATGTTCAATGCTTCTGGCAAGGGTTTAATTCCGATCTGCTCACCGTCTGGGGCAACCAGTCGAACTTCCCGTACCCGAATCTCTTCATTGATCCGGGCATCGCCTTCATCTGGGCGTGCTATGGCCTTACTCGCTTAACCAAGGACATTCTCCAAGTCCGCTAATGGCACCTTCCGCTCAAAAACAAAAGGCGGACACATTTGTTGCCCGCCTCACATATCGGAAGATCCGGTAACGGTAGTTACCTCAACCCGACAGGGACCGAGTCGCACCTTCCGGTGGAACGGTGGGGGCGGAACCCCGCTTGTATCTATTGTCAAGGCCGTAGGGTAACAGGGTAAAGAGCAATTCCGAACAAG
>MDTG01437961.1_pt1 | contig 33797 bp, 28 predicted proteins | sample 811421 | NCBI WGS metagenome assembly MDTG01 (sample SAMN05326645, study PRJNA326480) | marine metagenome | isolation source: seawater | place: Pacific Ocean: South East | collected 2011
ATCTGTATTAATTGTTGTTTTTACTTCGTTTCCACTTCCATCTGTTGTTGTTTCTTCAATGCTTTCTGTTGGTCCATCAATTTCTTCTGTTCCATCTTCATTTATAGTTATTATAGTTGTTTCTCTTACTTCGTTTCCATTTTCATCTATTGAAACATTAACTATTACTTTGCGTATTTCTTTTCCAGATACATCTTTTTCTATTATTATTATTTCAATAGTATTTCCACTTGAATCTTTAGTTTCTTTGGTTTCAGTTATTGTTCCATCTGAATTTATTATTAAAGTTTCTACTATTGTTATATCGTTGCCACTTGAATCTTTAGTTTCAGTTATAGTTTCAACTGAACCATCTGCTTTATTTATTACTATTTTTTTGAAATTAATTGAGTCAATTCCAAAATATTCTGAGATTCACCACCATAGAATAATTGTTCTTTAATAGTAGTTTTTGTTGTATCACCAAAATTTGGAGTATTTTCTTCAACTATTTCTGTAGTAATAGTTTCAACCCTGCCACCATCATCAGGGAAATCTGTTTTTGTTGTTACAGTAGTTACAACTTCATTTCCATCAGGATTTGTTTCTGTATTAACTTTAATTTGTTCTCCTTCTTTCACTGTGATTCTTTCTTCATTTCCTGCATCATCAATGCTTATTATTGTTATAAAAGTTTTATCCTCCAGATTATCTCCTGATACATAAGGTGGCAAAAGAGAACCTTCTACAAGTACATGAATTGTACTAAATAAATTTGGGAAATTGTTCAATATCTGAATATAATCCTTTGAGCTGGTTTGTCCAGGAGAATAGGATTCGCCCTCGACGTTCTTGTCGCCAAGATTAATAATCTTTTCTAATTCAAAAAAGTCTTCAATATTATTACCACTTCCATCTATTGTTATAAATGTTGTCTTTTTTACATCATGATTAGGAAAATCGGGCATTACTGCTAACCCGGGCGCGCCGAAATCGATATCTTTACCTATCTCTATTATAATAGTTTTAGTCTGAATTTTATTTCCCAAAATGTCTTTTTCTATTGTAACTGTTGTAGATTCTCCAGTTAGATTACCAGAACTATCCAATTTGATTGTTTCATTAATTTCAGTTGTACCATTAAAATTTTGACTTAATGTTTCAACTATTCTTATATTATTTCCACTTAAATCTTCTGTGTCTATTGTTTTTATAACACTACCGTCAGATTTATTTGTTACTGTTGTTGTTGTAACATTTCCACTTGAATCTTCAGTTTTAGTTGTTGTTGTTATATCGCCTATATTGGGATTATCTTTTATTATTATTTCAGTTATTTTTAAAATTTCATTTCCGTTCGAATCTTTTTGTGTTGTTATAATATTTAGATTTCCATTAATATGTTCTGATCTTATTATTATTTTAGTCTCACTACTAATTATATTTCCATTGGTGTCAAATTCTTCTTCTACTATTGTTGTAGTAGTGATTGTTAGATTTCCACTATTATCTATATTTACTGTTTCTGTGACTTTAGATAGCAACAATCCATTGGAATCTTCTGTTTCACTTATTTTTTCAAAAATATTACCACTCAAGTCCACTTTTTCAACTACTGTTGTTTTAGTATTATCAGAAATATTAATTATCTCAGTTTCAATTGTTTTCTTTATTTGATTTCCACTCGAATCAAATTCAGTTGTAATTATTATTGCATTTCCATTTAGATCATTCTTAAAAATTTGTTCTATTCTTCCAATTGGATTACCAGAACTATCTTTTGTTTCTGTAGTCTGTTGTTGACTCATTGAACCGTCGTTATTTTCTTGTACAGCGTCTTCACTTGTAAAACTCACAATATTATCATCAGCATCCTTAACAGTTGTGGTTGAACTACCATCAGAATTAGTTATTATTATTTCTGTTTCTATTATTTGTCCATTTTCATCTCTTTTGATAGTTGTTTGTATTGAATTACCACTTGAATCTGTAATTAATTCGATTTCTATTGTTGTATTATCATTATTTTTAGTAAATGTTACAACTTTTGTATCACCAATATTGGGATCATCTGTAGTTGTTTCAGTTTCAGAACTACTTAATTCAATTCCATCTTTTGTTGTTTTTGATTTATTAGAAATATTTATTAAGTCACCATTAGAATCATTTGTTGTAATTACAGAAACTGTAGTTGTAGTATTGTTCACTTGATCTAGTGTAATTATTTCTATTGACAAGAAAATTATATTACCTAATGAATTAGTTATTGATTTTGTTCTTTTTACAGAACCATCTATTTGATTTTCTATTGATTCAGTAACAGTTTCAATCAACTCATTTTCAGAATTAAACGTTTTTGTTACAATTTGTGTCCCTATAATATTACCAGCATTATTCAGAATATTTGTTGTTGTTTTTAGAATACGAGTTCCATCTTCATTTACTATTTCATTGGTTATAGTTTTTAAGTCATCATCAAATTCAATTATTGTTTCTGAAGTTAATGTTGTTGCTCCAAGTTTTACTTGTATTATTGTTGTTTTATCACCTTCATTTGGTACATTTAATGATGTAATTGTTGTAGTTACGGTTTCATCGCTATGGCTTCTTGTAATTGAAAAATTAATAACTTCACTTATACCTTCTGAATTAGTTTTAGTTTTAATAGTTTCAATACTACCGTCAACATTATTCTTAATAGTTTCCGTTTCAGAAGATATTACATTTCCATCAGAATCCTTAAAAAATGTAGTTGTTACTTTGCTTTGAGAACCATCTGGATTGATTGTTATTGTTTGTGTAATAGAATTACCATCCTCATCTACTCCAATAAAAAAAGAGTGTATTGTAGTTGTTGGCGGATCATCTAAATTATTAGTAGTTAATGTTGTAGTTAAAACATTACCATTTTCATCAATACTAATTGTTACTACTTTTGTTATATTACTTATTATATTATCATTTTCATCTTTTACAATTGTTTCTGTAATAATATTTCCGCTACTATCTATTATCTCAGTAACAATAGTAGTTCCGGTTGAATCACCACTGGAATCAAATGTTTCTGTTGTTGTTACACTATTTCCACTATTATCGGTTTCCTCACTAACAACAGTTGTTCCAGTTGAATCACCACTTGAATCAAATGTTTCTGTTGTTGTAGTAGTATTTCCACTATTATCTGTTTCCTCAGTAACAACAGTTTTTCCAGTTGAATCACCACTGGAATCAAATGTTTCTGTTGTTGTTACACTATTTCCACTATTATCTGTTTCCTCAGTAACAACAGTAGTTCCGGTTGAATTACCATTAGAATCAAATGTTTCAGTTGTTGTTGAATTATCATGACCATAATATGCAAGCTCACCAAGGCGGATTTCGAAACTGCCACCTGCACCCCCAGTATTATTTGTAATATTTAATCTATAATTAGTATATAAATCACAGTTCTCGCTTGGAATAAAAAACTCTGCAAATCCTGCAACAATACCACTTGAGTCAACCCCAGAAGTGGATCCCTTTGGGGGATTTGAGTCAAATATATTTGAGTCTATTGCTTCATATCCTGACGCGTCATAATCACTCACACTATGAAGAACTGTCCAAGTAGTGCCGTCGTTAGAACCTTCAATAGTCCAATCGCTCGGTAGGAACTCCAATTGTTCTGTGGCATCCGTCGCGTCCTCCCTGCCTCGGGCCCATATTCTATATGATTCTATATAAGCACTTACTGGAAAAGTAAAATCAAGAATTACCCTTTCAACTTCCCCGACGTCGTCTGAGTGTATCTGCATATGATTGTTACCGACCAAACCATCCATATGGTTTAGGGTGACGGCGCCACTGTCCCCTGTGCCTATAGTAATAGAAGCAATCCCCTGGTCACCACCCTTTCCTGTTAAACCGCCGGCTCCAGCCTGAATATATTTACCAACTGTTTTAATACTTTCTTCTGTTTCACTACTTACAGTTCCATCAGAATTAGTTGTTTCGGTAACAATTGTTCGTATTTCATTTCCACTTCCATCTTCTCCAATAGTTATTGTTATTGTGGATGTAACAACTCCAGTAACATCTTTTTCTATTGTAACTATTTCAATAATCTTCCCAGCAGAATTTTTTGTTTCTATAACTGTTGTTGATGTTCCATCCTCATTATTTGTCACTTTTTCTACTATGAAAATAGCTTTTCCATCAGAATCAATAGTTACTGTAACTGTTTCAATAGATCCATCTGCTTTATGATTAATTGTTTTTGTAATTGAACCAATTATGTTTCCTTCAGAATCTTTTAATATTGTTGTAACAATTTTAACAATAGAACCATCTGGATTTCTAGTCACAGACTCTGTAACAGTATTACCATCTGAATCTGTTTTTGTAAAATAAACTATTGATATTTCAGTACCATCTAATTCATTTCTAATTAATACGGTTGTTATAATAACTCCATCTTCATCTTTTGTTACAGTTAAAGTTTCTGTTACATGACTTATTAGATCGCCAGAAATATCTCCATCAAATATTAGTGTAGTTTTCGTAGTTGATTCAATGTTGTCATTTGTATCCTTTATTACACCAATTGTTTCCTTTTTTGTATTAACTAATTGGCCTTGCGAATCAAATGTTTCTGTTGTTATTACCTCCTCTGCGAGGTCAAAGTCTTCATGAGTTTCTACTACTTTAGAAATAATATTACCACTTGAATCAAATATTTCGGTAGTTGTTACTGTTTCACTGGAGTTGGGAACAGTAACAGTAATTCTTTTTATTATATTTCCATTTGAATCTCTAAATATTGTTACAGAATTTCCGCTTCCATCATCGCTTTCTATTTCTTCATTTGAGGTTTCAATACTTGTAGTTCCATCAGAATTAATTGTTTCAGTAATAACAGTTCTTATTTCATTTCCACTTGTATCTTCTTCAATTTGTGTTGTTTCTTTGTTAATTATTACTCCATTAATATCTTTTATGGTTTTTATAATAGTAACATTGCCACTTGAATCCGTAGTTTCAGTTACTGTTGTAGTTGTATTGTTAATATTGTCAAATGTTATTGTTTCAATTTCTAAAACAACTGGAGGATCAATAATTATTTGTTCTGAAATTTCTAATAATATTCGTTTTACAATAGATCCATCATTATTGTTGGTAATAGTTTCTCTAATACGCTCAACTATAACTGGTTCAAAAGTTGTGGGATCATTAATAAGTTGAGCTTCCGCAGCACCATTAATAAAAGTTTCTGTTAATGTTTCTGTTACAAAAGAACCATTATTAGTATTTTCATATTTACTAACACTAACTATCTTTTGTCCTAATATTCTGGCATTATCTTCACTACTTTCTTTTTCTGTTGTAGTAGTTTTTTCTAATGGATTACCATTCGCATCAATTAGTATTTCAAAATCTGTTTCAAAAAAACTTTCTGATGATTTATCTGTAAATAAAGCACTAAGTCCTTTCAATAATACACCAATTGATATATCAAAACTATTTATTCTTGCTGCAGTGGCTGGTAGTGTTGTAGAAGAAAATGGATTAGTATACATTCCATCTGGAAAACCACTATCTATATCAATTCCAAGCTTTTGTTCATATTGTAATCTTTCAAAAGCTACTCCAGATGAGTCTGCTGGTTCTAAACTGGACACACTTGTACTAAATAATGTGCTTATATTTGAAATATAAAAATCGGTTACACCTTCATTTACTCCAACTATTGTTGATCTAATGTCACCTATATCTGATTTTGAACCAGTTACTGTGTCGAATCCAGCATCATCTACACATTGTGCCACAATTTTGAATACTTCAATATTTTTAAATAATTTCAATTCTATATTTATAACACTACCATCAATATTAGTTATTACATCAGTACTATCTCCATTTGGTTGAGTAATTGGTAAATCGGAAAGGTATAAGAAGGAGACTTTCCAAAAAGCTTTTGGACCAGCTCCAACAGTAATAGAATTAATTGATATATCTAAATATTGTGTATCTTCATTTATTTCAGGTATTACAAAAGGAAAACTAAAATTTTCTGTAACTATTTGCTTTAAGTCATTTGACAAATCATTTACTAATTTTTCAATATTGGAAAAAATATTGATATCTGTACTGTCATTAAATAAACTGATTATACCGAGTAATGCTTTATGCATTTTCAAAATACTTTCAGACAAGTTTCCATTATTTGAAAATGTACTAAATTTTTCAATAAAAGATATACAACTGCTTATACCTGGTGAAATTGTCTTCAAATTGGTTTCAACCACATCCTTATTTTGTATGTAAGGATTTCTTTCTATAATGTTTTCAATTATATTATTGATAGTTGTTTCTAAATATAAATCATTAACACTAATGACCTCTTTTGGAAATTCTATTATTTTTTCATAAATAGCATTAATTATTTCTTCAACGCTTACAATATTTTCAGTATTGTTATCTAATCTAAATAAAGTATTTATTCCAAATACAAGTGCATCCAATGTTAGAATTAAAAGCGATATTTTATTTGCCATGTCTGAATTTATAGTTATATCATATGGACTTGTATTCATTCCATTTGGAGCTGAATCGATTCCTAGTTTTTTCTCATAAGCATTTTTCAAATTCTCATATTTTTCTAAAGTTAAAGAATTAACATCTTTAATACTTGTTGTAAAAACTGTTGTAATAGCAGATGCATAAAATTCTGTCATATTTGAAGTTAAAATTGTTATTATGGGAAATTCTTCATAAATAATTTCACCAACAGCCGGAACTGGGGGATCAGATTCAATAGAAATTTTTTGTGTAAGAATATCATATGAAGTAGTTTCAGTCGCGGATCCCAGTGTTGGTATTGCTTTTACTTTGTATATAACTGGTTGATTTGTATTTTTTGAAAAAATATCAAAAGAAATATTTCTAATTGAACCATCTTCTTCAGATGTACGACCAGAACTACTATTATTATATCCTCCAGTTCCAGATTTATTATGATTAATATTTTTACCACTTAAATAACAAAAACTAAATTTCCAGTATGCTTTAGGACCACTTGAAAAAAATCCTACATTTATTGCTACATTAATGCTTTGTACATTTGGAGTAAAATATGGATAATCTACTGTCTCGATTCTATTTATTATATTTTTCTGATTTTGTTCAAAATTGTTTTCTTCTAAAATTCCATTATTATTAACATCAAAAGATGTTAAAATTCCCTCTAATACAGATGCCATAGTCTGTAAACTTAATACTATATTTCCTCCAGTTGATGAATATAATTGATTAAATGTATCAATTAAGGATACAATATTAGAAATACTAATCGAATTTCCGCTTGAATCAATATTATCACTACTTAATGAACCATCTGTATCTACTAAATTATCTATTATTTCTTTAATAAAATCATTAGAATATAGATTATTTATAATTAGTGAATTTTGTGATTTCATAATTTCCTTGTAAACAAAATTGTCAAATGCAGATTTATTTACTGTATATGATTGTTGATCATTATTAAAAACTTTATTCAAGCCAACATATAATGCAGATAAAGACATTTCTATTGCACTAAATTTATTAGCTAAGCTTCCACTAATTGTTATATCAAAAGGATTTGTATTAAAACCATTTTCGAAACCACTATTCGGATCTAATCCAAGTTTTGTTTCATATTCTAGCTTCAACTGATCATATATATTTTCATCCAAAAAGAATTGTGAATTTATACTATTAACAAATAATGTTGATATTTGTGATAAATAAAAACTTGTATCACTAATACTTAATATTGTTGATAAAATTGGTGTTGGATCATGTGAACTTGTTTGTCCAACTAATTTATCACTGCTACCTTGTGCAATATTGAAATTACAAATCACCTTATAAACCTTAGTATTTGGATGTAATTTTAATACTATATTTGAAATATTACCATCTTGGTCTGTTTCTGTATGATTACTATCAATAATATCAATCTCTTTTCCAGATAAATATAAAAACTTAATCGCCCAAGATGCCTTTGGTCCAATTCCAACAGATCCAGATATATTTACAACTATTTCTTCACTAACATCAAATTCCGGAAAAAAATATGGAAAACCATATGTATTTGTATCAGCAATTATACCTTGTTTTAGAATATTTCTAATATCAGCATTTTTTATGGTATTGTTATCTAAATTTGATAATATATTAATAGCAGAATGCATATTCAATATTCCACTTTCCAAATCACCAGTAGAATTGAATAAATTAAAGTCTTGAATAAATGAAACACAATTTGCAATATTTACAATAAAATTAACATTGTCTTCAAAACTAATATTACTATGAGTTATTGAAATATTAGTTATAACTTGTGATATAAAATTAGTATCAAAATCACTTATTTTTATTGTATCGTTTTCAGATCCATGATTAATAATTTTATCATAAATTGAATTCAACAATGCTGAAGTTATATTATCATCATTCAATAAAGTTCCGATTGATATAACCAATGCACTTAATGATAAAGTAATTGAAGATATTTTATTTGATAAAGCGGGAATCAATGTTGCATCATATGGGTTTGTATTCATACTATTTTCAAAACCACTATTTGTATCTATGCCAAGTTTTTTCTCATATTCAGCCTTTAAACTTAACAAAGATTCTTTATCTATTATTTTTAAATTTTTGATACTACTTACAAATATTGTTGATAATAATGAGGCATAAAAAGGAATATCTTCATCATCACTTGGAATAAGTATTGTTGATATTTTTGAACCTAATTTATCCTGAATATTTGGGCCTGATATAGCATCATACGAACCACTTACAGCTTCTGCAGTTATTTTCACACATTGTGTATTATCAATTATATTTATACTAACATCACTAACATTGCCATTTTCATCAGTTTTTAAATCATTTCCATTTAAATCTTTTGTTTCAATAGATATTCCTGATAAATATTCTAAATCTACTTTCCAATCAATTTTAGGACCAGATGAAAATTTACCAGATCTTTTGAATTCAATAAAATTTGCTGTATTTCCACTTTTAATTATTATTGGATACTCATAATTACTTGAATCTATTGAAAGTGTTGAAACAGAGGGATCATTTGTTGTATAATTATTCGATTCAAGTGCTTCAAAAGCAGAATGTAATGAAAAACTACTAATTTGAACATCTCCACCAACAATATCATAAGTATTATTTGATTCTACAAAACTAACAAATTTGGATACTTTTTATTTGATATTACTTGAATCATATAAGTCTTTTGGTTTCGAATTTCGAATCAAAAAATTTTCTAATATATTTCCAATAAAATCTTGACTTTTTAAATCAATAATATTTCCAGAAAAATCAATATTTTCAATTACATTATAAATAGAATGCTCAATTTGTCCTTCTATAAATTCATCTAATCCCACATAATCTCCAGTATTTTTTAGACAAGTTGATAAACTGTTTTTTAATACTTCAAATAAAAGATTGGTTTCAATCAATTTATTAGTCAAATTAGGATTTAGTGATGCTTCGTATGGGTTGATATTTAATACATCTTCTAATCCATAACCAGTTAATCCTATTTTTTCTATAAATCTTTGATATACAAAATCGTAACCTGAATTTTCAGAATCAAAATTAAATAAATCCAAAGCAAATGAAGAAAATATAGATGATAATTGTGATAAAACAAAAAATTTTGAAGTATCGTTATTATTAAGACGTATTATTCCTGAAATCTTTTCCCATTTTGAGATTCAATTTTTGTCAAATTATCTTTTGCATTTGGTAAGTTATCACTTGTATTTGAATCATTATCTACTTCTGCAATCACCCTTATAGCACCAACAGTATCTGATATTAATATAGTAATTTCAGAAAGAAATCCTTGTTCATCAGTATAAAAGTTTCTAGTTTGAAGTTTTGAACCAGATAAGTATTCAAACCTTATTTTCCAATAAATCTTTGGTCCAATTCCTACAAATCCAGATAACTTTATTTCACGAGACTCTGTTGCAACAAAAGATGTAAATGAATAGTTGCCAGAAGCATCTAATATATCTTTTTCAGTTGCTATTAAGTCAACTGTTTTGAGGATATCGAAATCACTGCCATTTGCACCTGGTAATATATAACCTGCTTGTGTTAATTTTGAATCTCTATTTACTATATTTTTAATTGCATCTAATGCAATATGCATATTTACAACGCTATCACTTACAGAACCATTGAATTCGTAATTATTATAGGCATATAAAGTTTCAATATAATTAAAAATAGCATCAGCATTCAATTGCATTTGATTCTTCACAGATTCTTCAGAAAAATCACCATTTGGATCTTCTCCAAGTCTAACACTATGTGGTATTTCATTACCATCAAAATCGATTAGTCCTAATGCTATTGTTTTGCTTGAATTTTCAAATAATTCTTCAATAATATTTTTAATAAAAATATCATTTATTAATTCAATACCAACAATTTCAGGATTTGGATTATCTTCGGGTTCGATTGTCAGTTTTTCATAAATTTTTGTATTTATATCAATATCTTTTACTCCTTTCAAAAATGAAAAAATTTTTCTTAAAGAAAAAATCAAAATAGTTAAACCAAGATTCATTTCAGACACTCTATTAGCGGCTGTTGGATTAACATCGACATCGTAAGGATTTGTATTAATACCTTCTGGAAAATCAAATACTGCTAGACTTTTTTCAAATAATTCTAAATAATAATCAAAAAGCTCAAATAAACCAGCTTTGTTACTGAATTTTATATTTGTTGACACAATAGATTTTTCTCTAAAACCTTCTGCAAATATAGTTGTAAGTAAACATCCATAAAAAGATCTATCACTATTTTTCAATATAATACTTATTGAATCGCCTATTGTGTCAAGTGTATTAGTCAAAGCATCAAAAGGAGCTAATTCTAAATCATCACCTCTATATTTAGCAGTTGCGGTAGCCTTGTATAAAAATACTCTATTTGGTATATCGACAGTAGTATCAATAAAGCCATCCTTATCTGTTATTACAGTAGGAAGGCCGAATTCTGTTAAATCTTCCAATTTTGTAAAATTAACAGTCCAATTAACTTTTGGACCACTTGTAAAAAGACCAGTTAGTTTAAACTCATCAATCAAATCATTCCATCTGCGTAAAACACTTATTTGACTATAATTCAAATTTTTAATCGCCAACTGTCTTTGTTGTTTTGTCAAACCGGAATATAATGATATTTTGCGCCGACGAATCAGCTCATGTATATCATACACCATTAATATAAGTAATACAAACTTTTTCAAAAAATAACGGCAGTTTTTTATTAAAATCTAAATAATTATACACAAATTTTTACATCCATGAAACATGAATATTTTTATTTTTTTTGACTATATTTTTTTTTGATATTATAATAATGAGTCATTTTGATGATCGGTCGGATAACGCCTTCCTCGCGAAGCTTGGTTTGTTGAGCATTGAAGATGAGTATTTGGAAGAGTCCTCCTCTGAAGAAGATGAAGAAAAGTATGATGAAGAAACGTTTAATGGAGATAAAATTATTTCTGAATATAGAAATAGAATTATAGACATACGTATACAAACAGAACTATTTAGGGAAAATGATCCTTGGGTGCTTTGGGGTCCAAGTGATCGAAGCAGAGTAAAACAAGCAATAATATCCAAAATAAACGAACCAGCAGAATTTGCATTGAAAGCACTAAATGATAAACTAAAGACACTAAATGATAAACTAAAGAAATGTATATCAAATTTGGTACATGAAAAGAGTAAACCGCCTGAGTTAGGAGGTAAAGATTATTTAAAAGTAAAAAAACATTTTGAAAAAGAGGCTCTAAATCAAAGAAAAGAAAAATTTGGTGGAAAGAGAAGGTTATCTTATCATTATAAAGGGGGTATGGAAAATTTAACACCTTTAAGCACAACACAGCTAAGAACACTTGATCATCAAATGCCTGGTTTTTGGAATTTTGAAGAACTTGAAAAAGAAATAAAAAATAAGACACCTTTAAATAAAACTCATCCAAAATATGTTTGGGAGGACATTAAAGAAAGAACTAATTTTTTGGATACATGGATAAGATTTGTTTTGAATACATTTAAACCAAATAATCCAAATATGACTATAGAAATAAAAGCTAATGATCCAGAACTTATTGAGACTATTGATATGAAAATATTTGATGAAAATAGTTTATCTGATGCCATTGAACGCTTAATGGAATGGGACGAGACGGAAAACACACTAATTCTCAGAAGATGGTTCAAAAAAATAGTTAAAAGTAGAGTTACTGTACATGGTGGTAGATTTGATATGCCAAATAATAATCAAGGAAATCAACCTCCAAATGTTAATTTGCTCTTATATGTGCCTACATATAATTGGGAAGAACTTATTAAACATCCAATACAAAGTCTTAATCTAAATAATTATAATTTAGTACTTTCTGAAGGGAATTCAACATGGCCTGAAAATGAATCAATTAGTATATTAGGATTAAATATCAATAATATAATAGAACAACTACCAGAATTAATTCAAGGAATAAATGTATTAAAAAAATTTTTTGCGCGAACAATGGCTCCTGCAATACGAAAAACACAAATAAAACTAGCAACAATGACTGCTAATACCACTGGGGGTAATAAGAAAATGCGTAAACTTAGATGGACTTATTCTTAAATATACAATAATATGAATTCAAATGATAATGAAATGAGCAAAATATTGATTAATGGCTTATTACAGAAATTTTTTAAAAATGTTGAAAAAAATCTTCATGTTATTGGTCTTATTAATATGATGACAATTGCAATACCAACAGTATTATTTAATGATTTCAATAATGGTAATAAAGGATTATTGGTTGATTCAAGAAATAGTGTTCTTTGTAATATATTAGAAAATATTGATGAAATACCATCTAATTTATCAATTGATAATCAAAAAAACATACAAAAAGACATACAAAAAACACCAATGTATGAAATCATAAATATTCTTGAAAATTCTATTAATAAATGGATCAATAAAGGATATACCTTTGAAGAAATTTTTTTGGTTTTTCAAAGAATAAAAAATTATAATATCCAAAAAATATCTTAACTAATTAATCAAAACTTACAACAGTTGATGTATTTGTTCTTGTAAAAGATCTTTTCGGTGTATTTCTTGTTGGAGTTTTTTTTCTTGAAAGTTGTTTATTATCTTGTTTCATTTCTTTTTCAAGTTCAGTATAATTGTCATAAATATATTTCAAAATACGATTTTCTATGGCCCATCTAAAAAAATTCATTTGTCCAATTGTAGTTAAAATCTCTGTATCATGTTTTACTAATTTTATCCTGTCACGTCTACAAAATGGATCCATTTGTTTTTTTGAATATGCTTTCAACTGAGATTTATAATTTATATAAACCGAAAATTGCTTCCCATCAACATCGTAAGAAATTCCATTTTTTTTTGAATATTTTGTTACAAACCAATCAATCATTCTCAACGAAACAAGTGAATGATCATGTAATATTTCAACTAAAGAATCCATGTTTATTTTACTATCAAAATATTCTAACAAAGAATTTAAAAGTAAACTATTTTTTGTATCAAACATTTATTTATCTTTTTACTTTTTACACTTAAGTGCGTTTTTCATGTACTATTATGATATTATCAACTAATATGTCAGATTCAAAAATTCCTTCAACAAAATCTTTAATTCAATGTGCACAAATGGCAATTGATTTAGAAAAACCAATATGTCTTGATTATTACAAAGACAGTTCTAAAAAAGAATGTAGAATTGCAAGAAATGGTCCAACTGGTGAAAAGTTTTTACATAAAAACGAAGAAGAATATACATCTCCATTAGTAAGCATGTTTAAAGTTCAAAATGATAATAATGTAGATGATTTTATATTAGAAACACATAACTCTATTTATCTTGTATCCGGTTTAATGTTTTCGTGATAATATTTGTTATAAAATAATAATATTCAAATATAATGGAACGCTTCGATGCCGGATGCTTGACAGATGCAAAAAAGGAATATACTCAACGTTTTGTGCGTAAGCTTAAAACACCATTTTGTAACAAAATTTTGGAAATGTTTAAGGAAGCGCAAGAAGAATGTGCTAATAGTCATGAAGAGGATAAAGTTTTGTTATTCTTTCAAACTAAACTTGAAAAGGTACATGAATGGGAAGATACTAATATTCAAATGTTTTCAAGAACTATAATATCACAATCTAAATGTGATTATCTTGAAGAATTATTACAAGGTGTATTTATTGTACACACAAAAGTTCTAGCTGTTATTCAACATCATAAGTCTACAACTAAATCAGAACTTAAATTACCTACTATTGAAGATTTTATATATCAAGCATTTATTAACACTGCTAGAGTTGTTTGGAAATTTGCATATCTTTTTTCTGAATCAAAAGATTCATGTGAATATCAAAAAAATACAAACACTTTTGAAAAGAAAATTGAGGCATGTATTTTAGAAACTATTGAGGATATGTTACCTGTTCGAGAATTATTATTAGAACATGTACGAGAATATGTCGAAGGAGAATCTCCTTTTGATGATGATGATGATGATAAAAAATCGTTGACTGGTGGCTCATCAATTTCAGTTATACCAGATGAACAAGACATGGATTATACTCCACCATCTACACCAATGAATATTACACCACAACACACACCCGCACCACCATCAACCCCTGTTACAGGTGTACCACCACCCACACAATTAGGTATGCCTCCTACTATTCCCGATACAACTGAACAATCTTCTTCTGTACCAATAGTACCAATTACTAATTCAGAACCACCAGAAGTTAAAGAGGTTGAAATTCCAGATTCTAATAGCCACAATAACAATACTGAAGGGGGTTCTCATAATATTTTAGATTCTTATTCTGGTGTAGATCTTTCATTAAATTCAGACAATAAGAAAATTACATTTGATGAACCAGTTCCTTCTGCTAATTTAACCAATAGCCCCGATAATATGGATAAACTTGAATCTATTTCATATTCACAATTATAAAAATTTATTTTACTTTGAATTCAGATGATTCACATCTATTTTAAAAATCAAGTCTATTAATAATGATAAATTCCTCTAGTATGAATTCATTGCCATTTTTCTTTATGTTATTTATACTGTTTATTACAATGTATGTATTAATTGATACATTCACATATATTAATAACTGCAAATATAGGGATAATTTTCAAAATCCAAAGCAAAAGGTTGTTGCTAAAGATACTTATGATAATTTCTATGCCCCTGTATATACTACACTTATATCTGACATGATTGTTGAAAGAACTAAATATGAAGTTTTCGACTTAATAGATAAAACAAATCTTGAAAACTATTCTAAAGCTAATTTATTAGATATTGGATGTGGAGGTGGAGATCATCTTAAATGGCTTGCTAAAGAAGATATAGATGGATTACAATTAACTGGTATAGATAAATCTGAAGCAATGCTTTTACAAACTAAAGAACGCATTGGAAAAGTTGATAATTCCGTTCGATTAATTCATAAAGATATAAATGAAGATGATCTTTTTGAAAGAGCATCATTTAGTCATATTACGTGTTATTATTTTACTATTTATTACATCAACACTAAAGAATTTATTAAGAACATCATTAAATTATTAAAACCAAAAGGATGGTTTGTAGTTCATATGGTAGATCTTGAAAAATTTGATCCTATACTTGATGCCGCTAATCCTTTTAGAGGTATTGATCCACAAAAATATGTTAAAAATCGTATTACAGAATCCTCAGTTCATTTCAAAAAATTTATTTACAAAGCTAATTTTACTTTGAAGAAGAATAAAGCTTTGTTTGATGAAGCCTTCCATTTCAAAGATATTCCCAAAATTAGAAAACAAAGACATGTTTTGAAAAGAATTGATACTGAAAAATTTATTAATAATCTTGGTAAACTTGGACTTGAATTAAAAAATCTTACAAATCTGGATAGTAAAGGATATAGAGAACAAAATATATTATACTTTCAAAAAACTTAGACTTCCTTTACCTTTTTTTATATTGTGTGGATTTTGAAATATTAATTCTTCTATTTTTTTTTGAGTTTTGAAATTACTATACTTTTTGGGATCTACACCATACAAATACAATGCATTTTGCCATAAAGTCACATGCTTTGATTCTTTTTTATGTATATTATGTAAAATCCATCGTTCATTCAACCAAAATATACAATCTTTCTTCATATCTTTTGGACTTTCTGAAATTCTTGTTAATTTCTTTATATAGTTTGTAGTACTCCACCAAAAATTTCCGGAATAATGACAACAATGTGGTTCATTTGAAATTTTATGATGTTTTTTACCTTGATTTATTGCCATTATACCTATTGTATCATATACATCTAAAAGTGAAATACATTCATTGTGATTTTCAATCAAAAAATATTCCATAATATCACACCATAACAATACTCCTCTATCATTACCTTTATTCCGTGTTACTCCTTTTGAATGTATATATAGTATTTTCTTTGATATTTCCTGTTTTTGTAAGTAATCATACAAAAAATTTAATGTTAATCTTTCATAATTTCTTAAAAAATCTGAGAATATTCCTATTTTGTATTTTGGATTTTTTTTAATTAAAAAATCTAATTCACTTTTGTCTTTACCTAAAAAACCAATATATACATTATCAACTTTATTTAACAATCCACAACTCTCTAACAGATTTGTTTGTCTTTTTACAATTTTTATCCAATTTGAATTTGGAACAGCGCATATGTGATAAAAGATATCCATACTCTTAAATTTTATTTATATCTTAGTTTTTGCGTTAAATTTTTGATCAATTTTTATATTAATTTATTAAAATGGTTAAACTTGATGTTAAAGTAGATGATCCTCAAAGAAGAGAAATGGTTAAGCAATTATTAACTATGTTGAATACTGAAGGTTTTAAAGATGCATTTCTTGAAGAACTCAATGATGCAGTTGATATTCCAATGATAGGTGAAAAAAAAGAGGGCAAAGTCTTCAAGAAACTTTATGAAATACTTTTAAAGGTTGTTGAAAAGAAAATGCTTTAAACATAGTTAAAAATAAAAGATAAGAGAACTCCGTAACTTCTTTGTATTTTTAAATCACCTTTTACAACATTCACTTTCATTACATTTGTCCATTTTAAAAAGGACTGTCTGACTCTTTCAGTTGAAGATGAATTTGTGTAGCGAAATCGCATATCTTCGTATGATCTTTTTTCTTTTCCAAGTTGTTTGTTTACTAAATTATGAATTCTTATTAGCCAACGACTTAAAGACTCACGACTTGCTAATTTTATTGGATTTTCTTTACAATATTTCTTATAATGATTTCTACAAGAACGACACGGCATTAAATTAGGCAAATCATACAAAAATAATCTTTCTACTTTTTTTGATTCACTTGGACAATATCTGAAGGTAATATAATGCAATATATCCCATAATGGTGGCCCCCATATTTTTGGACTTGATATTTTTTTACTCATTATTAATATTATATATTATTAATAAATTAACCAAATATTAATAATACTTGTTCATTTTCTGATTTTGATAATGCATGAATTTTTAAAGTTTTTGGATCAATATAAAATCTTACTTTACAAGATACTAATTCTAATAACCATAACATATACAAAAATTTATCACTATATATGTCTAACTTCATTTTTTCAAATTTTTCTTTGAAAACACAATTTTCATCATATTTTATTTCTGAATAAGAATGGTATTCTTCAATACTACCTTTTATACATAACTTTTCTTCACAAAAAACTAACTTTATTTTTTCAAAACATGGTTCCATTTTCTCCATTACCCAAATTAAATGATTCAAACTTGTTTCTATACCATTATTTTCTAATATATTTTTGTGTAAATCATCTAAATTCAAATCATATAATGGTTCTACAATTATTTTTGTTGAATTTTCTCTCTTTGCTCTTCCAAAAGATTTTCGAGTTTGTGTTATTAAGGTTAATTCTTCTTTATTATTCCATTTACAATTTAAGCTACTTATTGCAGGTATATTCTTTAAAATATTGTGTAAATTACATATATTTAACATAAATCCTTCTCCTTTTTCATCTAATACACCATTTACAATTTTTAGTTCTATAGTTATACTTATATTATCGTGTATAAATAGAATATTGTCCTTATTTAGAATACATTTTACATGATTTGTTAATTTTGATAAACGAGATATAATTAATTTCACTTTTCCAAAAGATTTTAAACAGAAACTTATCATCTTAGTAATACATACTTAGATTTTACTCTAAGATTGTTTAAAATATCAGAAAGATTTTGTCATTATATGCGATGGACTATCAATCATTATCCACCAACCTCTGGGTACTACAAAAGATTGTCCCCCAATTATTGGTATTTCAGCATAATTAGCATCTTCAAACATAGGATATTTTTCTATATCTGGTTCGTAAACATTTATTGGACTTGTTTGTGATAATCTTAATAAGTGAGTATTTGGATACAATTTTTTTGATTCGCTTGGAGCAAATACTATTATTTGTATTTGCATATCATTTGGAGCAGTACAATGAAATTGTCTCGAATAAAAACAACGATGCAATCTTAATTCTGATAATCTAGTTCCAGTATTATATTTTTGCGGTCTATATTCATATATAGTCAAACGATCATCATTTCTAATTTTATTTACTTTTTGATCTTCTATATAAATTGTTTCATCTGAAGGAAAATCAAATAAATATTTTATAAGTAATAAACCATATATGAAAATACTTACAAATACTAAACCTAATATGTTCATCTTATTTATTATTTACTAATTTTATTTATAAAATTTAACGTAAAATAGTCATTTACATTTCAGTTGATGGCACAAAATTAACACACTTAGCGCATGCACTTATACAACTAGAATTAGTTGGACCAAGCACAGAATTACAATATGCACAATAATTATTACAGTCTTCTTGTGTATCTTCGAAACCACCTTCTCTAAGTTGTTCTAATAAATTTTTATCATCTTGGCACATTCCAGCCGCTTCACATTTGCCATTATTTGATGATGCTGGATCATTAGAATTTGACTCATCTTTCCAAACACAATACACATTTTGTCCATCATCATTTACAACATATTTTCCTATTGGTTTCTGATTAAAATCTGGATCTTCAGCATATGTTGAAACATCTATGTGACATTCGTCTTTGCTAGCAATATTTGAACATGAATTAAAATTAGCCTCTCTGTAATAACATATTCCACCACGACTAATACCTTCACCATGATTTTCGTGAATAGGGCAATCTTGATTTTCATCTGGAATACAAAATTGCTTGGCACTATTAGTTGATAAATATTCATTATTACTACCTTCTTGAGCTGTATCTTCTTGATTTGTATCTTCTTGATTTGTATCTTCTTGATTTGTATCTTCTATTGTTTCAGATTCTTCACCAGTTTGATCCGCAGATTCTTCATAATCATCATAACAAAATGCATCTATAATATTTTTTAGAAGGTTTACCACTTTTACTTTATTTGTCTTTCCATATTCTTGACAATTTTCTGGATTAATTAATAATTCTGCTATTTCAAATGTATGATTAATTATTTTGTTTTCTCTTTGTTGCTCTTCTGATAGTTCGTATTGCTCAGATTCATTCTTAATAAGAATTTCCGATTTTAAAAGATTTAATACATTTTTACAATCTAAATCATCAAGAATTGTTATTTGAACCAATTTTTCATCTAATGCTGCTTTTATTGAGTCTGCACTTGTACAATATTTCTCAATTGTTAATTGATTAACATGTTTTATAGAATTAAATAACTTCTTCAAATCGGACAAATTAGCTTTAAAGCCAGATTCTTGTATTTCAGGACATTCTTGTCTTTCAGGACATTTTTCACATTGTGGACACACATTTTCTGGACATGAAACGTTACAATCAGGACATATTGGACAGTCTTGTACAGAATTTACTTTAACTTTTAAAAAATAATAAGTAGTTCCATAAATTGCTAAACATATTAATGCTATTATTATTACAAGTAATAGTTCTATCATTATTATTAATTGATATTATTAGTTAAAATCATTACAGGTTCCTTTAATTTATTCAAAATGATGGTTGACCTGTTTTCATCTCACATACTTGAGGCGGAAAAACGCTCTTCATTTTTAATTGAGAACTTAAATCTTTGGGTGAAGAAATATGATATACCACATTTGATACTATAAAAAATATTCCTGCGTAATATATTGGTTTTCTCTTAAAATCTGGATCTTTCTTTTTTTGGTGATAAATTAAACCGATTACTGCTAGTATACCACCTAAAATTGCATACACAAATGCTGTTGATACTGTTGCTTCCATATTATTATTTAGATTTTTATTATATATAACAAATACTCAAATTATAATACATTATGGGAAAAAAAGGGAAAAAAGATAAAAGAAGAATTAATGATTTAAAAATTAATGAATCAGTTTCAATTTTAACACCAACTACTGCTTCTCGTAAAAATTTTTTATCAATCTTGGCAAAATGTATTGCACATCAAACATATTTGTCTAAAATAAAGCAATGGGTTATTGTGTCTGCAGATACAAAATGGAATCAAAAAGAATTAGATGAACTTGTTTCAAAAATACAAAATCTACCTAAAACTCTCAAAATTGATGCAGTTTTTATAACTCCTCAATTAGTTATTGATAAAAAATGGGATATTTGTGAAAACACAGATTCTTATCAAAATATTGGATATTTAAGAAATATTACAAATATACTTGCTACTGGAGACTATATTGTTCCAATGGATGATGATGATTATTATCCACCATTAAGAGTAGAAACTGCGGTTACTGCTTTGCGAAGAAATAATGTTTTAGTTGCGGGTTGTTCACCACATATTATGTATGAATCGGATATTGATGAATTTTTTCAATTCAAAAAATTTGGTCAAAATCACACTATTAACAATTCAATTGCTTATAAAAAAAAATATATTGAAGATGGAGCCAAATATGATAATTATAAATCACATGCAGAAGAAAAAGGTTTTCTTAAAGATTATAAAGTACCATTAGTACAACTTTCTCCAGAAAATACAGTAATTCAAATGTGTCACCATAATAATACTTATAATAAGCGTAAATTAATTGTTCAAGCTGAGTGGGCACCAAAAAATAAATCAAATATTACTAAATTGTCATCTAAAAATAATAAGAATTCAAATTATATTCCAGATTCTTTTTTAAATGACTACAAAATCGCTCTTAATTATTCAGAAAATAATGTTTCAAAATACGATATAGTATATTATTGTGGAACAAATGGAAATATATGGTCACCATACGACAATAATCTTGGAGGTTCTGAACAAGCTGTAAAACATCTAACTGAATCATGGACAAAACTTGGTTTAAATGTTGCAGTATATGGTGAGTTTATCCCAGAAGTCACAAAACAAACACTTAGTGATTCTTCTACTGGAGATTTTTTTCATTTTGGTGATTTTTCATGTTCTACTAAATATAAAAATCTTATTATATGGAGAAATTTTGGTATGAGACCTTTATTATCATGGCCAATTAAAGCAGACAAAATTTATATTGATGTTCATGATTTAAATGCTTTACCCGAAATTGCTATTAATAATATTCATAAAATAGATAAGTTTTTTCTTAAAAGTTCATTTCATAATAATGCGTTTATAAGATTTCACAACAATTTTGATAAAATACCACAATATATTAAAAATAATAGTATTATTATTAAAAACGGTGTTAGAATATCACAATTTTGTAAAAACATTAATAATGTTAAAAGGGATCCATACCGTTTTTGTTGGTGTTCTTATTATACAAGGGGATTAATGCCTATTTTAAAATATTTATGGCCTTTTATAAAAGACCATCAACCAAAAGCCAGTTTTCATGTTTATTATGGAATGGATATGATTCAGGACGAAACATTTAAAGCTGAAATGATACCATTATTAAAACAAGCTGGCGTTACTGACCATGGAAGAAAAGATATTAATACGATTATTAATGAAAAATATTTATCAACATTTCATCTTTATTTTTCTAAAACAGCTGCTGAAACAGATTGTATTTCTATTAGGGAAAGTACTGTAGCCGGTTGTGTTCCAATTATTAGTCAATACAATGTTTTTGGAGAAAGAGATGGTTTGCGTTTTCCAGGAGACCCTGATAACCCAGAAGATATGAAAAAACTTGGTATTCAAATTATTAATTTATTAGAATACAAGGATGACAAAATCGAACGTTTCAGGAAAAAAATTATGAATAATGAAATTGATTGGGAACAAGTTGCTATTAAATGGAAAAATATTTTAGACATATGATTAGATGAAGTCTCATATTTTTTCAATTTTAATTTTATAGTAAGCATAATTTGCTTTTTTTATACTATTTTATAATGCATTGTCACATTCTTTTTAAAGCTACCTTGGATATATGTAATCCATTATTAACAAATATTCAATTTGGTAGTTCTTTTCTGGTTGAATGGATTAAAGTCAATAATCTTAATATTATCAATCAACCAATAATGCACAAATTTAATAGTCAAAAAAACTGTTTAGATAAACCGGGTGGTATTTCGGGTATTGCATTACTTTGTGAATCTCATGTTACTATTCATACCTACCCTGAAACACAAACTATTTATGGTGATCTTTTTTCATGCAAATACTTAGATAAAAAGACAAATATTGACTTTATTAATAAATATAAAATAAATTCTGAAAATTTAGATTTTCGTTTAATTTTGCGTGATTAATAAATAAGCTTCAATACCATATATTTCTCCATAATCATAAGAACATATACTTATATTTGAAGCTTCTATTAATGGTTTCAATAGTTTCAAATCTTTTTTATCAAACTTTAAATCACTTAAAAATTGATTTTTCTCATTATTTGAATTTAATTTTATAAACTTTGGGTCTTTGTTCCATTTTGCATGTTCTATAATTTTTGAATCTTTTTCTATACTATGATCTGGAATACTACCGCAATATACTTTACATTTCTCTAAACAATTTTTTAAAAATTTAGTTTTGTTTATTTCAGATTTTTGAGTCGTGAAATCTATTTCAACATCTTCTATTATAAAGTCAAATTTTTCATTTGTTTTATCTATATATTCTATTGCATCTCCTATTTCTATAGATAATCTTTTATCTTTACTTACATTTTGTGTTATGTTTTTAAATGTTTCATTTTCTTTTGCAAATTTAACTACTTCTGAATCTATTTCTACCAAAGTTACACTTTCTACAAAATCATATTTTAAACAAAAAGCAGCAGCTATTAAATCACCTCCACCTAATATCAGAATTTTTTTGGGTTTATATTTTTCTATTGGTACAGAACATTGTAAATTATGAGAAATCTTATATTCATTACTATGAACTTGGATTTCATCATTTAAAAGGAGAACAAATGTATTATCTTCATCTCTTTTTAAAAATTCTATTTTTTGTAATGGACTTTTTTTTTCATAAACAACATCCCATAACAATTCATTTTCTTTGTCTTTATAATGTTCTTCACTGTTTTCTTTTTTGTAAAAACTATAGCAAATTGCTATAAATATCAAACTTAATATCAAAATAATCGAATTATTCATATTTTGACTAATAATTTACAAGAATAAATTATTTTTTATCATATTTATCCAATATTATGTTAAACTCATCTCCACTAATTGTTTCATGCTCTATTAAAGAATCAACTAATGCATCCATTATATGTCTATTATTTGTTAAAGCTTCTTTACATTCATTATAAGCTTGCTTTACAACCTTTTTTATTTCTAAATCTATTGCATTTTCAGTATCTATTGATAATAATGATTGTTCTCCATATTTTGGTTCATTTGAATCCCATGCTATCGGAAAATCAGTTATATCCGTATCATTTCTGAAACCCCATTGTGTTATCATCATACGCGCTAACTCTCTAACTCTTTGAAGATCACCCGAAGCACCAGTAGTTATTTCATCTTGACCATAAACTATTTCTTCCGCTACTCTTCCACCAAGTGCTACTGCTAATTGTGATTTCAAATATTTTTGACTATATAATCCACTTTCACTTCTTTCTTCTGAAGGAGTAAATAATGTAAATCCACCCGCACCATTTGTTCTTGGTATTATAGTTACCTTTGTTACATTATCATAACCAGGTGTTAAGGCAGCCATTAAAGCATGACCAGCTTCATGATATGCTACTAATTCTTTTTTTACATTTGGTCCGATCGGTTTCTGAATTCCTACTGTTATCCGATCTATTGCATAATCTATTGAATCATAGTCAATTACATTTTTCCCATTTCTAACAGATACAATGGCCGCTTCATTCAATAAATTCTTTAAAGATGCCCCTGAAAATCCTATTGTTCTGCTTGCAATTTCTTCCAACTTTACTTCTTTTGATAATTTTTTTCCACGGGCATGAACTTTCAAAATTTCAAAACGACCTAATTTATCTGGAAGACCAACTGGTACACGTCTGTCAAATCTACCCGGACGAAGTAATGCTGAATCCAGAATCTCAGCTCTATTTGTTGCCGCTAATACTATTAATCCAGTATTTCCAGAAAAACCATCCATTTCAGACAAAATTTGATTCAAAGTTTGATCTCTTTCATCATTAGTTCCCGGCCCTCCTGACGAACGACTTTTTCCAATTGCATCTATTTCGTCTATAAAAATTATACAAGGACTATTCTTTTTTGCGTCCTTAAACATTTTTCTCACACGGCTTGCACCAACACCAACATAAACTTCAACAAACTCTGAACCAGTTGTAGAAACAAATCCTACTCCTGCTTCTCCAGCTACTGCTTTTGCTAATAAAGTTTTTCCAGTTCCAGGTGGACCTTCTAATAATACACCTCTTGGCGCTTCAGCACCAATATCTGTAAAATTCTGAGGATACTTTAAAAAATCCACAACTTCCATCAATTCCAATTTTGACTCATCACAACCAGCCACATCTGCAAATGATACTCCTGTTTTTGTTTCAAAATTTAAATTTTGCATATTTTGCATTCCAAAAACACCACCACCACCACCGCCAATATTGTTATTATTCATTCCATTTATTCTGAAACTATATAAAATAAAAGTTAACAATGATAATGGAAATAATAAATTCACTAATCCAGACAAAATTCCACCACGATTTCCTGCTACAGCAAATCTTACTTTCTTTTTTCTAAATAATTCAGTTAATGCCGGAACATCAGAACTTAATATTTTTATAACATGTTCATAACCTTGTCTATCTAATACTGTTACCTTATTACTATCTTCTGAAAAAGCACCCAATTCTACTTGATCTTCTTCTAATTTTGAATATAAATCAGATATTGTCCAATATTTTACTACTATTTCTTCTTTATTTCCTTCTAATGCATTTTCTAACGCATTTATGGGAGCATTTTCCCTATTTGAATACATTACTGTATCACCACATCTTAGCATTCTATTATTCATTCTTCTTTTGGTATATTGAAACATGATGATAATGACAATAAACTAAAACACATCCCTATTATTCTTTTAATATTCATAGTTTATTATTGTATTTCGTACTTATATATTAAGTCTATTATTTATAAACTCAATTATGAAATATGCCGTCTTACAATATGACAATCGTCATAATAATAATTTAGAAAAACTAATGCTTAAAAACAAAAATATATGTGACAATTTAGATATATTTGAATATATTAAACCTAATATTGATAATTCTATATCACAATATTGGATTAAAGTTAAACTTACTAATAAATTGATTAGTGATGATAAATATGACGGTGTTTTGTGGTTAGATTCTGATGCAATTATACATAACTCACAAAAATTAATTAAACTTATTAATTCTACTCCATTATTTCTTATGAGTGGTGATAATCCATTATCCGAATTCTGTGCCGGCGTATGGTTCGTTAGAAATAATAATACTGGTAAACTTCTTATTAAACAATGGATACAACTTTATTATAACAAATATTACAAATTTTGGCACAAAGATGATAAAACTAATCTATTTCAAACAAACATGCCTTTTGCTATTCATCCTTGCTATGAACAACCAGCATTCATAAAACACATACTCCCAAATTATAATATTACTAAAGTACCATGGTATGTATTAAATAATCCTTTTATTCCTCTTTTTGATAATTCTGCTACTTTACACTTTTATGGATGTTTCAAAAATACTATTCCTATTTATTTACATTTAAATTCATACTTTTAAAGTCTTCTTTTGAAGACTCTTCTATATTCAATAGTTTTTTTCTAAGGATTTTTCTTAATTTTGGTAAACATACTTCACAATTTCCATCTAGTAACACATATACTATTAATACAAATCCAATAGATATACAAAGAGATACAAATATATCTTGTGTTGATGCAAAACATATTGAAAATATTACTATTAATTTTATCAATTTATTCGAAAAAAAATCATTAAATAATTGCTGAACATCACTTATTACATATGAAGAACCCGTATTTATTAAAATTGCAAACAAAGCTTCTATCCACTTACTATCAAGCATAACTTTTATATATATTTTTTATCATCCAATATTATTTGACTTGTCAAACCTATTGTTATATTTGCTTGTAAATTTTTATTCAATATTACTCTACTATTATTATCTTTCAATAAATTCATATTTGCTAATTTTTCACCGTCAGTATCAAGAAATTGTTTATCTAATTCTAATAAATGATTCCCACTAATATCTCTATTTATACTCAATATTTTATACTCTTCTCCATTAGTGTCTATTTCATCTACTTCCTGAAAGTCTTCTTTACAATCTTTAAATTTATCTAATGAATTTTGGTCTTGCTCTACATCCAGACCAGCTCTCGCATATATATCCACAGTACCATTATTTTCAGTTGATATACAGAACAAACGCCCGTGTTCCATTTCATTACCACTGCTATCAATTTTTATAGACTTTTCGTAATACAGGTTATTATATATTCTCTGACTGCTTTCAGTAAATTTAAATTCTGTTACCTGATTATAAACTTGTAATACTCCACTCGAATCATACAATTCTATTTCAGATATTGGATTTTGTTTTGAATTATTTGATATATACAATGTTAAACCCAAATTATCTTCACTCAAATTATAAGCCACATCGAATGGATTATATTTTGTTGCAATTGCTCTAATTAATTTAAGAGAACTATTTACATCAAAAACCAATACCATTTTTGATATGTAACAAACCAACAAGACTAGTTCTTTATTTTCAATATAAATAATACTACGAGGATCCTTTAGTAATTCCGAAGTAAATTTACTTTCTATTGTTGGCAAATAATTATTATTCAAATCTACTTGTATAAGTGCATTTTCACTACGACTTATTATGTATGCCTTTTGTGAATCACTTTTGTTATTACAAACTATTCTATAACATCCTTTCAAATTATCATCAATTACAGAATATATTAAATTCATTCTTGTTTTATCACTAACATCTATAACATGAATCGCTCCAGTTGAATTCAAATTTTTATTATCAATTACAACTAATATATTTTCATCTTTTATTAACGAACATCCTTGTAAATTTTCAAAATGAATTGGGTCAGTTAACTCCATTTTTGTTCCTGATGCATCATTGGATATTGGCGTTGGTGTTTTCCCCTCATCTCCATCCCAATATATTAATATTTTTGTACTACATAATATGTATACACCATTTTCCAGAAAAGTATTTCCACTAACATCTTGAGTCCAAATATAATCTACATCAATTATGTTTTCAGGAATATCTATAACGTTATCTGCAATCCACGGGTCGGGAATGCCGCCGCGACCAGCTAGTCCCCCAAAACTCGTATTAAAAATAGCTATTTTATTCAATGTAAAAATATACATTTTTGTAGTAAAATCTTTAAAACAAGATTCGTTTCCAGAGGAATCAGAAGGATAAATACTATCATAATTTTCCAAAAACAAACTCTTAACAATAAACTTTGAAAGACCCAACTGTTCGAGGTGCCTATCATATTCTATTTTGTCTCCTTCAATAATTCCAAATAATGCTTCTTCATATGGAACAGGCTCTTCATAACCAATTAAATCGTCATCCTCTCTTTCGCCAGGAATTAATAAATATTGTATAGTTTCTTCTTCCTCTTCCTTGAATTCTAATTCTTCTAAATGTTTTATATAATCTATATTATCATCTGATTCTAATTTTGATAATTTTGCCCATTTTACAGTGTTTTTTATAATATATGTATTTACACATTTTTCAGTTATAGAAGAATTAGAACCAAAATAAAAACTTATTTCAAATTTCAATAAATGATCATTCTTTCTAATTAGTTCAAAATTTTTGCTCAAATTTAATTTTACTTCAATATTTTTTCTATTTTTTACTTTTGTTCTTATCAATCTTTCCGAATATACATGTATTTTATCAATATACATATTGGGTGTTAAACAAATGTATCCATCTAATTTTGAATTTATATTCAATATTACTTCAAATGTTTCTTCATTTTCATCAATTTTTAATACTATTTCATTTATTTTACATATTTTTTTTGAATCAAATATTGGAGTATTAATTACCGAATTATACCATTTTAATGGGAGAAGTTCTCCAAATATTAATTGCGATTTTTCATCATAATTATTCACTTTTTTATAATCATAACCTACATAATTTACAGACTTTTTTTCCCAATCTTCATGAACAAAAATTGATTCCATGTTAACAACATATCCACTGGCTTGAATTAAACTTACTGTTTTCATACTTATAAAAGAATTCTGACTTAGTTCATTATATAAAATATCATCTTTAATTTCAGAAATATAATTAAATAACGGATTTTCTCTACGTATTATAATATTTATTATTTCATGTAATAATACTGGTACATATACACTACATTCTATACCATTAAATAAATATTTGTGTTTAGTTTTTTTTATATCAAATTCTTTATTGAATGTTATTTCACCTTTTCTTTCTAAATGATAAATTGCATTACTCAATAAATAATTGTTACCAAAGTCTTTTTCAAATATTTTTATCAAAGGCTGTTTTTTTAAATTATAGTCTTTTATTATAGATTCTTCTAATATCAACAATACTCTTTCTATGCTTTCTTTCAATTCAATACTTATATTATCAATATTTTCCACAATTATATTCATTTTAAATTTTGGCTTTGGTTCTATTTGTTCACCACTTAATATATCCAGTTTTTCTCTAATTTCTACAATACTTTTATAATCTAAATTTTCTTTTTCAATATCAAATCCCGCATCTAAATCTTTATGAAATGCTAAACTGGCTTTGCCTAATAATTCAAAGTTTACATCTTGCTTGTCAAAACAATTATGACATAACAGTTTTTTTAATACTAATGAAATATTTTTCAATTGATTTGAATCAAGTTTTTCTTTATTATTATCATCAATTAGATTCTTTATAAATATTTCAAGATGCGATAGTGTATTTATATTTAAACCATTATCTATTATTGCTAATGCTAACTTAGTAGAAAAATATGAATTTCCTGTATTATATTTTTTTACATATTTTTCCAATAAATAATTCCCAGTATATGTTACATTTACTATTCTATATGCTGTTATTGCCGCCTTTAAATTTTTTGTTTTTATATAATCTGTATCTATATTTTTCAGATTCAAAGCTTCTCTTAATTCATCAATACTATCTTCCAATACTTTCAATCTTATGTTTTTTTGTTTTTTCTCCTTGTAAATTACATAATCTGCTAATAAAGTTGTTATAGGGGTTATTTGTAAATTTTTAAACTTTTTTACAAAAGGATTGTATAATGCTCTAAATTCTAATTTATTTTTCCCATTATATGACATATCAGTACCACCATCTGCAGTCAAAACAAGAATTTTTGAACCATTCTTAAATTTTGTCATACATATTCCATTTGTATTACTAAAATCTTTGCTCAAAACATTTCCATCTAAATCACGGACAATAACTAATGCATCTTTTATATAACCATCTATTACAGATACATTTTTTTCATAAATTAGTTGTGATTCGCTATTTTCTGAATTTAATTTTGTATTTTCCGGTAATATTATTTTTTGGTCTTTCTTAAATGAACTTGGTATATTGTTTAAAACTAATTCTAAATTATTTTTATTGTTTACTCTAATCCAAAATAGTTCGGCTCTATCATAATTTTCTAAATCAATATCATTATTTGTAAATTTTAAACTTAAATTTTGTAAATTTATAGGAATTTTGAATTTCATTGGAGATATTGTTGTATAAGTACTTGTTGTACTTGTTGATTCGGTTAAAGTAGCTACAAAACTTATATTTTCATTATTTGAACTATGTATATTACTAAATCCTGATAATTCTTCACTACTTATATTCAAAATATTATTGAAATTTGAAATAGAATCTGTTAAATTTCTTGATAATTCTACACTTATTACATTTATACTAATAATATCTTTCATACGTTGTGATATTGTACATCCAGAATCTCCTTTAGAAACTATTTCCTTAAAACCTATTATATCATTCTTAGTTGAATCAAAACTCCAGGGATGATATGTAAAACCCTCAAAAGAAAATCCATTATCACTTATCTTTCTAACCGGCATTCTTACAATTTTATCACTTTCTGCTCCAAATTTTATTTTAAAATTCCACATTGTTTCATTTTCATATAAACGATCACTACTACTAATTAAAATGTAATTTTCTTTTTTTAATTCTTTTTCTATATCCTTTTTGTTTAAAGTTTCAGGATTATTTTTGAAATAATGATCGTTTATATTCATACTTAAAACTCTCTTTTTTTAAATACAATTAAAAAACATATATATTTTAACTAACTGTGCATATACATCTAGGACAACCATCTTTTTTCTCTTCCACAATTCTATCATTTAACATACAAGTAGGCTCTGAATATGGCTCTGGAATAAATCCTACATCTGCTTCAGATTCTGGTTCTAATTCTAATAAATTTTCATATCTTTTTTCTATAGGAGATTGGATTATTTGTATATCTTCATTATTTACTAACAGTTCTGATAAACTACTCATTTTATTTATTATTGTTACCATATTTCTATCTTATATTTCTTACAATAAAAATGAATCATTTTTTGACTTAGTCTACTTTTATTTTTAATAATGATTCCTCAAATACCGGGCTATTCTTACAATACTAATTTCCAATTTAATTATACGCAAAATGATAACCCCATTATAAAATATAGGGAAATTATTGTTATTCATATTTCAGATACAGATACCAAAAAAAATCCATACCTAAACACAAAAAAAAATGAATCTTTTTTAGTATTAGACACTTAAATTTTTCATAGTAGAAGTCAACGAAAATGATTCCTCAAATACCCGGCTATTCTTACAACACTAACTTCCAATTTGATTATACAAACAATGATAATCCTATCATAGAATATAAAGAAATTGTTGTTGTCAATGTTTCTGATATAAAAAATAAATCATGACTATTGTGATTATTCCAATACTTTATCCCAGTAAGGAGTGTACATTATATCAAAAATATATTCATTCTTTTTTGCTTTTTCAAGTATATTGTTGTAAATCTTATTTAATTTATCTGGATTTAGTGTTTCATATTCTTTCATATCTTTTATAATAATACATGGCAATTTATCAAATAAATGATCTAATGTTGTACTTTCAATTATAGGTATTGTTCCCATCATCAATGCTTCCCAAGTACGATGCGTGTCAATACCTTTTCCGGGTGGACATATAGCAAATTTATACTTACACAATGTTTCCATATATTTTTCAAATGGTTGTTTTTTATTCCATGTATATCCTAATTTTGAAAATATTCTTCTTATTTTCTTTCTTATATTTTTGTGAGCTGAATAAAATGAATCAATTGTTGTTTTCTCATTAAAATTAAAATATAACAACTCTGTTTTTTCATTATTTTTATTTAATAATTTTTTTAGAGGTTCAGTGCAAAGTTTGTTATATATTCTCATATGTTTTTTCTTTGGTTCACCAAAAAAATTAGATGATTTCCATTGCCATTTTGGACCTATTGGATACCCAATTATTTTATTATGATTTATACCAGGATTTTTACAATACCAAATTTGTAACTCTTTTTTCAATAATAATTTATCAGCCTTTTCTTTTAAACTATTATTGTTATGAGGAATACTCATATATGGTACACATCTGTCCTCATTTGATGCTGTTATTAACTTAAAATTTTTATCTAATTTAAGTAATTTATCAATATACTCTTCTAATAAAGTTGTTTTTACCAATATAATTGGGCATTCTTTTTTTTGATACATTTCTTTTAATTCATCATTATAACTATAATTTGGTGTTTTATTTTTAGTATTTGAATCTATTACAACATCTGCCTTTGTTAACCAATAATCATTACTTATGAATGGGTTTGATTTATCCATAATATAAATTAATTTATATTATTCAATATTCTATTCTTTAAAAAACGTATTAATCTAAAACTAAATAAGATAATTCAGATAAATAAGTTTATGTTTAAATTTTTTAATTTGAGCTTTTTTTTTGCCATTTCTAATAGTTTAATTAACAACAATAAACCAGTATTTATTACTGGAGCAACATCTAAAATTGGTAGAAGAGTTGTACAAAAACTTAATTCTCGAGGTATTGATACTAAATGTTTAACCAGAGATATTAAAAAAGCAAGATCAATATTTGGTAATGTACAAGGTATTGAATTGGTTGAAGGAAACATTCTTGATTATGAAAAACTACAAACTTATATGGAAGGTTGCTCTATATCGATTAATCTTCACGGCGTCAATAAACGAAGCAACCCATTTCATAAATTAAATGTTTTTGATCTTCACAACAGAATTGAAGATAAAAATCATCCTTATTATGTAAACTATATTTCTATGAAAAACATAATCAGTTCTTGTAAAAAAAACAATATTCAAAGAATTGTAAGAATTACTGGACTTGCAACAGCATTTTCTGATTATTCTTTTTGGCCTTTTGTAATTAATTCTTTATATTCAGATCAAGTATATTGGCACAAAGAAGCGGAAAAAGACATTATTCAATCCGGCTTATCATATACAATTTTAAGACCAGGTGGAATTAAGAACAAAACATTTGATCATGTTGAATTAATTAAAGATGTTACTGATCCGCCAGCTTTAATAGGAATTGAAAACATGGCTGATATTGTTGTTAGAACGGTTTTGCCATCTAAATCTTTAATTGACAAACCTTATTCATTTAAAAACAAGATTGTTGCATGCAAAGGTTACAATACTCCTCTTAAAAAAGGAGTTTTGAACATTTTACATCCATAAAATCATAATATTATTAGATTTTTAACCATTTACACTATCCATTACAGCTGTATACATATCAGAAGTATCAATCATTGCAACTATGATCATTGTATACAGGAAAACTGACATGATTATTGTAAAAAACAGTCCAGAACAAGTGTAAATTGGAATTAACATTTCATTATCTAATCCGATAGTCTCAATAAATAACAATACCCCAACACAAAAACTCAACACCGCAATCGTTGCCATCAGCTTCACCAATCTTCCAACGACTTTCATAAACCAAAGCC
>MDTG01378697.1_pt1 | contig 33791 bp, 24 predicted proteins | sample 811421 | NCBI WGS metagenome assembly MDTG01 (sample SAMN05326645, study PRJNA326480) | marine metagenome | isolation source: seawater | place: Pacific Ocean: South East | collected 2011
ATGGAGCGTAGGCTGGCTTGTCGAGCCGTAGCTCGCAGAGCGAAGGCTGGCTTGTCGAGCCGTAGCTCGCAGAGCGAAGGCTGAAGCTCGCAGAGCATAGGGGGGCGGGAGCCGCTGAGTAATATCTAACATTCCGCATCAGTCTCTTTCTGCGCAAAAATAACTCTGGCGCGAAAAGCTGAATTCTATTTCGCATTTATTTTTTTATTAGGCTCTCGATATTTAGTATGATTGCTGTAACCCTTTGTAATATATGGATAAAATATGGTTTGACATAGTTAAAAAATGTCGTATAATTGCAGTGTATAGATGTCGTGTATTTGCAGGTTTGGTTATGGCGCTTAACACATTGAAAAGTAAGGTTAAATATCGTATTAGCCGTAGCAGCAATAATGTTTTTATGGTGAAAGACTTCCTTGATCTTTCTGATAGAGATCAAGTGGGGAGAGCCTTACGTGAGCTCATCAAGCAAAATTGTTTGGTAAAAATAGGCCAAGGCCTCTATGCGAAAGCAATAATATCGTCCCTAACTGGGCAATGTATTCCTTTGGTACCGCTGCCTGAATTAGCGCGGGAAGTCATCGCAAATAAATGCAATGCTGAAGTGGTCAATACTAAAGCAGAACAAGCTTACGAAAGTGACAAGTCAACACAAGTTCCCTCGGGTAGAGTTATCGCCGTAAAGGGGCGTGTACAAAGAAAAATAACCTTTGCAGGAAAGGATATCCGTTTTGAAAAAGCCGCCTCTATAAATTAGCGACTTGCCTCAAGACGAGGCGCAAGTGTTTTGAGGAGCGGCGTTTACATGGAGTAAATAAGCACCGGAAAATCACTTGCAACGACGTATTGTGGCAAATGAGCAATTTATAGTGGAGATTTAATTTCGCCCATTCAACGCGCCAAGTATATTCAGTAAACTCAAGAATAAGTTATAAATAGAGATATATAAACTCACAGTGGCTAAGATATAGTTGCGTTCACCGCCGTGAATGATGCGACTGGTTTCCCACATAATGAGTAATGATGAAAACACGACAAACGCACCAGATATTGCGAGGTTTAACGCGGGGATATGTAAGAATAGCGACGCGATTACTGCGATGAGTAGAACCCAGCAACCAACAAAAATAAAGCCATTCAAGAAACTCATGTCTTTGCGGCTAATGATGGTATAGGCCGATAAACCCAAAAACGTTAATCCTGTGCCAGCAAGGGCTGTCATAACGATTTCACTACCATTGCTGAAGCCATGGATGAATAGGTTAAGAATTGGCCCTAGGTAATACCCCATAAAGCCAGTTAGTGCAAATACAGAAACTAAGCCCCAAGCACTATTGCTGGTGCGAGCCGTTACAAAAAACAAGCCAAAAAATACCAGTATGTATACGAAGGGATTGATAATAGCCGCATTAGTTGCCATCGCGATGCCAGCGGTTAATGCGGAGAATAGTAGGGTTAACGAGAGTAACAAATAGGTGTTGCGTAAAACGCCATTAGTGGCCAATACAGACTCACGGCCTTGATTGATGGTGACATTGTTTGATTTCATGGTGTATCTCCAATTGATTGATAAGTGACTATATCGGGTTTTAGCGGCCAGGTGCAAGGGGTTGACTACAAAAAATACATATATACGATTTACTCGTCTTTAGGCAAGAGCGAACGCTAGTGTGATGACAGACATTTCCTCTCGAAAGATCAAGAACATAGCGTCTAAAAGTGTAGTTATTTGCACTTGGGCCCTTTTCGTTGAGGCGATTTTGAGGTATTCTTCACGCCTGGCCGAGGAGAGGTGGCTGAGTGGTCGAAAGCGACGGTCTTGAAAACCGTTGAGGGGCAACCCTCCCAGGGTTCGAATCCCTGCCTCTCCGCCAGATAATAAGCAGCAGGCATATGAATGCGCAGTGGTGATGGACTGCAATAAGGCGCTGCAAAAAGACGCAAAGTTTATAATGAGTTTTTTTGCAGAACGCGGCGCAGGCTGTTTTATTCGAAGGAGTTTATACATCATAAATGACTGAGAAGAAAATAGACTGCAACAATGTGCTGCAAAAAAAGACGACGTTTTAAAAAGGAGAGAGACATTGGTCAATGTATTATTAGTGGACGATCATGCGCTGGTACGGCTAGGGATCAGGAAACTTCTCGATGGGGAATCAGGTATCAAGGTAGTTGGGGAAGCCTCGAGTGGGGAAGAAGCCATTAAACTATCGCGTGAAACCAATGCTCATGTGGTGCTGATGGATGTGCGTATGCCAGGTATTGGTGGCCTAGAAGCGACGCGCAAATTATTACGTCTTAATCCTGATCTTAAAATTGTCGCACTCACTTCTTATGATGATGATTTGTTTCCAACACGTTTTATTCAAGCTGGTGCGGCGGGTTATTTAACCAAAGACTCTACCATTGACGAAATGGTTCGGGCCATCAAAGTTGTTAATTCAGGTCAGCGTTATATTAGTCCTGAGGTCGCACAGAAGATGGCAATCAAACAAATTACTGACCCTGAGCAATCGCCATTTGATCAACTGTCTGAGCGAGAGTTGCAAGTAGCGCTGATGGTGACTAGCATGCAAAAAGTTGCAGTTATTGCTGACAAATTGCATTTAAGCCCTAAGACAGTCAATAGTTATCGCTATCGAATTTTTGATAAGTTGGGTATATCTTCTGATGTTGAGCTTACTCACTTAGCCATTCGTCATGGCTTAGTTGAGCAGCATAATCTCGAAAATGAAGACTAGCTCGAACGAAACTGACGAAAATCATAGTTTCGATGCCAAAGCATTCATAAAAACCCTGCCTAAGGCGCCAGGGGTTTATCGAATGCTGAATCAAGACGGCGATGTGTTGTATGTCGGCAAGGCTAAGAGCTTACGTAATCGCGTCGCCAGTTACTTCCAAAAAAATCACCCATCACCAAAAACGACGATTCTTGTCTCGCAAATTGCTGATATTGCTATCACAGTAACGAATACCGAGAATGAAGCCTTAATACTCGAGCAAAACCTCATCAAGCAATTTAAGCCGCGTTACAATGTGTTGTTGCGGGATGATAAGAGCTACCCTTATATTTATATTTCCTCCAAAGATGAGTACCCGCGCATGGTGATGCATCGTGGTGCTAAGGGGCGCAAGGGTGATTATTATGGGCCATATCCTAGTGTTGTGGCCGCGCGTGCCAGTTTGAGTTTATTACAAAAGCTTTTTCGCATTCGCTCTTGTAGCGATAGTTTTTTTGCAAACCGCAGTCGGCCTTGTTTGCAGTACCAAATCAAACGTTGTACCGCACCCTGTGTAGGGTATATTACGCCCCAGGATTATGCCGAAGACTTACGTCATGCCGAATTGTTTTTGGCGGGGAAAAATCAAGCGATTATTGAATTGTTATTGAAGCGCATGGATGAAGCCTCACATCAAAAAAACTATGAGCAAGCCGCCCAAATTCGTGATCAAATTCAACAGTTGCGGGTTGTGCAAGAACAGCAGTATGTGAGTAGCGACAAAGGCGATGTGGATGTTATTGCGGTTATAATTGAGCAAGCAGTGGCATGTGTATCGATGTTGTATATTCGCAAAGGGCGCCTGTTAGGAAGTAAAGCATTTTATCCGAAATTACCGGGTGCTTTGGCGCCAGAGGAATTGCTTAATGAATTTATTCCGCAATATTATTTGCGGCATACCCAAGATAAAGATTTTCCCCGCGAAGTGGTAACGAGTCATGATTTTGCGGACAAAGCGTGGATCAGTGAAGTGTTATCCCATGAAACCAATCGCCAAGTAATATTTCGTCAACAGGTGCGTACGGAGCGGGCCAAATGGTTGAAGATGGCGCGCAGTAATGGGGAGCAAGCGCTAGCGAGCTTTTTGGCGGATTCTCAACAATTGCGTGCACGTTTTGACGCATTGCAAACAGCCCTCAATCTTCCTGCCATGCCCGAGCGCATTGAATGTTTTGATATCAGTCATACCATGGGGGAGGCAACGGTTGCCTCTTGTGTGGTGTTTACCTTAGAAGGCCCGTTAAAATCAGACTATCGACGTTTTAATATCAAAGACATCACACCTGGCGATGATTATGCGGCGATGAAGCAAGCACTAACCCGGCGTTACAGTAAATTAAAAATGGACGAAGCCAGTCTGCCGGATTTATTGATTATTGATGGTGGTAAAGGTCAACTAAAACAAGCAGAGGCGGTGTTGGAAGATTTGCAAGTGGCTGGCGTGCAGCTCGTTGGTATTGCAAAAGGGCCGGGGCGCAAAGCCGGACTTGAAACCTTGTACCTTGAGAGCAGCGGTGAGGGGATTCATTTGGATGAAACCAACGTGGGGTTCCATCTGTTGCAACAAGTGCGGGATGAAGCTCACCGTTTTGCCATAACAGGTCATCGACAGCAACGAGGTAAAAAACGCCAACAATCTGTGTTGGAAGATATTCCCGGCATTGGCGCCAAGCGGCGGCGAGAGTTATTACGTTGCTTTGGTGGTCTACAGGGACTGATGAACGCCAGTATTGATGAAATTGCCAAGACCCCAGGCTTTAGTCGAGCATTAGCGGAGCGGGTATATGAAGCATTGCATGATGATTGAGATCCTGCTACCGTGCGCCACATGATTGATGGATGCTAGTGTAATGAATATACCTAATTGTTTGACCTTCGTGCGAATATTTTTTATTCCGTTATTGGTTATTTTGTTTTATTTGCCGCTACAGTGGGGGCATCTTTATACTGCGTTGATTTTTGCACTTGCGGGCTTCACCGATTGGCTAGATGGTTATCTCGCGCGTCAATTAGGTCAAATATCCCGTTTGGGTGCGTTCTTAGATCCGGTAGCGGATAAGCTCATTGTAGCTACCGCATTATTACTTATTGTTCACGAATCGAATTTGCCATTGATTGATATTCCAGCGGCAATTATTGTCGGCCGTGAGATCGCCGTATCAGCGCTTAGAGAGTGGATGGCGGAGATTGGGGAGCGCGCCAGTGTCGCGGTGTCATTCTTGGGTAAAGTGAAAACTACGGTGCAAATGATTGCTATATTCTTACTGTTGTTAGGCCGGGCAAACCCACAACCGCGGTTTGAATTCATGACCAATTTAGCTTTTGTTGGTTATATTATGCTCTGTATTGCTGCGGTATTAACGCTATGGTCAATGTTTTTGTACCTAAAAGCAGCTTGGCCGGTGTTACGACAGAGCTCTTAGGTGTTGATCTAACGAATTTTTTCATCTTGGAGGGGATATTTTGCTTGACACAACTAATGCGTCGGTTAGAATACACGCCTTCAGGAAATATGCCTGAAACGGTGCGGGAATAGCTCAGTTGGTAGAGCACAACCTTGCCAAGGTTGGGGTCGCGAGTTCGAGTCTCGTTTCCCGCTCCAATAACAAAGAGCTCTGAAAAGAGCTTTTTTTATGGCTGAGTGGCAGAGTGGTTATGCAGCGGCCTGCAAAGCCGTGGACATCGGTTCGATTCCGGTCTCAGCCTTGTCTCCTGAAGCTCGTAGAGCGTAGGGAGGCTGTCCGTTGCTCCCCAAAGCTTTGGACGTTAAGTACATCACATGCCCGGGTGGCGAAATTGGTAGACGCAAGGGACTTAAAATCCCTCGGTAGCAATACCGTGCCGGTTCGAGTCCGGCCCCGGGCACCAGCTTTCGCTCTACGAGCTACAGCTCGGCAGGCCACCCTACGCCTAACGGCTTCAGCCTACGCTAAAGCTTCGGCTCGACAAGCCAGCCTACGCTAAAGCTACGGCTCGACAAGCCAGCCTACGCTAAAGCTTCGGCTCGACAAGCCAGCCTACGCTAAAGCTACGGCCTGACAAGTCGGGCGGCGAGCCACTAACTACTTTACCTTGGTTTATTGTCTACAGTCCTACGAAGCGCTTTAGCGTAGGGAGGCCAAGGTTTGAGTTCATCGCTTCGGGCGGCGAGCACTATCTTTATTTAATCGTTTGCACCCATTTTAACCAAACTAAAAAAAACTCCCTGAATTAGGGGATTGTGTCTTGACCTTTGGCGTATGTTAGCGCATAGTAGCGCCCAAGGATGACACTGATTTAGTGATTTTCTAAACAGTGAGATGATAATAAAGACATCAGGGTAATAGTTAAATAACTCGCTTTAAGCACATAAATAAGTCAATGTGACTGAATAATTTTGTATATAGCTACCACGGATTAATGAACAGGGTGTGAATGGAGGCTGATGATGTTTTTACTTTCTTCACTGAGCGATGCACATGCTAATAATAGGGTTGCCCGAGCGTATTTGCTTGGAGGTGGGCCGCTATGAGTGATCGATACCTCGCGGTCTTGGATGCATTGCCAGGGGCAATGGAAGATGTCTCAGATAGGGCGCGTCGCGCAATACAAACTTTACCGGGCAATTACTGGTGGTGGAAAGATCACACCGGGGTTTACCGTAGCTGCAACAAAAACATTGTCGAATTCGTTGGCATTCCCAGCTTAGACCATATTATCGGCAAAAAAGACCACGATATGCCCTGGAAAGATATTGCTGACATTATTGTTGAGCATGATAAGCGTATCATGGACTCAGGCAAGGTAATGCAGGGCATTGAAACCATTCGCCGCAAGGATGGTACCTTATTACGGATGTTGGTGACCAAAGCCCCGCTCTATGATGAGCGAGGTAATGTGGTTGGTACAGTAGGTACCGGCGTTGATATCACCAAACAAAAAGAACTCGAGAAACAACTCAAAGCTATCAATCAAGAATTATTACTCGCCAAAGAACAGGCCGAGACGGCGACCAAGGCAAAATCAGCTTTCTTAGCTAATATGAGCCATGATGTTCGCACACCACTGTCAGGCATCATTGGTATGTCGGAAGTGATGATGTTAGATCCTGAGATGCTAACAGTTGATAACATCAAAGAAATTTACGATTCAGGCCAGCGTTTGTTGACGCTGTTAAATCAATTCCTGGATTTTCTCACTATTGATGAACACAAACCCCAGAGCAACGAGCATTTTTCTATTAAAGTGTTGCTGGATGACTTGCGGGTTATTTTTATCCCCTCAACCCGCAATAAAGGCATAGGCTTCAAGCTATATGTATCATCGGCGGTGCCAGAGTTTTTCTACGGTGACAGTATTGCGATACATCGCGTGATCCTTAACTTGATCAGTAATGCCATTAAGTTTACTGATGAAGGGCGTATTGATGTTTGTGTGGATTTCGTGCAGACCGATACCAATAGGGGAACCCTGTGCGTGTCCGTAGTGGATGATGGTATTGGTATTCCCGAAGCGGATCAAGAACGAATATTTCAACGGTTTGAGCGGGTATTGCCAGCTTACAAAGACAATAAGCCCGGCGCCGGTCTTGGTTTGTCCATTGTTACACAGTATCTAGAACAATTGGGCGGCACCATCAAGCTCGACAGTAAAGTCGGTGTCGGAACAACGGTTTCAATCCAAGTACCCTTAACAGTGGCGCCAACTGACAAGGAACTAAAAACCCGCGAGCCTGAGCCCCGTAATACGACAAGGTCCACCGCAAAAAATGACGCACAGGTAGCGCTGCAGTTAGTCAATACGCTGCCACCGGACAAATCAACAGATGCACTGACTATCTTATTGGTTGAGGATGACCCAATTGCAGCAAAAGTGGGTTGTCTTATTTTGCAAGAGCTCGGTTGTAATGTTGACTTAGTGGTGACGGGGGGCGATGCCATTGCCAAAGCGCTGGCCCATGATTATGACATTGTCGTGATGGATATTGGTCTGCCTGATATGACGGGGTTAACCGTTGCCCAGCAAATTACTGCATGCAAATCACAAACTATCATTGCGCTTACTGGCCATGGCAGAATGTCATCCATTGAGGCCGAAAAAGCCGGCATTGCCAAAGTTATTTTGAAACCCTTAACCAGTGACAAAGCTCAAGAGATCCTTAAATGTCATCACGTCGAAATTCCCCAAGCGCCAGCAGCGGAAGCTGAATCACAGGTCATTGATACAGCCAGTGTGGCGGAGATGGTCGGTGGGCGCGAAGATATTGCCAGAGAATTACTGGGTATGTTAGTCAAAGAGCTTCCCAGTGATCGTGACAAAATTCGCCAATCTGAAGCGGAAGGGGATCTCGAAAAACTATCTTTTGAGCTCCATCGTTTAAAGGGGGCAGTGACTTATTGCGGTGTGCCGCGTCTGCAACGCAGCGTCAAAGCTGCCTACGCTGAAGTCGATAATGTGCAAACTGTGGGGCAGTTGAATACGCATTTGTCGGACCTATATAACGAAATAGATTTGCTGCTGGTTGAGTTTACGTCGTCAGCTAAAGCTTAGCTAACACTTAACTGAACAAATTTTTTGTTCATAAACTGAACTATTTCCACACCCCCAAGTCCTAACGACTGTAGAGGTACAGTTTTTAACTTCTAGGACTTGGGGATGAAGTATGCAAGCAATCAAAGTCAGAGACTCTGAGGGGAATGAGAAGTCAGTTAGTATCCTCGCTGGCGGGGTTTTTACGGACTTACAGCCGGGTGAAATAATTGTATTGCCCGATAACGTTGAGTCAGTGTTCCAACTCGGTGATAATTTGTATTTTGTGGTCGGTGGTGAAGTCTATGCCATCGCGGGTTTCTTTAACACTAACTTAACTGCCCAAGGACCTAACGCGGTTATCATTAATGGTGAAGAATTCAATCATGGTGATTTCAGTCAATCACTGTGGCCTGCAGAAGATAACGGTGGTCCGCGATTTATCCCTAATATGTTTGATTTCGCTTCTCTCCCTGAAGCGCCTGGCAGTAATGAAGGTGGACGAAACAATGGATCGCTGCCGCAGTCAACGCCCACAGAAAATATAGTCGGTTTATTTGGTTCGGTACCCCCAGTTGCAGTCAATGATTTCCGTAATACCGATCAAGATAGTAGTATCATCATTTCAGTACTTGCGAATGATCAGTCCTTTAATGGAGCCGCGCTGCGCGTTTTGAATTTTAATGCTTCGGGTATGCAAGGAAATTTAGTTCATAATGGCAATGGTATTTTTACCTACAATCCCAATGGCGCATTGGATTATTTGCCACTGGGTGGTGGGGCATTAGAGCAATTTACCTATACCGTCATTGATGGTAATAACAATATCTCAACTGCTCGAGTATTTATCTTTGTTAATGGCTTGAATGATGCACCTGAAGCGATGAATGACTGGCGTATGACAACCCAAGATGATGCACGATGGATTGATGTATTACGCAATGATGAGGATATCGACCGAGGTGCTGTGTTAACCATTGATAGACTCTTTACTCGTCGCCTCGATGGTGAAGCTCGTATCATTGGCGATCGTGTGCGCTACAATCCAGATGGTGAATTTGATTATCTTCCCCAAGGCTGGAATGCAATTGATAGATTTTGGTACGAAATAGCGGATGAACATGGTGCAACAGATAGAGCGCGAGTAACTGTGTTGGTTAAGGGCTTGAATGATGCGCCTGAAGCGATGAATGATTGGCGTATGACTACTGAGGACGATGCCCGAGTTATTCGACCACTCCTCAATGACGAAGATGTGGATATTACTGATGGTCCTTGGAACTTCACTATTACTCGACTATTTACCCGTAATACCGATGGCGAAGTTACTTTGAGTCGAAATGGGCGTCGAGTGACTTATGATCCCGATGGCGAATTTGATTATCTTGCCACAGGTGAAGTTGCATGGGATAGTTTCCGTTACGAAATGTCTGATGTATTAGGTGCGACTGATAGAGCAAGGGTATTTGTACAAATCAAAGGGGTTAATGATGCGCCCGAAGCCATGAATGATAGGCGTATGACCACAGAGGATGAGGTTGTCAGATTCAATCCTTTAAGGAACGATACCGACGTTGATCACAATGATGATCCCGGTAATTTTAGTGTTGACCGCTTGTTTACTCGAGGGCTTCAAGGTGAAGCATGGTTAACCCGTGGTGGCCGTGTGGCCTATGATCCCGATGGTGAGTTTGATTACTTAGCAACGGGCGAAACAGCGATTGAACGATTTGGTTACGAAATGTCTGATGATGAAGGAGCGACGTCACGCGCCAGTATTCGTATACTCATTAAAGGGGTGAATGATGCTCCTGATGCGAATGATGATATGGCAACAACAAACCAAAATAGTCGTGTAACCATCGATGTGCTTGCCAATGATACTGATCCTGATCACAATGACGATCCCAGTAACTTCAGTCTTGATAGGTTGTTTACTCGCGGTACCCAAGGTGATGTCTGGATTAGGGGTAATGATACGGTACGTTACGATCCTGATGGCCAATTTGACTCTCTTGGCACTGGTGAGACAGCTTATGATTATTTCTGGTATGAAATGTCGGATAACGAAGGTGCAACCTCAACTGCCCAAGTTCGAGTAACGATTGAAGGCCGCAATGACAGACCTGAAGCTATGGACGATAATGCAATGACTGATGCTGATGCTTCTGTATCAATTGATGTGCTGGCAAATGATACGGATGTGGATGCTAGTGACATGCCAGCGAATTTTGTTATTGATAGATTATTCCAAGGTCAGACCGACGGTGATGTCAGTATTCAAGGTAATCAAGTCGTTTATGATCCAGCCGGGGCCTTCGACCATCTGCTCGCCGGTGAAACGGCCTATGATACTTTCTCATATCGAATGGAGGATGATGAGGGTTTGCGTTCACGGGCTGATGTGACCGTTAAAATCACCGGGGTCAATGATGCTCCTACCTTACAATCATTACCTGAATTGAATTCTGACTCAAACTTTGTCGGCATTGCCATTGCTAATGGTATTATGGTTATTACGACGGATATATTGAAAGCCATGGATCCTGATAATATTGCTGATGACTTAGTGTATAACGTTCAGTATCACGCAACGCGCAGCCATGGCCATGTGGCAATATTTGGGGATGAACAGACCAGTATCAGTAGCTTTACCCAAGCAGATGTTGATGCGGGTCGAGTGGTATTTGTTCATGATGGTTCCTCTGCTATTGGTGGTGAAGCTGGATTCTTTGTTCGTCTGACGGATGGTAATTCAACGTTGCCGCGTGAGACGATACGTTTGAAAGTAGTTGATGAAATTGTTGGTGATAATGATCCAAATACAATTAGAGGTACGGATGATCCGGATTTCATTCGAGGCAGAAGAGGTGATGATACTATCCGTGGCGATGATAGTGGTGATGTTATCCAAGGCGGTAGAGGTGACGATATACTCATAGGTAGAGGCGGTGATGACATCTTTGCTTATCGTAGTGGTGAAGATATTCGTATCAATGGTGGCGGCGGTGATAATGATATTCTCAGATTTGCTGCCGATGGTGGGGTGATGAACTTAGCTGATGATATTGATGATGGACTTGATATCAGCCGTATCGAACGTATTTCTCTTCTTGGCCAGAATCAAGAGTTACGACTTGCTGCAGATAATGTCGGTGATATCACCGATGGCGGTAATACTTTGTATGTCAGTGGTAATTCCAGCAGCAGTGTGCAAGCGAATCTGTTTGGTTGGACGGCCTTGCCAATGATGAATGGCTACAATGGCTATACCGATGGCACCAATACTCTCTATGTCCATATGGATATCAATCAGGATGATATCAATCTTGGTCCGATCATTTAGACTTCCTGTCTAGAATAGGTTACAATTTGCCCATCCAATAACATTGGACTGTAGCCTTGGGCTTAAGTCCTTATAATTTTGAGAACATTATTCAAATGGGCACGACAACCACTTCTTCAAATAAACCGTTAGGCGTTATCGCACTGGCCATGATCAGCGTGGCAGCGATTTTCAGCCTCAGAAATTTACCGGTAATGGCGGAATATGGCCTATCATCGGCAGTTTTTTATCTACTAGCAGCGCTGGTATTCTTTGTTCCTGCATCCTTAGTCTGTGCTGAGCTTGCCACTACTTGGCCCAAAAATGGCGGTATCTACCTGTGGGTTAAAGAAGCCCTGGGGCCACGATTTGGCTTCTTAACCCTGTGGTTTGAGTGGACTAATACCATTGTTTGGTTTCCCGCGGTCTTATCCTATATCGCGGCCACCTTGGCGTATTTAATTGCACCAACTTTGGCGGCTAACAAATATTATATGATTGTTATGATGCTGGGGATCTTCTGGGGAGTAAGCGGGCTGAATTATTTCGGTATGCGTCTGGCCAGCTGGGTCAGTGGCTTTGGTATTGTGTTTGGTACCTTAGTGCCGGCTGTCCTTATCTTGGGACTAGGTATTGTATGGCTACTGTCCGGACAAGTGTCACAAATTAGTTTCAACTGGGGTGCGTTGGTGCCTCATGTCAGTTTGGACCAATCTGCCTTTTTGGCCGGTTTGATCTTGAGTTTTGCTGGGATGCAAATTGCTGGTTTTCATGCACAGGATACAGCAAACCCTCAACGGGTTTTCCCGCGGGCTATCTTATTAGCGGTTGTATTAATCGTAATAGCGTCTACCTTAGGTACTTTGGCCATTGCCGTAGTTATTCCACAACAACAAATCAGTATTGTGGCTGGATTGATGCAGACCTTTGATTTGTTTTTTACGACATTTCATTTGCATTGGTTAGTGCCGGTGTTGGCTTTATTAACGGCTTTTGGTTCTATTGCAGCGGTCAATGCCTGGTTAACAGGGCCGAGTAAAGGCTTGCAGTATGCGGCCCAGGAGAGTCAGTTGCCCCAAGTTTTTCACAGCAAAAACCGCTATGGCATGCCGGCAGGGATTTTAACCTTACAAGCATTGATAGGGACGGTGTTGTCCTTGGTGTATTTGTTCTTGCCGACGGTGAATGCGTCGTATTGGTTCTTATCTGCCTTGACCGCTCAATTAACTATGTTTATGTACCTACTACTATTCGTCGCTGTAATTGTTTTGCGTTACCGTCACCCTGACGTAGCGCGGCCATATCGTATTCCTGGCGGCAAAATAGGCGTATGGCTTGCGGGAGGCTTAGGCTTCGCCGTATCATTGGCAACCATTGTGTTAGGCTTTATTCCGCCAGCACAATTAGAAACCGGCAGTACCTTGCTTTATGAAACAGCACTGCTTGGAGGCATTTTGGCCTTCAGTCTGCCGGCATTGGTTTTGTTCTATAGGCAGCGTAAGCGGGACAGCTAACATTATGCATGTAATCAGCGGCAACTTTGGTAATGCAACTATTGCCTTAATGCAATGGGTTCATGACCATCAGCTCGATAATGTTGTTGTTGTCGGTATTGATACAGGCTGGGCTGCTGTCGGCTGGGAGCAGCGTGTAAAAGACGCACAGGCCCTGGCCGAGCGTTATGGTTTTTGCTTTGAATTATTGCAAAGTCCCTTGCGATTCACTGATATTGTTACTGAGCGTAACGATTTTCCCACGCCCAAATACCAGTGGTGTGCTGGCCTCCTAAAAGGCCTGCCCTTGAATGCCTGGTTGGATGAGCATGACCCCCAGTGTGAAGCCTCGGTGTTATTAGGCAAACGCCGGTCTGGCTCGCGGGTTAATGCTGAGCTGCCTGAAAAAATCAGCGAGAGTGAATTTTTTGGTGATAGGACAGTTTGGCATCCTTTGTATCAGTGTGACGATGATAAGTTTACTCAATTGATTGCGGCAACGGGATTATCCATGCTGACTCACCGTAGTCTGGAATGTGATCCTTGTGTCAATAACTGTTTGGCGGACTTTCAGCGGCTTGCGCCACAAGATGTGGCAAAAACACAGCAACTCGAACAACAGATCGGCAAGCCAATGTTCGCGCCCGAGGCGTGGGACGACAGTGAGGGCATTGAGGCAGTGGTGAAAGCGACTAAAAGTTTGCCAGCTGAGCCAAATAATAATACCGAAGATGACAGTGGCAACTGTGGCTCGCCGTTTGGCTGTGGGTTATAATACGGCTCATTGACTGTTTCTAAGGAGACCCATCCATGACTTTTGTCGTCACCGAAAGTTGCATCCGCTGCAAATTAACCGATTGTGTTGAAGTCTGTCCTGTTGATTGCTTTTACGAAGGACCTAATTTCTTGGTTATTCACCCCGATGAATGTATTGACTGCGCCTTGTGTGAGCCTGAATGTCCAGTGAATGCGATTTATTCTGAAGATGAATTACCCGAGGGACAAGAAGAGTTTCTCGAACTTAATGCCCGACTGGCTGAGAAGTGGCCTAATATCTCGGTCAAGAAAGATGCGCCAGCCGATGCCGATGATTGGCGTGACATTAGTGACAAACGGCAATACCTCGAAGAATAGACGATAGTGGAATCGCAATCGTTACAGTCTATTTTTGCTGATGATGGCCCTTTAGCAAAACATATTGAGGGGTTTAAAGTCAGAGCGCCGCAATTAACTTTGAGCGAAAGTATCGAAACAGCTATCAAAGAACAGCAAGCTTTGATAGCCGAAGCGGGCACTGGTACTGGCAAAACCTTCGCGTATTTAGTGCCAGCATTATTGTCCGGCAAAAAAGTCATAATCTCTACCGGCACGAAAACATTACAAGATCAATTGTTCAAACGTGACTTGCCCATTATTCGCGATGCTTTAGGTTTACCTATCAAAGTCAGCCTACTAAAGGGACGTAGCAATTATTTATGTCTACATCGTCTAAGTGGCGAGGGTATCGAACACTATCAGCTAGACAAAGCAACGCTGAATGATCTACAGGAGGTACGCCGCAAAGCCGGGCGTACGCAACACGGTGATATTGCTGAGTTAACCAGTATCCCTGAAGATGCAAAAGTATGGCCGATAGTGACAAGCACTAATGATAATTGCTTAGGTGCAGACTGTCCTGCATACAATGATTGCTATCTGGTTAAGGCACGACGCCAAGCCATGGATGCGGATGTAGTGGTGGTGAATCACCATTTGTTTTTTGCGGACATGTCCTTAAAGGAAGACAAGTTTGGTGAACTATTACCAAAAGCCGAAGTTATTATTCTTGATGAAGCACATCAGTTGGGCGATGTTGCGAGCAAATTCCTTGGGCAAACCCTAACGAGTCGGCGCATTACTGAATTATTGAATGATACAGAAGTTGAAGCAATCACGAGCGCCGATGGCGATAAGCAACTATTACAAGCTATCGATCGTCTGCGTACGGCGCTGGCTGAGTTACGCTTGCAGATGGGGGAAATGAGTCAACGTGCTCCCTGGGACCGTCTGAAAGGCAAATCTGCTTGGCTTGAGGCGAAAGAGCATTTTGAAAGCGAGTGGTTATTTTTGGTTGGCATCTTAGAGAAATTAGCCAGTCGTGCAAAAGGCTTAGAGAATTGCTGGGAACGAGCCACAGAACTATTACAAACCTTCAAACAGTTAACGGCCAATACGCCTGAGCAACAAATCCATTGGTACGAAACGTTTAGCAAATCGTTTAGCTTGAACTTCACGCCATTATCGGTGGCGGAACCGTTCAATGATTATCGTGCAGAGCAGGAAGCTGCGTGGATTTTTACTTCAGCCACCTTAGCCGTCGGTGATGATTTTAGTCACTTCAGCGACAATCTTGGGATTGATGATGCCAAAACAGTGAAGCTCGATAGCCCTTTTGATTTTGCTAGACAAGGGATATTTTATGTGCCCCGTGATTTGCCTGATCCCAATAATCCTGCCTATAACGATGCAGTGTTAGCGGCTGCCTTACCCGTATTACGTTTAACTGGAGGGCGAGCATTCTTCTTGTTTACTAGCTTTAAAGCGCTGCATCATGCGGCTGAAGTGTTGGCGAGTGAGCGAAGTTTTGAGCTATTCATACAAGGTGACCAACCTAAATCCCAATTATTAGCGGCATTCAGACAATCCAAGCGCGGTGTTTTGTTGGGTACCAGTAGTTTTTGGGAAGGTGTGGATGTCCGGGGCGAAGCATTATCGTGTGTTATTATCGACAAATTGCCTTTTGCGACACCGGATGATCCTATCCTCAAAGCCCGTGCCAGTGCTCTTCGACAGCAGGGCAAGATCCCATTTTTACATTATCATTTACCCAATTCTATTATTGCGCTGAAGCAAGGCGCCGGGCGTTTGATAAGAGATGTAGAGGATAGGGGGATCTTGATGATTTGTGATCCGCGCTTGGTAGCAAAAGACTATGGTCGGTCGTTTATCCAAAGCTTGCCCCCCATGACGCGCACCCGGGATTTTGCTAAAGTACGGCAATTCTTTGAGAGACAACATGAAATTATTAGCGATTAACACCTCTACCGCCGTTTGCTCTACGGCTTTGCAGGTAGACGAGCGATCTTATGTACGTGACGAGCTCCAACCCCAGCAACATACCCAGGTCTTATTGGCGCAGATAAATGCGCTATTGGAGCAAGCAGGGCTTATTTTGTCCGCATTGGATGGTATTGCCCTGGCCATTGGCCCTGGCAGCTTTACCGGATTGCGTATAGGGGCAAGTGTGGTGCAAGCCTTGAGCTTTGCCCATAATATTCCAACGATAGGTATCTCTAGCCTTGCGCTATTCGCACAAGCGGCGTTTCGGCTATATTCTGCGGATAAAGCCATTATTGCCATTGATGCCCGTATGGAGGGCATTTATCACGGTTTATATGAATTATCAGATAATAAAATCATGCTTAATGCCGATGATGATCGGCTGTTATCGCCCCAGCACTTTCAATTGCCGCAAGGCCAAGATTGGCTCGGTGTTGGTGACGCTTGGATGGCTTATCCTGAGCTGATGGCTGAGAAATATCCTGCCAGGGGGGTAGAGGCGGGGATCTTACCAGAGGGGCAAGATTTATTACCTTTGGCGATAGCACGATATGGTCAACATTATCTCAATCAACCAGGGGAGATCTCGTTGAATTATTTGCGCCAAGAGGTAGTAAAAAAGTCTCAAAAGCAATAAGATGAGGCAATTTCTTAACATATTATAGGCAGTTTTTGCTATGCTAACAGAAAAGAGCACCATAATAGGGGAATACGCGATGGAAGCCATTGCGCCACGCAATCGACAAGAACTTTTGAACAAAATTGAAGCATTAGTAGAAAAGAAACTACCTGCTGAGCAAATCGGGCTAGTCAATCAATTTGTTGAACAATATTACTCCACCGTCTCACTTGAGGATTTGTTGGATCATGAAATCATGGATCTTTATGGGGCGGTGCTTTCCCACTGGAAACTCATGCTCAATCGCAAGCCCGGCGAGACTAAGCTGCAGATCTATAACCCAGATTTTGAGCAACACGGCTGGCAGTCAACTCACACTGTAATTGAGCTTGTCCAAGATGATATGCCTTTTTTGGTTGATTCTATCCAAATGGAATTAAACAAACGCGGCCTCACCACACATATGATCTTGCACATTGGTAATTTTAAGGTGAAGCGTGATGAGAATAACCAGCTCGTAGAAGTCTATCCCCTAGGTTCAGATGTTAAAGATTGCTCGAGTGAAGCGCCAATTTTTTTTGAAATTGACAGAATCACAGATGCTGATGCCCTTGAAGAATTGCGTGAATCGATTTTAGGTATCCTTGATGATGTGCGAGCAGCCGTTGTTGACTGGCAAGATATGTCCAGCAAGGTACACGACATCGTCAACCAGTTGAATGATGCTCCGCCACCGGTTGAGCCGACAGAAATACAAGAGAGTATTGATTTTTTACGCTGGATCCTCAATAACCATTTTACCTTCTTGGGTTATCGTGAATACGAACTTATGGAAGAAAATGGCGATAAAGTGCTACGGGTTATTCCTAACACAGGGCTTGGCGTATTGCGAGAATCCAAAGCCAATAAGATTTCCCGTAGTTTCTCTAATATGACGCCAGAAGCTCGGCGTTCAGCGCTCGACCCGAGTATTTTGATCATCGCTAAAACCAATACCAAATCTACGGTCCACCGGCCAGCTTATACAGATTATATTGGCATTAAAGTCTTTGACAAAGACGGCAACATCATCGGCGAAAAACGCATTGTAGGACTCTTCACTTCGGCTGCCTATAACCGTAACCCACGGGATATTCCAGGTCTCGCCAAAAAAGTCAAAGAAGTCATGCGTAAATCACGTTTGTCACCATCAGGCCACGCAGGTAAGGCGTTGTTAAATATTCTTGAAACATTGCCTCGAGATGATTTGTTCCAAGCCGGTGTTGATGAGCTGCTCGAACTATCGATGGGGATTTTGCAATTACAAGAACGGCGCCGCATTCGGTTGTTCTTACGCAAAGATACCTATGGGCGCTTCATGTCTTGTTTAGTCTATGTGCCAAGAGATCGTTACAATACCGAGCTGCGCCAAGATATGCAGAAGATTCTCGAGAAAGCCTTCAATGCCGAAGAAGCCAGTTTTGCAACGCAGTTCTCAGAATCTATTCTTGCTCGTATTCATTTTATGATACGCGTTAACCGTGATGAGCCACTGCCAGACTATGATCATGACCAGCTTGAAGCGGCTCTCAAAGAAGTTGGCCGTCTATGGCAAGATGACTTGCGCGATAATTTGCTTGAGGCGTACGGCGAAGAAAAAGGCAACCAGCTCGCTCATACCTATGGCAATGCTTTTCCTGCTGGATATCGAGAAACAAAAACCACACGCGCAGCAGTTTTAGATATTGACCATATCTATCAACTCCAAGATCAAGATTCACTGGGTATGAGTTTTTTCAGGCCCTTAGATGAGCCAGAGGGAACATTGCGATTCAAGCTATATCGCTTGAATGTGCCTATGCCATTGTCGGATGCACTACCAATCTTAGAGAATATGGGACTCAGAGTCATTGGTGAGCAACCTTACCGTATTGGTAACCAGGGGGAGGTGAGTGCTTGGATTAATGACTTTAGTATGGTACATGAAAATGGCCAGGCGCTTAATGTCGAAAAAGTAAAAGACGTATTTCAAGAAGCATTTGAACATATTTGGTTTGGTTATGCCGAGAATGATGCATTCAACAAATTAATCCTTTCTGCTGAGCTAAGTTGGCGTGAAGTCGCTGTTATTCGTGCATACACTAAGTATTTCAAACAGCTAGGTATAACTTTCAGTCAGCAATACATCGAAGAAACCGTAACTAAGCATTCTAATATTGCCAAGCTAATGATTGAATTTTTTACGATGCGGTTTGATGTTAATGCCAAAGACGTCAGTGATGCCAAACTCAAAAAATTCGAAAAGAACCTGGAAGAACAACTCGATGTTGTTGTTAGCCTTGATGAAGACAGAATTTTGCGTCATTTCTACGAGGTAATTCTAGCGACCATGCGCACCAATTATTATCAGCTTGATAGTGAAGGCAAACCGAAAGATTACCTCTCGTTCAAAATCAATCCTGAATTAATCGAAAAAATGCCGCGTCCTAAACCTTGTCATGAGATCTTTGTCTATTCACCGTATGTTGAAGGGGTACATTTGCGTAGTGGTGATGTTGCGCGGGGTGGCTTACGCTGGTCAGATAGGCGAGAGGATTATCGCACGGAGATTTTAGGCTTGATGAAAGCCCAAAAAGTCAAGAATGCCGTGATTGTACCTGCCGGTGCCAAAGGTGGCTTTATTGCTAAGAATCTGCCTGAAGGCGGTACTCGTGAAGCTATTATGACGGAAGGTGTGCGCAGTTATCAAACCTTTATCAAGGCATTATTAGATATTACTGATAACCTTGTCAGTGGAGAAATTATTCCTCCGCAAAATGTCAAACGCTATGACAAGGATGATCCGTACCTTGTTGTTGCAGCGGATAAAGGTACGGCGACTTTTTCTGATTATGCCAATGAAGTTTCTGAAGCTTATGGTCACTGGTTAGGTGATGGTTTCGCTTCAGGTGGTAAAACAGGCTATGACCACAAAAAAATGGGCATCACAGCTCGTGGTGCTTGGGAGTCAGTTAAACGTAATTTCCGTGAACTTGGTATCAATACCCAACAAGATGATTTTACCGTTGTTGGTATCGGTGACATGGCTGGTGATGTTTTTGGTAATGGGATGTTATTATCAGAGCATATTCGCCTGGTGGCGGCGTTTAACCATATGCATATTTTCATCGACCCCAATCCTGATGCCAAAGCGAGTTATGCTGAGCGTAAGCGACTATTTGAGCTACCACGCTCAGGCTGGAATGATTACAATCCTGAGCTCATTTCAGAGGGTGGCGGTGTCTTTGATCGTAGTGCTAAAGCCATTAAGCTTACCCCTGAAATCAAAAAACTACTGGGCTTTAAACACGACATCGTCGAGCCTAATCAACTCATCAACGGTATCCTCAAAGCCAAGGTTGATTTGCTTTGGAATGGCGGCATCGGGACTTATGTTAAATCAAAGCGTGAAAGTAACGCCGATGTTGGTGACCGCGCTAATGATTCATTGCGTGTCAATGGTGATGAACTTAATTGTCGCGTTGTGGGTGAAGGCGGTAATCTGGGATTAACTCAGTTAGCCAGAGTTGAGTATGCGCTTAATGGCGGCAAAATTTATACGGATTTTGTTGATAACTCAGCGGGTGTGGACTGTTCGGATCATGAAGTCAATATCAAAATTTTATTGAATGATGTTGTTAGTAATGGCGATATGACAGTGAAGCAACGTAATCAACTGTTAGCCAGTATGACGGATGAGGTTGCGACCTTAGTGCTCAAAAACAATTATTACCAAACCCAGGCTATCAGTATTGCTGCAGCCCAAGCCTACAAAAATACAGACTTATATTTACGCTTCATCGATGAGCTCGCAAAAGAAGGACGCTTAGACCGTGAAATTGAATTTTTGCCTGACGAAAAAGAGCTGCTGGAACGTAAGAGTCAAGATAAGGGCTTAACACCGCCAGAGATTGCAGTGTTAATGGCTTATAGCAAAATTAAACTCAAAGAAGATATTTTGAACTCTGATTTGCCGGAGGACCATTATCTCTGCCAATACATTAAGACAGCATTCCCGAAAGTATTACATGATGAGTATAAAGACTATATTCATAATCACAGCTTGCGTCGTGAAATCATTGCGACACAGCTAAGCAATATGATTGTTAATGATATGGGCTTGACCTTTGTGAGTCGTGTTCAAGATGAGACAGGTGCATCTGTTTCAGCTATTGTGCGTGCTTACGTAATATCTCGTTCAGTATTCTCCATGAGTGAATCATGGCGTGATATTCAAACACTCGATTATCAGATTGATAGTGATATTCAAATCGAAATGATGCTGTCATTTGGTCGATTGATACGACGCGCCACTCGGTGGATTATTCGTCGCTATAGTGATCTGAGTGATATACCCGCTATCGTCAAAAATTACACCCCAGGCGTGTCATTACTCTACAAGAACTTATTTGGTCTGCTCAGTGGCGCCGGTAAAAAGCATTTTGATGAGCTTTATGACCATTATGTTGAGGCAAATGTACCCGAAAAAACGGCTCGCCGCATGGCAAGTTCTGAGGCGATGTTTTCAGCCTTGGACATTGTTGCCGCCTGTAACACCTATGGCTTTAAAGCCAAAAATGTCGCTATCGTCTATTTCTTACTGGGTGCTAAACTTGAATTAGCTTGGTTCAGAGGGCAAGTTAAAGACTATAAGGCAGAAACCCATTGGGATTCATTGGCTAAGGCGGCTTACCGTGACGATATTGATTGGCAGCAACGTGAATTAACGATAAGTGTCTTGCGCGCAGCCGGTGATGTTGAGGTCGGGGATGTTGAACGTTGTGAAGAGGTCATTGAAGAATGGGTGTCAATGCACTCGGGCTTGGTACAGCGCTGGCATCGGATGATTACCGAATTACGCAGCACCACGTCTATTGATTTTGTTATGCTCTCTGTTGCCATTAAAGAATTGCTCGACCTGACCCAGGCTAGCAGACAGGTGTTTGAAGATAGTAAGAAGCAGCTATAAGCTGACAGTGAGGAGTAATGCCTAACGCACTACTGTCATACCACTTACAATGAAGGAATCAGACCATGGCTAATGCACATAATTGTTTCTTTACCACGGCACTCAAATCACACTATGTTGAAGTGATGGGATCCAGTATGCACTATTTTGATGAGGGCGAGGGAGATCCTATTGTGTTCCTCCATGGGATCCCGAGTTCGTCATATTCATGGCGCAACATCATCCCTAAGCTAACATCATTGGGCCGTTGCATTGCCCCTGATTTAATCGGCTTTGGTAATTCGGACAAGCCAGATATCGACTATATGATTCATGATCACATTGATTATATTAATGGTTTTATTGAAGCGCTAGGATTGCGCAATATTACGTTTGTATTGCATGCCTGGGGCTCACTGATTGGTTTTAACTATGCCGCCCATCATCCTAACAACGTCAAGGCGCTAATATTCTTTGAATCCCATATTCGGCCGGTAGAAAACCGTGATATGTTATCACTGCCAGTACAAGAGGTTGTTGGTTTATTACAAACGCAGTCAGGGCGCGAATCACTATTAAATACAGATTATTACCTTAATAATATTTTTTTAGGTGGGATCTTAAAAGATATGGCGAAAGAAGACATTACCGCATATCAAGCACCTATCGCGACACCAGCGTCACGCCGACCGATTCTGCAATATCTGGATGAGTTACCAAAAGGGGACAGCGCTGGGCATGCCCAGGAGATCATCAGTCATTATGCTAAGCGTTTGAGTCAGTCGGGGATCCCAAAATTAATGCTATATGGGGTGCCTGGATTTATTACCACTATCGATACCGTCGCCTGGGCTAAGAGTCATTTGCCTAATTTGACCTTAGTCGATATCGGTGATGCTTTGCATTATCCACAGGAAACGAATCCTGAGCTATTGGTTGCGGAGATATTAAAGTGGTTTAAGGAAGCCTTATAATCAGCTTTTCGCACAGAGCTATTTTTGATGCAGAAAAGGGTAAAAAGAGACTGGTGCGGAATGTCGGTTATAACCATTTATTCAATATGCCACAGAGTTCTTTCAATACTAGCGGTTTTACAAGGTAATCGTTCATGCCGGCGTCTAGACAGACTTCGCGGTCAGCTTTGAGGGCATGGGCGGTTAACGCAACAATAGTCGCTGAGTTATCCGGGTGTTCTGCACGGAAGCGCTTGGTGACTTCAAGTCCACTCATGTCAGGTAAGCTAATATCCATAAAGATGATGTGGTAAGGTTTTGCCATCTTCTCTAATGCCTCGGTTCCATTACTGGCTACATCTACTGTGCAGCCAAAATCTTCTAGAAACAATTTAATGACTTTTTGGTTCAATGGGTTATCCTCTACGACGAGAGCCGTTGTTCCAGGTTTGATGTTTACAGATTGTTTCAATGGTTGTGGTTGCCTTGCTTTAAAGGTTGTAGTATTGCCTGTGGCGTTTGGCGCGTCAAGCACAGGTAGAGTGAATGTGCAGCTAAATTGGGTACCAATACCTGCTTGACTTTGGACTTCTAACAGTCCCTCCATTTGCTCGACAAATAATTTGACGATAGATAATCCGAGACCAACACCACCATGCTTGCGGGTAAAGGCTTTTCCAGCATCGGGATTAATTTGTTGAAATTTTTCAAAGATGGCTTTTTGGTGTTCAGGGCTGATGCCAATCCCGGTATCTTCAACGGTGAATTTAATGGTTATCAGCTTGTCTTCTGGGCCAGGTTGTTGGCTAATAATTAATTTAATATGGCCCTTATCAGTAAACTTAATGGCATTGGTGATCAAATTGCCGAGGATTTGTTTAAGACGAAAAATATCTGCTGAGATCCGTTGTGATAATTGGGTTTGCTCAACGATTAGTTCTAAATTTTTCTCATGGGCGCGCCAGGAATATTCTTTGTAGAGCTCATTCGCCAATTCTTCGATATAAAAACCGTGGGGTGATATTTGTAACTGCCCAGCATCAGCACGGACAAAGTCAAGAATATCGCTAATGAGGCGTAACAGGTCATTGCCGGAATTGTAAATGTCTTCGAGCATCTCCCGCTGGTCGTCGCGGTTCATTTCTTTCTCGAGCAATAATTGGGTCAATCCCATAACTTCGTTTAATGGGGTACGTAATTCATGGCTCATCATGGCGAGGAAGTCGGATTTCGCATGGTTGGCAGCCTCGGCATTTTCTTTTGCTTCTTTGAGAGCAGCCTCATATTCTTTGGTTTCGGTGATATCTTGGGCAATGCCCGCAAAGGCATAGATATTACCGTCGGCGTCTGTGAGGGGAAAGCTATAATCTCGCACCCAACGTATGGAGCCATCTGAACGAATTAGCCTATAGTATTCATAAAATTTTTCAGTTGCTGGGGTAGCGAGATCACGCTTAGCTGCGCTGTGAAGTAGGCGTTCACGGTCATCGGGGTGGAGTGTCTCTTGCCATGTATCTGGGTTATTGTAGAGTGAGTCACAGCTGCGCCCCCACAACGCTTCGTAAGCCTTGCTAACGAACAATTGTTCCTTATAGTCAGGACTACGAACCCAGTAAACGTCCTCACTCTTGTTAATGAAGCCCTCAAATATGTTTGAAAGCATATTCTCCCAGTCTTTTTTATCCACAACCCCATATCTCCGCTCTTTTTACCAAAAAACTTACACACATCATGATGACTTTCGCACATTATATGGTAAACTCGCGATCATTACACCAAGAAATTGAATGTGCGTATAAGAATAATAAACCCGGGTGGTCATGGTTCCATGCGGCAGTAAGTTCAGGCTATGCCTGATACCTCAGCAGATTGATTGCGCAACTATCTGGCGAGTGTATCACTGACAAATCACTAATAAAGTACCTATTTGTCAAAGGCATACCCAAACAGAGGTGTACTATGGGGTTACTACACAAATATTTTGAAGATCGGGTTAGCTTATCTCCGGACGATGTAGCACTTGTCGAGGGCTGCGACGACGGTCGTAGCTATACTTACAAGCAACTCAATGAACAAGCGAATACCTTAGCTAACGCGCTTATCGAGCGTGGTGTCAAGCCAGGTAGTCCCATTATTGTTTCTTTCCCTGGCCCTATGTCGGCTGAGCAAACCATCAGTATGTTAGCGATTTTAAAAGCTGGATGCATCTATGTGCCTATGGATGCAAGTAGCATTGAAGGAAGAAAAAAACAAATAATTACTGATGCCAAAGCGAGCTTCGTTTTAACCAGCAAAAAACACTTCCATAACGATGACTTCCTCAAAGACCACTTTACAACAGATCAGTTTATTGATTTTGCTCATCAAAATACTGATAAAACCGCCCCTGATACCATTATTCAAGAAGATAGTCCTGCTTATTACATTTATAGCTCTAGCAGTAAACCTAAGGGAATTCCTGTCACACATGAACAAATTACTGGCTACTGGCCACCAGCATTCAAAATTCTGTTTGGCGATTCTCTAGAAGACAGACGTATAATGGCCTTTGCCTCACCTGGTTTTGACGCTTCTATCTGGGAAATGATGTTGGCATGGTCCACGTCAGCAGCCTATGTTACCCCAGGTGCTGAATTAATTCGCAGTAATGGTCAACAAGTTCTTGAGTTTATCGCCGAGCACAACATTACTGACGCATTAATAACCCCCACAGTGTTATCGTCGATTGAAGGCTTAGAGGAAAAGTTAAAACATCTGCGCCAGCAAGGCCTACGACGGATCTATACAACTGGCGAAGCTTGCACGCCAGAAATAGTTAAGGCTTGTGAAAAGGCCGAAATACAGCTTTGTAACTGCTGGGGGCCTTCTGAGGGCCCCATCGGTTTTACTTGCCACGAGGTGACTTCTAGAGACATTGTTGATGGACATGTTTCAGTCGGTAAGCCATTCACTAATGACGTTAATTTTCATATCATGACTAGGAATAACCTGGGTGAGCTAGTACTTGCGAGTGAAGGTGAGGAGGGGGAGCTCTATGTTGAATCACCCACATTAACCGATGGGTATCTGAACAATGCCAGCTTGACTCGTGATAACTTTCCTGTAATCACTGTCGATGGTGGGCGAACCATACGTTGTTTCAAAACAGGTGATCAATTTGTTAGGCGTGAAAATGGTGATTATTGTTATGTCAGCCCCAGCAATATTCAGCCAACCTTTAAACAAGGCGGTGAAAGAGTTGATTACAGTAGTATTCGTCACGTCATTATGGCTTGTGATGGTGTGCAAGATGTTAAGATTATACAGCGTGAATCCTCACGTTTGACGCACAATAAAGAATCTAAACAAAGCCGACCTGTTGCATTAATTAAGCTTGCTGCAAATAGCCAGTTAACCATTATAGAACTGCACAAATACCTAGCTAACGAGCTTACTTATGTCGAATTTCCTGCAAATATAGTGATTGTTGACAACTTCAGCATGACTGATGGCCGTAAGCTTGATAAAGATTGGGCTGAAAGGCAAGCAGCGACTTACTACCGTGATAGTAGCAATCCCATCGCTCAATGTTTAACACCATTACAGTTCATGCTTAAAACGATTTGGGCGAACTATCTTGGTATTCCTGTTGATGAGATAGGTATAAATGATTCATTTATGGTGTTGGGTGGAGATTCTGTCGGCTATATGGCAATTATTCAAGAGGCAGAGAAGCTTCTCAACTTAACGTTACCCGCAGCTGAATTAGCAAGCTGCAGCAAAACTCTTACCATCGAAAGAATGGCTGACTTTATTTACCAGCAACACGCTCAAAATAATGCTAAAACACTGACAAAAGAGCTATATCGTGGTGAGGGACCACCTATCTTCTTGCTGCCGCCTGTTACTGGTGATGCAAGTACAAGCTATATGGCCTTTGCTAGAAAGCTCGGTGAGCAGCTTAAGCTTAATAATATGCCTGCCACTATTATTGCCTTAGATTCCCCAGGCTCAGTAGGGCCCCAAGGAAAGCAGTTGATCTATCCTGACGGTAGTATACTGGAAGCGCCTGTAGCGATAACGTCAACTAATCTCGATGTTATTGCTAAAAGCTATGCTAAGCTTATCACCGAGCGTCAACGTCAGGGGCCTTATCGTCTCTATGGCTGGTCATCTGGTGGTACTCTGGCATGGAAGGTTACTGAAATATTACAAACGCTTTATGGCGCTGATGTTCAAGTTCTTGGCTTGATAGATAGCACTGAACCCTCCGTTAAGCGAGAGATGTCGGAACAGCAGTTTGGAAGAGAGGCACAGATGGTACTTGAAACCATCACTGACAAGCACGGATTGCGACACTGCTTTGATCGGCTTGATAAAGAATCTGACCGCCAATGGCACGCTGAAGTTTTGCCTAACTGCAATGAAATTGCTCACTTCTTTAACGAATTCATGTTGAATGCTAGTTGTAATGAAGAAGACTATAATCGTGATCTCGAAATTGCCAAAGCTATGATGATTGTTGTTACTGAAGCCGAACTTAAACTAATTGATTCACCTAATCTTCACGCGTGTTATGCGACAAAACACTCAGCTGACAAATTAAAAGAACTCGAAGGTAGCTTGACATTTTTGCGCGGAAATAAAGCCCGTGGCACACTTGGATTTTCTCGTCTTGAAGAGAATATACAATTTCAAGAGTTTGCCGATGATGATGTTGATCATTTTTCTATTCTTCATGGTTCTCCGCTGGAACGCTTAGTTCATAAGATTGTGGGTGGCTTGGTTAAAATGCGTAAAGTCTCTTCGCCTCGCACGCTTGAACGCAAAGAGGCCGATTGTTCCATAACAACAATTGATGATCTATCCAAGGATATGCGGAAGCTAGTGGCGTCTCAAGCCGAACAAATGAAGGCTCTTCAAGCTGGACAAAAAGCTTTGGCAGACCTAGTGACAGGGCTATTAATGACTTACGGTATGCCAAATGATGGCCCCCCTATTCCTCAAATCGCGGCAGCAATGATGTCATACACGGGCAGCAGTTTTAATTTTCGAAGAACCGAAGCTAATAGCCGCCGTCGAGAGTCAGGTAATGGCAGTGTTCCTCAGTATCCTGCGTCAGCGCCAGTAAGTCCGAAGCGCAGATCCTCTGCACCAGGCGAAGCTAGTCTATTTCGGCGCTAATAGCATTATTCTCCAGCGCCAACTCCACTTGCTCAATCTTATTAAACCGCGATGAAATTTTGCGGGCCGAGACATTAACATTCTTAACGTCTTCTTGGGCTTGATCAATATGTTTGGCCAAGGCATCCATACGGTGTTGGAATCTGTCAAAATCCTTCGCTAGCACCCCTAAATGCTCTTGAATAATGTGGACTTGTTTTTGGGTAGCGGCATCTTTTAAAACCGCGCGGGCAGTGGTTAAAATTGCCATCATGGTGGTGGGGGATACCAGCCAGACTTTGGCTTTGTGGGCACGTTCGATAAGTTCTGGATAATGGGCATGAATTTCCGCAAAAATAGCTTCGGCTGGGATAAACATCACCGCGCCCTCAGAGGTTTCACCGGCAATGATGTATTTATCTGCAATATCACTAATATGTTTACGGATATCTTGACGAAACTGTTGCTCGGCTGCTTTGCGTTCAGCGTCACCACGGTTGATATCAGTCATCAAACGATAACTCTCTAGGGGAAACTTCGCATCTACGGCAATATTGCCGGTGGGTTCTGGCAAGAACAGCATGCAGTCAACTCGTTTGCCATTGCTGAGGCTGTATTGAAAAGAAAAATTACTCTCTGGCATTAAATTGCGGATTAAGTTCGTCAATTGCACCTCGCCAAAGGCACCCCGAGAGCGTTTATCGGCTAGAACTTCTTGTAAACTAACCACATTGCTGGAGAGTTCAGTGATTTTTTTCTGTGCTTCATCGATAAGCGCTAAGCGTTTTACTACATCGGCGAAGGTAGCGGTAGTTTTTTCGAAACCTTCGGTTAAGCGTTTCTCAACCTGACCGGAGATTTCTTTTAGTCGCTCGTTGGTATTGTTGGTCAATTTAATAATCTGCTGTCCAACTTGTTCATTGTTGAACTTCAAGGTTTCGGTAATTTGGCTCTGAATCATGGTTAAGGTTTTGGTCAAACTGTCCTGGAGGGTTTTCAGCGTCTCCAGTTGATGCTTATCGAAATCTTGCCGGAAAGTTTGAATATACTGACGTAAGTTGGTTTCTAGCTTGTTGTTGAGCTCAGTCTGGGTCAGGGTCGTTTGGTGGCTTAACTGTTGCAGCTGGTTAGGCAGACTGGTTTGTAATACTTCAAGAGAGCTGAGTAATGCTTTTGTTTGCTTATTTTGTTGGCGTGCACGCAAAGCTTGCAGGCTGACAATAACAAGGGTGACGAAAGTAACGCCGAGTGTGATTAGGGTAAAATTAGGCATGGTGTCCTCACAGCTAAAACAGACTTCAGATCTTACATCATTCACCCGGTCTATGTATAATCCTGCCAATGAACGATGAATATTTAACCAAACTCGGTATTCAGCAATGGGTGCCCCGTTGCCAGCAAGCTGAACAAGCGACAGCCCAACCGGTGGATCTCACAAGCCTCGAAGCACGGGTTGCTGCCTGCCAACAATGTGAGTTACATAAGTCTCGTACCCAAACCGTATTTGGCGTCGGCAATCCTAATGCAGATATTGTGTTTGTCGGTGAAGCGCCAGGGGCCAATGAAGACCGACTAGGGGAACCTTTTGTTGGTCGGGCGGGGCAATTGCTCACCAAAATGCTAGCGGCCATTGGTTTTGAACGCCAGGATGTTTACATTTGTAACGTCCTTAAGTGCCGGCCGCCCCATAATCGGGATCCCAGTAAGGCCGAAGTCGCTCAATGCACACCTTACCTTGAAGAACAGTTGCAACTGATGGATGCTAAGTTAGTTGTGGCGCTAGGCCGTGTGGCGGCTCATTACCTATTAGGGGTTGAAACACCGCTGAGTCGTTTGCGCGGACAACGCTTACAGTTTGGACAAAGCCAACGAGACTTGCTCGTGACCTATCATCCAGCCTATTTGTTACGCAACCCAAAAGACAAATCCAAGTCCTTCAGCGACCTCGAACTCGCCAAAAAAATTCTTGAAACTGCATAGTCAAGTATTGACTTTCATATTTTTGAAAAAAAATTTGTGATTTTGTTCACAGGTTAATCGAGCCAAGGATAAATTTGTTAAAACAAAAAACAACAGGCCGACAAAATCTTTAACAATCACGTAAGTTGTTGATTTATAAGGAAAAACTGTTTTCAAGCAATTTTTTTGCCAATTTAAGAGGAAGGGCAGTTTTGCGGGGGCTTAGCTAGCAATAAACAGACTTCTCCACATTGTTATCCACAAGAATTGTTGATAACTTGAATTTCCAGAAATTTTTGCTACCGACAAGAAGATTTGATACAACAATGAGCCTAAGCATTGTTTTCATTTGGAGAGACAAGGATGAATCTTTTTCGCAGCTTACCCGCATTGGTTCTGTTAGGATTGACTATCAATGCTAATGCACTGACCCTAACAAGTTCGGCTTTCAATAACCTTGGTACCATACCACGGGAGTATACCTGCCAGGGGGCTGATCATTCGCCTCCGTTGAGCTGGCAAGGGGTGCCTGAAGGCACCAAGTCCTTTGCCTTGATTATGAATGACCCGACGGCAAAACCTCGCGCTTGGGATCATTGGGTTGTCTATAACATACCTGGAACCATGACAGCCCTCACATCCCATATGACGAGCTCAGCAGCAGAGGTTACCCAGGGACTGAATAGCTGGCGTCGAGAGCATTATGATGGACCATGTCCCCCCTCAGGTCGGCATCGTTATAATTTCATGTTGTACGCTTTAGACAAGGCGATACCAGGTGTACCGCCGCTCAACAAAGCTATTATCCAAGCGCGGATGCGGGGACATGTGCTAGCTGAGGCTGAACTGAGTGGTTATGTAGAGGCAGCAGCAAAGCCCTAACCCTTTGAATTTGAGCTTAATTCCAGCAATTCCCGCTGGAAGCGGGAAGTTGCCTTCCGAGAACTATCGCCTACGCGGCTAAGCCGCGTGGACGGCGACCAAAGGGGGAAAATCGCGATTTCCCCCTTTGGAAACCCCCATCGCGAGAAGCTCAGCGGGAACCGCTGGCTTAATTCAGATTTTTTTTCGTAATCCGCTTGAATTTTGAAAATCTTCGGCTAGAATAGTCAAGGCTCGTCAACGAGCGAAATGGATTTCGTCAGGGAAGAAGATATATCAAGGAGAAGATATCAATGTCTACTACTAAGCCTTACCCATGTCCTGCTTGCGGTTCTGATATGACATCACATCGTGTACTTGCGTGGACTGGACATGACATGAGCTTTACTTATTTCATGAATTGCAATGCCTGTGGTCGTGGGCCTACGGCAGCTTATGAATCTGAAATTGAAGCCATTAATCAGTGGAATTCTTCATTGGACATCGATTATAATGGCGGTTCGTTACCAGCAATGGGATAGTTCCAAATCAATGTTAAAGCAAATTGTTTCCTTACTACTGGCCAGCGTTATCGTACTGGCCTTTTTGAGTTATTTATCCATCGGTATGGGTTGGCTCTTAAGCCTTGAGAATGATCTCTATGGTTTATTCCAGCATGTTTTTGCCGGTGGGGCCGTGGGGCGCTTTATGAGTCAGATGGTTGTGCTGTTGGTGATCCCTTTAGTCTGCACAGCGGTGCCGGCCGGCGTTTACTGGGCAGTTAACCGCAAACCCATGCCTTATCTTAATCAATGCGCTTGGGTATTTTGGTTAGTGCTGGCTACTATTCTTGTGTTCCAAAAATAATGTTACGGCGCGTAGGATTTTTACTATTGCTGTGTTTCATTGTCATGCCTGTATGGGCAGGCAAGAAGGCTGATGCGCCAAAAGTCTACATGGATGCAAATCAAACCATCGACACCAGTCGTAAGAATAATCGTTTTATCATTAAACTCAAAACCACGCCGGGCACGGGCTACAGTTGGTTCTTAACCAGTTACAACAGTAACTTTATTAGCCTACAAAAACATTACTTCAAGGCAGCCGGCAAAGCACATCCTGGTAGCAGCGGCTATAGTTATTGGGAGTTCAAGGTGCTCGATAAAGCCTTCGTCGGCCCACATTTGTTCTACATTAATTTTGTTTACACTCAGCCCTGGAACCTAAAGGGCAAACAAGTCCAAAATTTTGTCGTCGCGACGCGTTAGCTAGTGCTGTTTGATTGACGCATTTGAATAGAGTACTAAACGATTAATTCAATATGATATTCGGGATATCTTATTGTTTAATATGGCAAAACATCCGCAATTTAGTGGAGCCATACTCAAGGATAATTCTTTCGGATTTTTTTGGCACTACAGGCACTAGATTACTCCTGTTGCTGCTAAATAGAAATGTCCGGTCCTCGTGCAAAGTAGAAATGTCCGGTCTGTTCAAATAATGTCACACATTGCTTATCTTAAAATTAAGGCCTAAAGCTTCTTAAGCGGAAACGAGTCAAGTTGCGTCTTCGCAACTTGACGGAGTGAGAGCGTCCCAGGCTTAAAGCTTGCCTGCCACGACAAGTGGCAGGCCTGCCCAGCGGCGAGCGTTTTCGTATTTATTGAGAGCAGCGTAAGCTGCAGCCTTATTGTTATCAAGTCATGGCTGTTTGATTCTGTTTAGGTTTGTTTTTATATTGCCGCCAAGGATGATCAGGTGCTGGCTTGTATTGCTGACGAGGACGTTTTGCTACCTTGTCTACAGCATGATTAAGTGTCTTATCATCATGAATAGCTTGAGGCTGATTGCCTTTATCAAAGATCTTATAGTCAAGCTGCCTACCTTGATAGAATATGGCAATCTCGCCGCGGTAATTTTCACTGATGATGACAGACTTGCGCTGTAAGCGGTATTTATAGCCTTGCGCCTGAATTTGGTAAGTGACATTATTGTAACTGCATTCCAAGTTATTCGAGAGAGTACGCTCGGAGTGCTCGCTTAGAATGTGAACCAACGCACCGTCATTTGTGTCTATTTGGCAATGTGCGTTGGCTTCACTGAATGGGGGCTTAGCGAATTTCTGGTTATATTCTTCTATAAATACCGGTAAATAAGCATTTCCTTCTTCTTGTGAGCAGATATTCCTAAGACGCATAGCTTTAACCAGACGGTCTTGTAAAGTGCGGTTTGCTTTCTCAACGCGACCTTTGGCTTGTGGACTATGTGCATGAATCAGTTCAATACCAAGCTCTTCCATTGCTCGACCAAACTGTGTAAATCCGGTACCTGTTTTAGCGTCTTTGATATTGACCCTGAATATGCTGTGCTTGTCCGTATAGAAAGCCATGGGTAGCCCATATTGCTGTATGTAGTCATGCACTACCTGGAAATAGCCTTGCATCGTTTCTGTATCAAAAAATAGCAGACCAACAAGCTTGCCTGTTGCGTCATCAATCAGAACCAACAAACAGCATTTGTCAGCTCGGCCTTCAAACCAGTCATGATGAGAACCATCGGCTTGGATTAATTCTCCAAATCGCTCTCGGCGTTGCCGTTGTTGGTATACCCGTGGTTTGCGTTGTCGTTTTGGGCGCCAGAGCTCTGCTTTGATCATCAGCTGACGTACCGTTTCAACACTAAGCTTGAGATTATGGCTAGCCTGCAGATATTCTGCAGCAAGGGTTGGTCCAAAATCAGCGTAATGCTCGCGAATAAGCGCTTCTGCCGATACTTTTATGTCTTGAGGGACTTGGTGGTTACTCGCCTTACCACGATGCCCTGAAATCAGGCCTTTTGGGCCTTTCTTCTCGTACTTTCTTAGTAATCTGCGTAGCTGGCGTGTGCTTAAACTCAGCCGCTTTGCGCCTTCTACCTGCCTCATATGCCCTGATTTTACCGCTTCAACAATCTTTAGTCGGGTTAATTCTTGCGCTGTCATCTCTATTGTCTCCTGCTTCATTGATTTGTCCTCCTTGTTAAATCAAACACTTAAGTCTAGGCGGACATTTCTATTTAGCAGAAACCGGACATTTCTATTTTGGCGC
>MDTG01169971.1_pt1 | contig 33771 bp, 25 predicted proteins | sample 811421 | NCBI WGS metagenome assembly MDTG01 (sample SAMN05326645, study PRJNA326480) | marine metagenome | isolation source: seawater | place: Pacific Ocean: South East | collected 2011
AATTCCGAGGATTTCGGATGCGTGTGTGCCAGAGCTCACCGCAAGGAGAGCGAGACCGCTGCAAATGGTGACTAGTGAGCGAGCTTTCATGATGTGTGAGTTTCGAGTGGTAAAAAAAGACCCCCGGAGAAGATCCCCAGGGGTCATAACGTTTGCGAGTGGCTTTCAGCCTGCAACCTTATGGCCGGCGCCTGAGGAAAAGCCCAAGGCCAGCCAAGCCAAAGAGGCTGAAGACGGAAGGCTCCGGCACGGCGGTGCCGAAGAACTCGATCTCATTGAGCTGGAAGAATGCGCCTCCGCCCAGTCCGGTGGAGTCCGTGTTCATGCGAAGGGTAGTGTAGGCGGCCGGAGTGGAAAAGTCGCCGCCCTCCACCGACCACGAGATGACCTGGTTACGGGCGGTCCACACCCTGCTACCCGTGTTGCTGAAGATGTTCACGAAGTTGACCCCGTCGTTGGAGCCCTGGATCTGCCAGTTGACTGGATCACGGCCTTCTTGGTCATTTCCGGAAGCGAGGGTGAAGCCACTGAGAATCATCGGCTGGTCGAAGGTGGCCTGGACCCATTGGGCCGAGCTTGGATCATTACCACAGCACCATTTGTCGCTGCCTCCGCCGATCCGGTTGTCGAAGACGTTGAAAGCTCCCTCAGGGGGGCCAAAATTTTCCTTACTACTTGCTGCGAAGACGGCGTTGTAACCGGTGTCAGCATCAACTGCCCCGTCGTTCTCCGGGTCGGTCAGGTCCCCTCCAATCAGGGCATCGTTACCAATTCCTAGGATAACGGAGGCGTTACAGGTGAGCGCTGCACCGATCGAGAGGGCGCTGAGGGTGATGGTTTTTTTCATGGTGGCTCCGGTGGTTCTTTCAAATCCGCCTGACGCAGTGTCGAACAACTGACATAATGGTGGTGAGAAACAGGCGCGGAAGCAACATTTTCTTTGCCGGGTCGGAGGGGATCACTTTTTTATTTGGGTCTCCAAATAATCAACGGGCAAGCTGCCTATTTCCCACGCCCAATCACAAATCGGTAGAAATGCGGTGCTGCCTCCAAGGGCGTGACTTGGAAGGTGAGGATGTCGACTGCGGGGTCGGAGCCGGGGATGCGATTGTTGGAGAGGAGCGTGACGTTTGCTGCTGAAGCCCAGACCTCGAGATCAGGAGAGGACTGGAGATCGACCTCGGCGAAGGCGGCGGCTGCCCGGCGCGGAATGCTGGCTATGAGGGTGTCCCCGAGGGAAAAGTCATGGGTGGGGCGAACAAGGTCCGGCATCAGGGGGCTTCCGCCGAGGAAGTATTCATCGATGACGCGCAGGCCATCATTGTCGGGGTCGTCATTGTCTCCCGGGTTGCCGAAGCCGGCCTTCCAGGAAGCGTAGTCGATGATGTCGGTAGTGCCTGGTGAACCGCCGGCGACTGCGCTGGCCCGCCAGTTGGCAGCGATGCTGTGATCCGGAGCGGACTGAGGGGCCAGAAGGACCAGGGAGGCGCCTCCTCCGTCGGCAGCCGTGGGCCACGGATCACTGTCATCGTAGGCGAAGGACCGAACCGGAGAGCCGTCGGGAAGGAGGAGAGCAAGGGCCTCGCCCTGGTTGCTCAGGTTTCCGCTGTAGGTCCCGGCGACCGGGAGACCGGTTCCGAATTTGGCCTCGAAGTCCTCCTGGTTGCTGACAAGGAGGAGCCGCCCCCCGGGGGTAAGGGTGACACCTGCCGGGAAGGTGAAGGTAATTCCAGTGGTGGAGACCCCGGTGAGGTCGAGAGGTGTGTCGGTGCTCACGTTGAGGAGTTCGAGGTATTCAGTCGTCTCGTCGCTGCCGGGAGGATTGTAGTAGATCTCAGAGACCATGAGGGTGTCGGTGGCCGGGAGGTTGCTGGCTGCGGTGCTGGTGACCGCGATGGAGTCCGTGCCCACCACTTCACCGCGAAAGTTGACGGCTTCCAGGCTGAGGACATTCGGCCCGGGACTGAGAGGGACGGAGACAGACCAGTCGTCGGTGCTGGTCCAGGTGGTGGGTAGAGGGCTCTCCGAGCCGGCCAGCCGGATTTCACGCACATTAACCCAGCCACGACCTTCGAGGGTAACCGGGGTCACGGAGGTCGAGAATCCAACACCACCATTAGTAGTAATCCGGAAGCTCACCGGGCTGACCTGGTTGTCAATCTGGTCCAGCACGTAGTTGGAGCGTGAATTGATGTAACTGAGGTCGTCGTTGAGCTGGTCCCCGCCGGGGATGAGTTCGTCGAGATGATCGGTCCAGTTCCGGATCCAGTCCCGGTTGTAGGTAGTGGTGCAGATATCGTGGAGGTGGCCCAGGTATGTGCGCCTGCGGGACTGGTCGAGAATAAGCTCCTGCAGCTGTGAGTTCTGGAAAATGTTCCGGGTGGTGCTGAAGGCGAAATCCACATCGTGGGTGAAGTAAAGCATGCGTCCGTCCGGGCGGAGGTAGAACTGCCCATTGTGTTGGCTGTTGGCAAAGTACGAGTCCCCGGCCCCGATCGCGCAGCTGTAGGCCAGCGAGCGGAGCCACTGGTCCACGTCGAGGACCTCCTCAAGCCCTTCATCGAAGCTGGCCCCGGAGCGATCAAACTGCCGGACCATGTTGATGACACCGCTGAAATCGTCGACCTCCTGGTTGTTCTTGATGAGGTAGTTCCAGCGGTAATTCTCGGGGTTTGCGCCCATACTCGTGATGCTGGTGCCCACTACTCCGTCTGGCTGGGGAAGTTTGTAGCCCTCGCCGTCCGCGGTAGTCGGGTAGTAGACGAGTTCATACTCGTAGACCGTGCCGTCCGCCCCGTTTTCAAACTGCGAGTCGAGGAAGACGGAGCCGAAGCGGGCAAGCTGGAGAATGGCGGCATTGGTGTGGGCGGGGTCGGGAGAAATCACGTAGCAGAGATCATTGAACTCGCCTGGTACGCCCTGGCTGGAGGTGGTTGCAAGGTCGAAAAGCAGCTCGCGAACCCCTGTGCCGACTCCCTCCGAGCGGTCGATGGCCAGGGTGCGGTGCACTCCCCGGAAGAGCCTGTCCTTGGGAAAGGCGATGTTGAAGCCAACCCGGGGTTGCTGGCTGCGGGCGCGCTCGCTTCCCTTGATGCGGACACCGCAGTTGTAGTAGATGTCACGTTCGTCGTAGATCACGGTACAGCGCAGTCGGTCATTGCTCATTACGTTGCGGGTGGTGTGCATCCAGGTGGTGTCGTCCGGTGTCATCACGATGCGAAAGTTGTGAATCCCGGTGGTCGCGGCGCGGCCGTCATCGACTTCATACATCGCTCCCGATTCAGGCCCGGCGGCGGGGGTCAGGGACTTGGCACCCTGTCCGTCGGTGGCCTCCACGTAGAACTGGACGGTCTGCCCCGAGGTTCCTCCCGGAATGGTAGCCTCGTAGGTGGTGCCATTTCCGGCTGGCGCCATGGGCACGAGCTGAAAGGGACCGCTGTGCACGGAATAGAAGAGGCGCAGGTTGGCAATGTTGTCGGGATCAGAAGCCTCGATGCTGACGGTGACCGGTGTGCCGGGGGCGGGCACGGCAGGCCGGTGGGTCATGCCCCAGGTAGTGGGGCCGATATTGGGTTCGAGCCGGGAGTTGGGTGCCCCGGGGGTGCCGAGGATGGACGGGCGGACCAGCTCCGTGGTGCGGGGAAGGCGATTGAAATAAAGCCGGGTATGGAAGAGGTTCGCGCCGCTGAGCCAGCGTGCCTTGAAGGATATTTCGTAGATCCTTCCGTTGGAGACGGATTCTCCGCCGGCAAGGGTGGTCTCAAGGTGATTGTGCATATGCTCGGTAGATCCGGTCGCCCGCAAGTGGAGAACTCGGTTACCCGGGTTTTCGGGATCGGGAACGACTGCGACGTGGCGGTGATTTCCGAGGGCCCGCCATTCGTTGAGGTTTCCATCCTGAAAGTCCCCGTCGCTGAGAAACTGCCGGGCGGCCCCGGTGGGGTCCTCGATGACACTGATGTCGTCGAGGAGGACCTCGCCTTCCTCGAGGAGGCCGAAGACGAATTCCCGCCATTGGCTGTCCGGGCCCACTGTGCTGGCAGCAGCGCGGCCCACATAGCTGTAGGTTTGCCAGGTCGTGCGTTCCAGTTCATCGCTGCCCGCCCAGGCGCCGGGCAGGCTGTTGTCGGACTGCGGGTCCCGGAGCTCGAGGGAGGACCCCTGGCCATCAGCTGAAGAGGGCCAACGCCCGCCGTCATCATAGCGGACAATGTCGGCCGGATTGCCGAAGCTGTCCCGCAGGATCAGGGTCTCCCCCCCGCGCCTGAGGGAACCGGAGAACGGACCGGTGACGTTGATTCCGGGGTGATCCACGAGAAGTGCAGCGGGGTCATTGGACACCACGATAAATCCGCCCCCGGGAAGGATGGTGTTCTGCGGAAAGGTGAAGTCGATGCCTTCCCCGAAGTCCCATTTTTCGATGTTGATGTCGTTCGGACTGCGGTTGTGCAGCTCCAGCCACTGCTCCGGTGACGGGCGGCGGGGCTCCGGGGGGAGGCCCGGGTCGAGGATCCGGACGGCTTCCGCGGAGAGATCAAAAATGATGTCTCCGCTTCCGGTGGTGGCCTGGTGGACTTCCACCGAAAACCGGTTTGTTCCTGCCACGGCCGTGTTGGGGGGAACATCGACGATGGCATTGATATAGGTGGCCGCCCCGATGCCGCCGTCGGACAGGGTGGAGCTGGTGACCGGTCCATCTTCCATGTTGAAGCGGAAGAGCTCCACCCCGTTGAGATAGAAGACCGCGCCGTCATCGATGAGGTGCTGGATGTCCAACGATTCGAGGTCGCTGGCCTGCTCCCCGGTGAGAGTGAAGTCCCGCTCGAAATAGTAGGTTCGGACGAAGGGGTTGTTGGACTGAGTGGGGTCGACGAGGGTGGCGATGGGAAAGGGAAACCCGGAATCGACCCCGATGATGGCCGGGCCGGATTCCCAGTCGCCTCCTGCCGGGTGCGTACTGCCTGCCCAGTTGGCCCCGAGATCGTTGCCGGACTCGTTGAAGCGCCAGGTTGAGTTGAGGCCAATGAGTTGCAGGGTCTCCACCGTGGGGGGGATGCCGGGGTCGGCCGGAAGCATGGGCGGGTTGTAGGAGATCTCGTTGATGACAACGTCGGTCTCGAAGTTGAAGCTGTTGGGAGTTCCCGGGGTAGCGGAGCTGGGAAAAACCCAGCGACCTGGGAACTGGTTGCTGTGTCCGCGCAGGCGGTTGGTGACCCGGCGTGCGTCGGCGACGCCCGCTCCTCCCGGATTGCGCAGGAAGAGTTTGTCATTGTCGAGGGGCCGCTGCCCCAGCTGGACCTCGTCGAGGAGGAGGAGGGAGCCGGGTTGCAGGCTGGAGGGTGGAAGCGGAATGCTGGCGGGCGAGCTGCCTTCGATGACGAGGTCGAAGCCTCCGGTGTCAACTGGAGCTGCGCTGGTGTTCATGATCTCTATGAAGAAGGTGTCGTCACCGGCTCCGGAAATCTCGTTGAAGGCCAGGGATGAAGGGGTGGAGGGATCGGGAGGAGATTCCGTACCGTTCAAGGTGGCGGCAAAGGAGGTTGTGTTCCCGCCCGGCCCGGTATGGAGGGAGACCGCGAGGACGTTGGTCCCCGGTTGGAGGAGAGTGCCGCTGAGGGAGAGGGAATCCACGGTGAGGATGCTTTCGGACAGGGCGTCCGTGCCGTGGGTGACCGTGCCGGCGGGCATGTTCGCGCGATGGACTTCGACCCCATTGAGGTAAAAGACCGCACCGTCGCCCACGGTGGCGTCGAGACGGAGGGCGGTGTGGGACGGGGTTCCGTTGAAGGTGAAGGGCCGTCTAAAGTAGCTGGTGCCAGCGGAGGAGGAAATGGCCGTTCCTCCGACTCTGTCGGCATCTGGGAATGCGGTATTCAGTCCGTAGCGGGCCTCGAGGTAGCTGCCCACCTCATTGAACTCAGCACTCGTGAGTTCGTCCTCGTAGACGAGAAGCTCAGCGATGTCCCCGGCAAAGCCCCCGTTCACGTTGGTGGCATGGCGCCCGATCACAATGGGCTGAGGAGTGAGGGCCGAGCCGCTGTCGCCCTGGGTTGCCTCAATCACGCCATCGACCCAGATTTCGAAGCGGTTGTCACCTGGGTTGCGGCGGACGGCCACGATCTGGAAAGTGGAGGTGGAAATCGAGGTGGTGGACACCGGGCCGCCGAGGCCGGCACCGCTGTCGAAGCGCTTCTGGAATCCGAAGCGTCCGACATGGTTCTTGAGGGAGGCGAGGGGATTGCCGGTGGTCGAGATGTCGCGATCGAAGATGTAGGGTCCGCTTCCATCGTTCACGCCCCCTGCTCCCGGAGGACTGGTGGCCCGGACGACCGCGAAGTAGACGAAGCCCGAGGTGGATCCAATACCCGGCGGAAGGGAGGTCCGGAATTCGTCGTTGCCATCGAAGCGGACCGCCGGTTGACCTGAAACGGTTGCATTATCCCGGTAGACAGGGTTCCCGCCCGCGGTTGCATTCTGGCTCACCCCGTCGTCGGTGGCAGTGTCGGGCCACGAAGTGAGAGGTTGTCCATCGGTAGCCCCCGCGATATCGGAGGCCCGGAAGCGTTCAACGAGGTGCTGGGTGATCGTGAGGATTGCCTCTCCTCCGCCGCTGGAGCTGAAGGGAGGAAAGTCGCGGCTCCATCCTCCGTCAGCAAAGGAGGGCTCATTCCAGTTGGACGCGGGCGCGTTGCCGCTGTCGTTGTATTTCCAAGAGGCGTTTCCGACTATGAGAGCATAGTTTACCGGGTCACCGGGCTGCGCGAAATTCAAGGCGCCCGGAGTACCTCCCGCCTGCAGGCTGGGAAGCCAGTGGTCGGTTTTCCCGCTGAACAGGAGAGGTTCCCTTTTGGCGAGGGTCACCCCTCCGCCGTCGGGAGCGACCGGCCACGCACCCTGGTCGTCGTAGTCGAGTCGGTCCATGAGCCGGTCTGAGCCAGTGCGCAAATCAATTCGATCGCCGCCATTGGAAAGGAAACCCTCATAGGGCCCCACAACGAGAGGGAGGCCGTCGAGGGCGGCGTTGCCCGGGTCCTTGGCCACGATTACGAATCCGCCGGGTGGAACGAGAGTCCCTTCGGGAAAATCAAAGTTGATCCCACCGGAGATTCTCCAGCTGGAGAGGTCCACATTGATCCCCATCTGGTTATAGAGCTCGATCCATTCTCCGTTTTCGGATGGCCCCACTGGGTTGTAGTGGATCTCGTTGAAGACTACTACGCTGTCGGCGTTAAGAAGAGTTCCGGAGAGCAGAAGGGCACCGGCTGTAACGAGCGAGGGCGGCAGGCGCAGGAAGAAGGAATCGGTCATGAGGCTCTTGAACAAGGGTGCAAAGCATACGGAGGGAGCTTTGATTCACCAGAGTTCTTGGAGGCAATTTCAGGCTCCGGGAGAAAAGCCGGGGAGAATCAGTAACCTGTTTGGAGGTTTTCCGGGGCTTGGGCGGGCTGTGAGGCAAGCGGTGGCGAGGAGGCAGAAACAGGAGAGGATGACCTTGCCGCTTTCACCCGGGCGCATGGTTTCGAAGGCTTCCTCGAAATCAGCGGCCGGCCGCTCGCGGGTGATCACAGGTGTGGGATGGAGCCCCGCGCGGATCATGGAACTCATCTTGTAACAGGTCTCAAACATTTCGCGGCCATAGATTCTCTTCAGGGTGATTCCCTTGAAGATGATCCTGTTGAAGTCGATTTCGAGTTTTTCCGGGAATATGCCGAGGAGGGAGATGCGGGCGCCGTGCGCGGAATGTTCGAGGATATCCTCGAGGCCGGGTGGGTGTCCGGACATCTCGAGGTCGATGTTGAAGCCCTCCTCCAAACTGAGCCCCTTTAAGGATTCGCTGGGAACGTTGACCGTCCGGATGGCACCGAGGGCGGCGGCGAGGTGCAGGCGGCAGGGATTGATATCGGTGACCACCACTTCTCCCCCCGAGGGTGTTGGGGCAGAGGTGGCGGTGCCCCGCGAGGCGGTTTTCTTTATGTGACCACAGTATTCGTGGCCCATGGTCATCGGGGTGGGGATAGTCTGCCGGGCCCCCGTATCCCAGTTTCAGATATGCAGGTCGGTTCCGCCGATTGCAGTTTTGGAAATGCGGATCAGGACGTCCATCGGGCCCAGCTCAGGGATCGGGACGGCGAGGAGGTCGAGGCCGGTTCCTGACGAGGGCGCACATTCTTCCATTCTCCGGCCCGGAAGAAGTCCTTTCGCTTACAACTGCGGTTGCGAAAGAATTCAGTTTTCAGGGTTGGAAATTCGTACGACTGTTCAGGTAATGACGCTGGAGGAACTGGGCTGGAACGAGACCTTTGCGGACGAGTTTGCGTCCTACCTCGGCGAGGGCCTGGTCCCGGCTCGCCTGATTCGCGAAACGAAGATCAACTTCAGTGCTCTTCTGGAAGGCGGTGAGGAAATTGACTGCGTGCTGGGCGGGAAGGTCTGGCACGACGCAGAGACAGACGCAGACCTGCCGGCAGTTGGGGACTGGGTGGCGCTGGACCGGGGCGGAGAAGGAGACGAAGTAATAATCCGGGGCCGGCTTGCCCGGTCCTCGCGTTTCTCACGCAAAGTACCAGGGAAGAGTGCTCAGGAACAGGTGATCGCCGCCAATGTGGACATCGTGGTGGTGGTTACCGATCCGGGTCCGGACTACAGTCCACGCCGGATCGAGCGCTACCTGATGCTGATCGAACGATGCGGAGCCAGGCCGGTGGTGCTCCTGAACAAGTCCGATCTCTTCGCCGCGGAGCACTGTGAGGAAGCTGCGAACGAGCTGCGGGCCTTGAGTGACAACGTGGAGGTACACGTAACGAGTGCTACGGAATCGCAGGGTCTGGGAGTGGTTCAGGGTTACCTGAGGCCGGGGGTGACAATCACCCTGGTGGGGTCAAGTGGAGTAGGAAAGTCGACCCTCGTGAACCAGCTCCTCGGAGGGGATTGGCAGGACACGAGTGAAGTTAACGAGGTAACAGGTCGAGGGCGGCACACCACCACTCACCGCGAGCTGATCGTCCTTCCGGAGGGGGGGCTGCTCATCGACAATCCCGGGGTCAGGGAAATACAGATGTGGACCGACGAGGCGACCCTGCGGGAGAGCTTTGCGGATGTGGACAAGCTCGCCGCCGATTGTACTTTTGGGGACTGCAAGCACCAGCGGGATGCAGGGTGTGCGATCAGAGAAGCGGTCGAGGGAGGCATGCTTGATCCTGATCGCTATGAAAGCTATCTCAGGCTGGAGGAGGAGATCGAGGAACTCAACAGGCGGAGAAAAAAACGCCGGATGGCCACGGAGCGCTGGGCGAAACGCAACCGCAAGGTGAAGGCCCGCAACCTCGCGGATCGTATTGAACTGGAGAAGGAGGAGAGGGGCGAGGCCTGAAGGGGGGGAACTCCAAGGCGGGTGGTGGCCTGCCCTGGCTCAGGCCCCGGCCGGGACCGAGGTCGGCTGGGCGCGGTTCTACGGGATCCGGAAGATCTGCTTGTTACTTGGATCCCGCACCAGGTCTCCGCTCTGGAAAGGTTTTCCGGTCTTTGGGTTCCTGCTGATATCGATCAGGTTATTTGGGGGGAAGGGGCTGATTACCTGGTAGGGATTTTCGGTTCCGTAGCCCTTTCTGTAGTCGTCCGCAGCAGGCTTCCGGTAGGCTTGCTGCCTGTCGCGATGCTCTTTGAGCGCGGCTGCGCCAGCTCCCGCTGCGGCACCGATTGCGGCGCCCCGAATGGTATCGTCGCTGTCATCTCCTGCGATAGCTCCGAGGGCTCCCCCGGCGAGAGCCCCGATGCCAGCCCCCTGGGCCTGGGACGGGGTGCAGGAGGATAGGGTCAGGGCCTGGGCGGTAGCCAGGGCGGCAAGCGCGGCGTGTCGAAGTGATCTGGGAGAGAGAATCATGGCGCAGGAAGAGAGGATTAGATCGTCAGGTAAGACGAACTGTAGGCTCCGGGAGCTGGCTGGGCTACCCTTAATTGCTTTTTTTTTAGCATATAATATGTCGTAGTAAGATGCTTACCTTACGCAACTTGGATATTTTGTAGCGCCGGTCGAAAACGTGAAAATTTCCATCGCGCATGCGCTTCAGGAGAGTGTGGTAGATTTCGCGCATGACCTCGGCTGCTCGCATGGCCTTCCGGTCTTCCCGGGGCAGGAGGCTCATGGTTTGCTGGAAGAGTTTCTCGGCGCGTTCGGCCTCGAAGTTCATCAAGGCGAGGAAACGACCATCGTAGACGCGTCCGATGAGGTCCCTCTCGGTGTATTGAAAGCGGTGCAGGTCGGCCAGTGGCAGGTAGATGCGGAGACCGTTTTCGAGGTCTTCCCCCACGTCTCGAATGATGTTGGTGAGTTGCAGGGCATGACCAAGGCTGATGGAGTATTCACGGGTGCGTTCGCTGGCACCGAGCAACGGGATAAGAATGAGGCCGACCGCTGAAGCGACGCGGTAGGAGTAGTGCTGTAGCTCCTCCCAGGTCCCGAAGCGCTGGGGAGTAAGATCGGATTCGCAGCCCCTGATGATTTCCCGCATCAGATCAGAATCGATGTTGAGGCGTTTCCGCATGGAGGCGACCTCAGCTTCGAGGCTGCCCTCGGGATGATCTGTCCGGTCAAGGGCCTCTTTCCAGGAATCGAGGGCGGCTTTTTTTTCCTCATTGGGCCTGGTAGTGTCGTCCGCGATGTCGTCGACCACCCGGCAGAAGGCGTAGAAAGTATTGAGATCGGCCCGGCGTTCTCGCGGGACGCACAGGAAGGCGAAGGCGAGGTTGGACTTGGCGCGCCGAGTTATTTCGGCGGCATCAGTGGTGGCAGGAGCGGATGTCATTTTATGGGTCCCCAGTGTCCGGAAGTGAAAGGCCAGAGCGACAAGAAGGCAGGTCCGACGAGGTTATACTCCCTGACCGCTCCCCAGTAGCGGGAGTCGAGGGAATTTCTGGTGTTGTCTCCAAGGGCGAAGTATTCGCGTCTCAAGTAGGCGTTCATCCCGCCATATTCGCCGCGGATGAGATCACTCCGGTTTTGGAGCTGAAGCGAGTCGCCGGGCCAGCGGATTGACTGTGGCAGGGGCTCGGCCCTCCTGGTAGGGTGATAGCCGACCCCGTCGGCAGCGCCAAAAATGCCCTCCCGGTTTCCGACCATGCGAAGATACTTTTCCCGGGCGGGCAGTCCGTTGATCATCAGCAGCGGCTCTTCGATGTGGATCCTGTCTCCGGGGAGACCGGCGAGGCGTTTGATGTAGTGAGAGCCGGCGCCTTGGTCACGTTCGCTGCGCAGGTGGATACCCTCGATACCGCGGGTATCGAAGACGAATACTTCTCCACGGCGGGGTCTGCGCAAGTGGTAGGACACCTTATCGACCAGGACGAGGTCACCGGTGATGGTGTATCCAGAAACGGTGGTATCTGCCGGGACGTAGGACTTCCGGCGATCCGGGTCGAAACGGACGGTAAGGCCCATTTTTTCCAAGGCGCTCCGCGGAGCAGGGAGGGACATGGTCTCGCCGTCCTCGAAGTGAAGTCTGGTGGCATTGAAAAACTGCAGGCGTTGTTCCTCGGTAATCCAGGGCCTGCCTGCTTGTTTCCCAGGGTGCTGCTTAAGATAGCGATTCCGGCTCGTAACGTTGACATCGCGATGCACGTATTTGCGCCCTCCCACCACGGCCTGCCAGGCCTTGACGGGGAAGGAGGGAAAATCCTTCCTGTCGAGCCGATGTCCAACGATGCCATTCAGGGTAGGCTGCATGGAACCGGTAGGAATGCGGAAGGGCTGGAGGAAGTAGGCCCGGATGCCCAACGCGATCACGATGGCGACGAACAGGATCTCGATGTTCTCGGGTAGCATTCCCGGCCGACGGTAGTCCGGGAGGGCCTGCTCCCAGGCCTGAGTGAGCTGCTTCTCTGCGGATTTTACCGCCTCCCGGTCCTGTGACTTGATGGCGGCTTGCAGCGTGGTGTGGGCAGATTCAACCTCGGAAACCTTCTCCGCGGGCAGGAGGTCCCGTTTGTAGCTGAGAAACTTGCGGGCGCCCTTGGACAGTAGCTTCGCTTCCTTTTTCCAGCGGGCGCAGAACATGGTTACAGGCAGGAATCCGCGGGATGTTGAACTGTTGGTCTCGTTCTGGGACTGGCGGACGCCGGCATAAGGCTACCGGATCAAGCCCCAGTGCTGGGAAGTAAACGGCCAGAGCGAAAGGAATGCAGGTCCAACGAGGTTATAATCGCGAACCTGACCCCAGTAGCGGGAGTCCAGAGAGTTGGCGGTATTGTCCCCCATGGCGGCGTATTCCCGCAGCAGGGTGGCTGCAATCGGTCCCTCGCCCGCGGCGAGGAGGTCCTCCCTTGATTTAAGGGCGAGGACATCACCGGGCTTATCGAGGTAACGCGTTCGGCCGTCGGGCTCCGCATACTTGTAGCCGGGCCAGCCTTCATGGCGGCCCTCGCTGCGCATGACTTGGCGGATGGGCTTATCCCTGGCCGGCTCCCCATCAACGTAGAGGTCGCTGCCCACGATCTGGAGGTTGTCGCCCGGAACACCCACGAGCCGCTTAATGTAGTGAGACCCCGCACCCTGGGGGGTCTCGGAGCGCTCTGTGATCCCGGTGATGTCCCGGGTATCAAAGACGAATACTTCGCCTCGCCTTGGCCTCCTGAAATTGTAGGAGACCTTGTCGACGAGAACGAGGTCCCCGCTGGTGGTATATCCGGAAACGATGGTGTTTGGTACGATCCACCACCGGGAACCGTCCCGATTGCTCTTGAGGTGATTTCTGTCGAGGCCTCCCATTTGCTCGATTGCACTGCGGGGAGCCTTGATTTTTTCTACCCCGTCCACGAAGTGGATAGTTGTCTCCGAGAAGAAGTGCCATTTCTGGCGCTGTTCGATGTAAGGCAGGGAGTTTCCGTTTCGGTCCCGCAGGTAGGGGTGGATACGAATCTCCCGTTCGTCGTCATTGCTGAGACGCTGGTGAATATATTTCCGGCCGCCAGTTACGGCCTGCCACGTCTTGGCTGGAAAGGAGGGAAACTTATCCTTCTCCAGCTTGTGGCCGATGATCCCGTTGAGGGTTGGTCGCATGGACCCTGTGGGAATTCGGAAGGGCTGGAGGAAGTAGGCCCTGATGCCAAGGGCGATCACGATTGCGACGAAGAAGACCTCGATGTTCTCTTCGAGGGCATTGGGACGACGGTAGCGAGGAAGAGCGTTCTCGCAGGCCTGGTTCACCTGCTTCTCGGCGGAGATTACCCCTTCCCGGTCACTGGCCTTGATGGATGCAAGCAGTCTGGCACGGGCCTCCTCGATCTCGGCAACCTTCTCTTCTTCGAGGAGATCGCGCTTGTAATTGAGGAACTTCCTCGAGCCCTTGTGGAGGAGCTTGGCTTCTTTTTTCCAGCGGGGAGAAAACATGAGGTGATGTCCGGAGGCGGAGGTTTATGATTCAAGCCGGAACCGGGCGGGGTCTGGATTACCTCGGGCGGTAGAGGCTTTCGAGCTTGTAGATGTGGTCGGAGGCCTTTTTTTCCTCGTTCCATTTGCCTTGCTTGGCGAGGCACTTGGACAGCAGGGTCCAGCAGCGGAGCGAATCCGGGGCTATTCTGGTGGCGATCTCGAGGTGTTTTTGGGCAGTTTGCTCGTCTGTGGCGGAACGGAGGGCCACTGCGTAGGCGCGGTGCAGGTCGTAGTCTCCGGGGTTGGCTGCACAGGCCCTTGCGAGCAGGGCGGTAGCATCCTCGATCCTGCCCATCAGGCTAAGCTGGTCGGCTTGGTTGAGAAGAAAGGAACCGAGGTTGTTTCCGTAACTGGCGGCATTCCGGAAGGCTTGCATGGCTTCCTCCTTCCGGTTCCGGGCACGCAGGACGAGGCCCAGACGCTGCCAGCCTAGGGCGCTCTGCGGATTCCGGGCGAGGGCCTGCCGGAGGAGTCGTTCTGCTTGCACGACGTCGCCCCGGATCTGTGCGTCACGGCCGAGAAGGTAGGATGCATCAAGGGCGAGGGAATCGGCAGGCTGGAAGGCGGCGGGCAGGGGAAAGGGCATGATGGCCGCTTTTTTTGCATGAACGGGAGATTTCAGGGCAAGGGCGGGGGCTGGTACGGCGAGAGAGAAGAGCTGGTTGGAATTCAGAAAGGGCTGATAGAGGCAACCGGAAACTTCGCCCTCTCTGTTAAGAACGGGAGTGCCGGCGGGAACATGAAGGGCTCCATTCCGGCCAAAATTAACTCCGACGCTGAGGACCTTGAGATACTTCTGGGGCCGGGGGAGGGGCGCCTCTCGTCGGGCGAGGACAGGCGCAAGAACGCTGCCTCCGTCTTTCTGGGAGCGATGAATTGCCACCACCTCACCGATTGAAGCCGCCTCCGGGGAGAGCCTGAGAAAGTCCCGGTTCCTCTGGTCAGTCTGGATGATCGCGAAGCCGTAGTCTGCCTCTACTGCGATCGCTCCCTCAACCTGCACAGCGCTTCCATCTGCCTCATTGCGAACGGTGAAGCGGCCGCTGTCAAAGGCCTGCAGCGGGGCGATAGCAAGGCCGTCGGCACTGAGATAGAAACCGCGATAGGTGATCAGGTCATCGGCAGACAGCCCGGCACGTTGAATTTCGAAGGAGAGAAAGCTGGCGGAGGCGTTCTTCGCGACGGCGAGATGGTCCTTCCGGGCTTTGATCGCCTCAACCGCGCTCCGGGGTTCAGTCCCAGAGGATTCCTCGGCGAGCAGGGCACCGGAACCGAGAGCGAGGAGAACGCTGAGAGGAAGAACACGCAAGACCGGGCTAGCTAGCACGCGGACCGGGCCGGGGCAAGGGGAAGCGAGGGATTCGGACCTTCGGACAGGATGGCGCACTGCGGGAAGGGGCTCGCCGCTGTCGGGGCTCCGGCAAAGGGTTACAGCTGGACCTCGGCCGGCCAGAAAGAGCACATCAAGGGCTTCAGGGTAATCCGGCTCAGCCCTCAGTCCCCACTCTTGAGCACTCGGATGAAGGCATCCTGGGGGATGTTCACTTTTCCGACAGCCTTCATCTTCGCCTTACCCTTCTTCTGTTTCTCAAGAAGTTTGCGCTTCCTGGAGATGTCCCCGCCGTAACACTTTGCAGTAACATTCTTGCGCATGGGACGGATGGTCTCACGGGCTATGATCTTTCCACCGAGGACGGCCTGGATGGCAACCGCGAAGAGTTGGGGAGGTATGACGTCCTTCAACTTTTCGGCGAGGCGGCGGCCGTAAGGAGCGGCTTTATCACGGTGAACGATGGTTGAGAAGGCGTCCACGGGCTCTCCCGCAATGAGCATGTCCATCTTGACCAGGTTTGCAGGCTCATAACCGTGGTGTTCGTAATCCATGGAGCCGTAGCCCCGGGTGGCCGACTTCAGACGATCGTTAAAGTCGACGAGGATTTCTGAAAGCGGGATCAAGGCATGGAGTATGACGCGGGAATCATCGACCGTCTCGGTGTGCTCTACCGTACCCCTTTTCTCCATCGACAGGGACATCATTTCACCGATGTATTCGGAGGGGGTCATGATAAAGACCTTGACCATGGGTTCGCTGATCTGGTCGATCTCACTCAGGTCGGGGAGGAGACACGGATTGTCGACGAGGAGCTCTTCTCCATTTGTCCTGATAACCTCGTAGATGACGGACGGGTAGGTGGAGATCACGTCCATGTTGAACTCACGGCGGAGGCGTTCCTGGACAATTTCCATATGGAGGAGTCCGAGAAATCCACAGCGGAAACCGAAGCCGAGGGCCACGGAGCTCTCTTGCTGATAGGTGAATGCCGCGTCATTGATCTGGAGTTTTGCCATGGCGGCCTTGAGGGCCTCATAATCCGAGGACTCCACCGGGTAGACTCCGGAAAAGACCATCGGTTGTACTTCCTTGAACCCCGGCAGGGGCTCTGGGCAGGGATGAATGTTGTCGGTGATGGTGTCGCCGATCTTGACCTCACTGGCAGCCTTCATGTTGGCGATAACGTAGCCGACATCGCCTGCCTCCAGCCTGTCTTCCCTGGTCATTTTAGGAGTGAAGTGACCTACTTCCTTGACCTCGTAGGTCTTCTCGGTCGCGAAGAGCTTGATGCGCGTTCCCCGCTGGATGGACCCCGACATTAGACGCACGTAGGAGACCACCCCGCGGAAGGAGTCGTAGACCGAGTCGAAGACCGAGGCGCGGAGCAGCTTGTCCCCCGGTTCGGTAGGTGGGGGGATACGCTCCACCACCGCTTCGAGAATCTCATCGATACCCCTGCCTTCCTTTGCGGAGGCGGCGATGGCGTCCTCGGCCGGGATGGCGAGGATGTCCTCAAGCTGCCGCTTGCACTTCTCGACATCGGCAGCAGGCAGGTCGATTTTGTTGATGACCGGAATGATGACCAGATCCTGTTCCATCGCGAGATGGACATTAGCAACAGTCTGGGCCTCCACACCCTGGGCGGCATCGATGAGAAGGAGGGCACCTTCACAGGCTGCCAGACTGCGTGAAACCTCGTATGAAAAGTCGACGTGGCCCGGGGTATCGAGCAGGTTGAGCTTGAGCCTGTCGCCGCTGTCAGCCTTGTAGAACATGGTGACAGGATGCGACTTGATGGTGATTCCACGTTCCCGCTCAAGGTCCATGGAGTCCAAGAGCTGGTCCTGCTTCTCCCGTTCGGAGATTGTCTGGGTGCGCTCGAGGAGTCGATCTGAGAGAGTGGTCTTCCCGTGATCGATGTGGGCGATGATGGAGAAATTTCTGGTGAGCTCGATCGACATCTTGAGCCTGGGAAGGGCTGGTGCAGGCCGGGTTTTCGCACCGGGGACGGAATAGGGCGGAGGGAAGAAAGCGCGATTCTAGACTAATGACACGGAAAAATGAAGTGATAGCTGCCGTCCGAGCCCATCATCGGTGGGTTCAGGTTCGCAAAGGGTTGCAGAAAGACGGTGATTTACGGCAGGACGGAGGCTTCTCTGTTGCCGATCCTCAAGAGCCGGAGGATCCAAAAGCACGGCTTGGGCGCGATTTGGCGCCGGGGGAGGGCCCGCCAAGCGGCCCGGCCTGCTAGAGGACGCGGTGCTTAGCCATCCGGGCCATGATGCCCTTCTGAATATGGAGGCGGTTTTCAGCCTGCTGGAAAATTGTGTCGGAGTGCTTTTCGAGGACCTCCTCGCTGATTTCCTTACCGCGGTAGGCTGGCAGGCAGTGCAGCACGATGTGATCGGAAGCAGCATCCTGAAGCAGTGCGGTGTTGACCTGATAGGCGTCGAACTGGGCCTCTTTTCCGGCCTCTCCCTCCTGTCCCATGGAGAGCCAGACATCCGTATTTACCACATGCGCCCCGGATACTGCTTCGCGTGCATCGGATGTAACGGTGACATTGGGACAGTCCAGTTTTTCGAGGAACTCGGCGGGAGGCTGGTAATCGACCGGGGAGCCGATGGAAAGATCGAACCCGAGGTGTTTGGCGGCCCAGCACCATGAGCGGGCCATGTTGCTGACCCCGTCACCAACGAAGGCGATTTTCTTTCCGTCCCAGCTGCCTATTTTTTCGCGGATAGTAAGGAGATCGGCAAGGATCTGGCAGGGGTGTTCGTCGTCTGTCAGGGCATTGATAGTGGGAATGCCGGAGAACTCCGCGAAGTCTTCCACGTCGCTCTGTCTGTAGGTCCGGATGATGGCTCCATGCACCATGCGGCCCAGAACGCGGGCGGTGTCCTTGATAGGCTCTCCCCGTCCCAGCTGGATGTCATTGGCACTCAGGAAAAGGGGGGACCCTCCCAGTTCCCGGATGCCGACTTCGAAGGAGACTCTGGTGCGGGTCGAGGACTTGGAGAACAGGAGAGCCCAGACCTGCCCCGTCAGCGGGAATTCCTCGTGCTTGCCCCGGCGGGTTTTGAGGGTCACGGCGTGGTCGATGTACTTGACGATGTTCTGCGGATACATCGACTCGATGGAGAGCAAATGATACATGAGGATGAGGGTGGATTGCGTTCAGGAATCAGGAATTGGAATTAGGGAGGAGCATGGTAGGGGGAGGGGTCGTCCGGCAGGGCTACAGCCCGGCGCGGCCTACCGCGCCGTGATTCGGATGGTAGGCGTGTGGAAGGACCTTCCGGATGATGTGATCCCGGAGACCATGAACCAGCGCCATCCCTGTTCCCTATCCCTTCGGGCCGGACCCCTCAAGCGCAGATCTGGTCGAGGACGCGGCGGAAAAGGGCAAGGGCCTCCTCGATATGGGGGCCGGAGACTGTCAAGGGGGGCATTAAGCGCACGGTTTCAGGTCCGGCAGGCGGGGCAAGAAGCCCGGCGGTGGCGAGTTCACGGGAGAGGTGGATGGAGCCTGCGACGCCTTCTGGAGCAGAGAGCACGTTTTGGTTCAGGCCGATCCCGAGGAGAAGTCCGGAGCCCCGCACTTCGGTGATGGCGGGGTGATTCCAGGAGGAGACTGCCTTGCGGATTACCTGCTCATGCGCGAGCGCGCGTTTAGGAAGGTCCCGGTCAAGGACCTCGCGAAGGACGGCAATGGAAGCGGCACAGGCCAGAGGATTCCCCCCATAGGTGGAACCATGAGAGCCCGGACCCATGAGGGAATAGAGAGGATCATCTCCGGTCGGGACAGCGCGTGCGGAGACCCAGAACCCTCCGATCGGGAAACCGCCGCCCATGCCCTTGGCCCACGAGACTGCGTCGGGGACAGGCTCGGAAGCGATACTGCGCCAGCCCGCCATGTGGCCAGCCCTCCCAAGGCCGCATTGGATTTCGTCCAGCATGAAGAGAAGGTCGTGCTTCCTGCAGAGGGCAGAGACTCCGTGGAGAAACTCAGGGGTGGAGGGCCGGATGCCACCTTCTCCCTGGATCGCCTCGAGAAAAATGGCGCATGTTTCAGGCCGAATAGCCTTCTCGAGGGCATCGAGGTCATTGAGCTCCAGATGTCGGAAGCCAGGAAGAAGGGGGTTAAAGTCTTCCTTGACCTTGTCCTGTCCGGTGGCCGCGATTCCCCCGATGGTCCGACCATGAAAGGACTGGCGAAAGGTGATGACCTCGAAGCGGGCCTTCCCCTCCGTATCTGGGACGGCGTTTCCGAAGCGGCGGGCTAGCTTGATCAATCCGTCGTTGGATTCCGCGCCGGAGTTACTGAAGAAGACCCGCCCGGGTAAATGAAGACATTCTTCGACGAGGATCTCAGCGAGGGTGGCCTGTTTGTCGATCTGGTAGAGGTTGGAGCAGTGGATCAGTTCAGTCGCCTGCTGGGTGATTGCACGGGAGAGGGCGGTATCGCCGTGGCCGAGGGTGCAGGTGGCAAGCCCGGAACAAAAATCGAGATAGCGGTTTCCTTCTTCATCCCAGAGCAGAGTTCCCTCTCCCCTGACCGGTGCGACGGAAAATTGAGCATAGGTCGGAAGAACGTAACGAGCGAGCTTGTCGGCGGTGGACATGGTCGGGGGTATTAGTTACCGGTTGGGGCTTATTGGGAAGGGGGAATTTCTTTTCGATCCCACGAGGCACGGCGCAGGAAGGGCCGGATGCCGAGGCCGCCCGGGCGCGTGGGGTGAGGCGTCATGAAGATGGTCTCCTCCTGGGACGGCACGGACGTGGATGGGAACTGGGGAGCGGAAAGGTCGAGCCGGGCCGGTGAGCCTGTGATTTCCTAGGGCGTGATTTCGGTTCCTATCCCCTCGGCGGTAAAGATCTCGAGGAGGATGGTATGGGGCATGCGGCCGTCGATAAAGTGGACTTTCTCCACCCCGGCGTGGAGGGCTGCGATCGCAGAACGGATCTTGGGAATCATCCCTCCCGAGATGATTCCTGAGGCCATGAGCTTCTCGGCAGTTCCCGGTGTGACCGACGGAATGAGGGAATCAGGATCTTCGGGGTCGGAAAGGAGGCCGGGTACGTCAGAAACGTAAACGAGCTTGGCGGGCCTGAGAGCGCAGGCGAGCGCCGCGGCAGCCAGGTCAGCGTTGACATTCAGCGTTCCGCTGGTTTCAGCATCACGCCCCAGGGGGGAGACCACGGGAACGATGTTCGAACTGGTGGCCTCGAGGATATCTTTGGTGTCGCAATGATCTACCTCGCCTACCTGGCCGATGTTGACTCGGGCGCCGTGTTCGTCAGTACCCTCAATCCGCCGGGCCCTGAAAATGCATGTTCCCGGAATTCCGGTCGCGCGTCCGCCATGCTCGGCAAGCAGTGCCACGAGGCCCGGGTTAATCTCGTTGTTGAGGGTTTCCTCGACGACGGCAATAGCCTCGGGGCTGGTGACTCGGAAACCTCCTACGAACCGGGCCTCCCCGAGGCCGGCCGCGGCCATGGCCGCGGTAATGGCCTTTCCGCCGCCGTGGACAAGGATTGGATTTATCCCCGCTATCTCAAGGAACACGATGTCCCGCATGAGAGCGGAGACGAGTTCCTCGTTGTCCATGGCGGAACCGCCCACCTTGATGAGAAAGGTTTTCCCCCGGAAGTGCTGCAGGTAGGGCAGTGCTTCGACGAGGGTGGCGGCTTTTTCTTTAGTGGTCAAAGAGGCGCCAGTCTAGCGCCTGCGGCCCGGATGTCCAAGGTCTAGTCAGGGCCCGCTGCAGCGAGCTAGGGCGCTGGTTTTGGGTTGCGGGACGGCAGGTAACGGGCGAGGCCGGTGGCGAGGAGCCAGCCGACCGCGGCAGTGGCTACCACCGGAGCGAAGGGAGTCCATTTCTGGGAGCCAAGGTAGAGAGCGATCAGCAGGGCTGGCAGGGCAGCAAGCAGGACGAAGAAGGAGAGATGCCGGAAGATCCCCGGGAGTCCGAGCAAAAGGGCAGCGATCACTGCGATGATACCCAGGAGAGCCACCTCGTCCAAGACCCCCAGCCTCTGGTGTGCTTCCATCCCATCGGGACGGGGGAGAACGTCAAAGGAGCTGACAATCCTCTGCAGGTGGAGATTGTTGTCCCAGGGAGAGGGGTTTTCCCGGCTGGCGTCCGTGAAAAGGGCGGTGCGTGGGACCCCGGCGGATTTCTCCGCGAGCGCCCGACGGGTGTCTTCAACCTGGCTGGGGACGTAGGCCTGGGTGGCTTCCCGCTCGATGTGGGCTGGCTCCTCGATGAGCTCAATCCTGAGCTCTCCGATTTCGTTTATGGGAATGATCGGTCCCTCGCCCAGCCTGATATGGTGACCCAGCTTGATGGTAACCTGGTCGGGGGGGATGTTGGCCTGCGCCATGGCGACTGCCAGCGGGAACGATGGGATGAGGAAGTCGCCCCAGCGAACAAATTCGGGGCGGGCCTCTTCCACGCTCTCCTGAATCCGGAACGAGAACCGAAGGTTCGGGGCGGGAGTGGCGGAGGGCGGGAGAATGACTCGATTGACCCGCACGAGACGCCCCACTTCTCCTCTTACGTTGCTGAGTGGGATAGCACTCCGCTGCAGATAGGGGGGAATGGATTGCCCCTTTGTCGGGCGGTGGAGGTCGACGGTTAGGACGACCGTCTCGAACTGGGAGAGGGCATTATTGAGACTGGCCAGCCGCCCGAGGTGCGCGATACCGTCACCCTCCCAGCTCAGAGGTTCCTCAATAGCGGCAACGTGGCAACCGACCTCGTTCATGTGGTTGAGCAGCCCCCACCAGTCTTCCGGTTCCAGCGGATAGTTGAGCTCCTCCCCCGCCTGCTCATCGATCTTGATGTGGAGGTAAGGTTGAGCCTGCCCTTCCACCAGCGGGCGGACAAGGCGGACGCGGGAAACGGGCTGTGCGTCCTCGATCACGAAATCGTCCCCCGCGCGGGATGAGGTCAGGAGGCGCTCGAAGAAGACGTTCTCCTGCTCCCGGAGTGGTTTCCAGTCATCGGCAAGGAAAGCCACACAGATGCCGGCCTCAAGAGCCAGCACGGCGAGGACGAGGCGGACGAGCCAGGGCTTCATGTCAGGGTGCGCTGTTCAGCGGATTAGGGAGCAATAACGGAGGCGCGGACCTCCGGGGTCATCGCGGGTCGGCGGGGACTCCTCCCTGCTCTACGGCAGTCTCAAGGACGGATCGAAGGGATTGTTCCAGGGGCGTGCCGGTAATCTGGGCGAGGAGAAGGCGGGCGGCGGCAGGGATGTGCTGGGCGTACCAGTCGTCTCCCCGCCCATGCAGAATGTTCGCATAGGCACCCAGCGCTTGCATGAGGCGCTGAATGGCACAGTCGCGCAGAAGCTCGGGGACTGGGCGTTCCTCCGAGATGTCTTCCCAAAGGTCGAGGAGTTGCTCCTGCTCCTCCCCAGAGTGATCGAGGTAGGGATCGTAAAGCAGGGAGGCGAGGTCATACTCCTGCCGTCCAAGGCGGAGACCCTGAAAGTCGATCAGCCACGCCTTTTCTCCGTGGAGGATGATGTTCTGGGATTGGAAATCACGATGAACAAGGTTCCGGTGGGAGGCTCCAAGGTTTTTACGGAGAGTGGCAAGGGTGGCATCATCGCGCAGGGCCGCGCCGTCAAGTCCGAGGTGCTTCTCGACAAAATTTTCGATGAAGTAGTCCTGCTCCCATTCGTATGTTTCGGAGCTGAAAGGAGCCGAGAGTGCAAGGTCTTTCGGGGGGCGGGTATAGAAGAGACGATCAAGCTGCTCAAGTGCACTGCGGTAATAGGGTTCCCGCTCTTCCCATGGCTTATCCTTGATGGAAAGGAGGTCTTCTTCACCGAGGTCCTCCACCAGGGCGATGTTCCGGCCGGGATTATCGTAGAGAACTTCTGGGACATTAAGGCGACTCTTCCGGAGGAAATGGGCGACGGGAAGGAAGTAGCGGTTGTCCTCGCGCTCGAGGGTGTAATGGATTCCAATGAAGGTGGGGTGGCCTTCGGCCTTGAGGCGGACGATCGTTCGGCCCGAGGCACCGCGCTGGATGGGCTCGAGAATGACGGTATGGTCCGGATCGAGCTTCAGATGAGCTCGAACGGCGGTGAGCAATGTGTCAGCAGCCATGTCGGTGAATGGGAGGAGGAATGCGGAAGGGTTCGTAGGCCTAAAGATCTTCGTCGTGGTGGGCGCCGTTAACGGGAGTGGATGAATAGACGATGCAGTTTGTCAATTGCGCACCGTCTCCGATTCGTGCGCCCGACCAGAGAACGGAATTCAGGACGACCGCGCCGGCCCCGATGTAGGCTCCCGCTCCAACTGCCGAGGCTTCGACCATTGCGGTGGCGTCGATCCGGGACCCGGGGTGCAGCGGAGAGCCGAATTCGGTCTTAAGGTGGGCGTCCAGGTAGGAATCCCGGGTGCCGAGGTCGAGCCAGTGGCCCTCGTCGTGAAAGGATGCCCCGAGCTTATCCTGGCGGATGACTTCGAGAAGGGATGGGATGACCGAGACTTTCTCGTCGGGCGGAATGAAATCAAGGAACCCCGGGTCAATGCAGTAGACCCCGACAAACTGGTGACTGCCCGGAGCTCTTCCGATCATCTCGCTGATATCGATGACTCGATTACCACTGAGCGCGACGTGCGGTTCATGCCCCGTGGCCCGCAAGCCCATGGTAACGAGATCGGTGGAATTGGCGTGGGTCTGGAGCAGACGTGGGAGATCAAGGGAGGTGAGAATGTCTCCATTGTGGACAAGCAGGGGCTGCCCCTCGAGCCACGGCTCTATATTTTTCAGGCCGCCCCCGGTCTCGAGAAGAATGGGCTCGTGGAAGAAGGTAATGGGAGCGCCACGGTAGCTGCGAGCAGGAAAGGCATCCTCCCACTTTCCGGGGAGATGATGGGTGTTGATGGCGAATTCCTCGAGCCCGGCAGCGAGACAATGGTCAAGGGTGTTCTCAATAAGGGGCCGGTGGAAAACAGGGATCAGTGGCTTGGGAACGACGCTGGTGAGCGGGCGGAGCCGACTGCCGAGGCCGGCTCCCAGGAGAAAGGCTTTCTTGATCGGGCTGCTCACAGGAAAAGGGGAAGCCGGTTGAGGCGTGACTGGCAAGTATTTGTAGCAGGCCCGAAGACGAAGCGGTTAGCTGTCTCTGGAGTGAATCCGGGTCGGATTTTTCCGGACGGAGGGCTCCATGGCTAGATATCCGGGCAGGCCTCGTGGTGTCTTCACTTGCCCGCTTTCCCCGGAAGGGGGGCCCCAAGGCAAGTGACAGGAACCCATTGGACGGGGACCGGACGTGATGACTCCGGGCTATTCCCGGGCTTTTTTTGGAGGTCTGGGTTTTCTCCCGGCGGTAGCATGATCTTCCGGGGTCAGTCCGACCACGAGGTTGAGGCGGGCGGTCAGTTCTCCCGACTGAGAGCCCTCCAAGGGATTGAAGGGGACCGTAACGAGTTTCTGGATTTCCGGGTTGCCGCCCCCCAGCCTCCGGTAGAGGCCATCTCTGGTATTGGCCTTTTCACCCTCGATGTAGAGCTGGGTAGTGAGGAGCCGCTTTTTCTTCCGGGACACCGCGATGTGGATGTGAGGGGTGCGGCCCGGGTAGGCGGGAGGTTTTATGGTGCGGAAGTGATACTGTCCCTTTGAGCCGGTAAGAAACCGGCCGTAGCTCTGGAAGTTCCGGTCTCTCTTCTCCTGGTGGCCGGCCCGGGTATGGAGATAGATGCCCTGGTTATCTACCTGCCAGATCTCGACCATGGCGTTGCGGAGCGGTTGTCCCTTGGTATCCGTGACGACTCCGCTGAGGTAGGAGACGGCCCCGACCGCGGGTGTGATACTATCATTGACGATGAGGAGATCATTGTCGGTATCGAGGGGAAGCTGGTCAGGGTAGAATGGCCCCTCCGCGTCGCGGGGAGTGCGGGTGAGGGCCTCGGCGAAGGCTCCCGGGACAGTAAAGAGCGCAGCTGAACCGGCCATAGCGGAACGCAGAAAGTTTCGGCGGTGGCACAGTGGGCAGTCTGGAGCGGTGTTCATGATCGGGAGCGACTGTCAGAATCAAACCCTAGCATGGGGGACAGTCGCGTCGCGGAAAGTCGAAAGTCCGTTTTCAGAGCAGGCTGTCGAGCGCCCTCCGGAAGGGGGAAGGCATGGGAAGCCCGGGCAGGCGGGAGGGGGCGTGAAATTGTTCGGTTCTCGCCTCCGAAGCGGTTGGCAGTTGAGAGGGTGCGCAGCTGTGGACGTGCAGGGTAACCCGGTGGTGGGTGATCGCATAGCGGTGAACTGCGAGGAGCGGAAAGTCTGCGAGTTCATCTTGCGAGCGCTCTGGCAGTTTCCAGAGTCCCTTTCTGCGGCTCCCCTCTTCCTGTGCCAGGAGAACTGCGCCGCTGCGCTTGCGGACGAAGAGGACATGCTCATCGACCGCCACCGTCTTGCGCCGGGGAGACTTTCGCGGCAGGGCTGCAGGGTCACTGGTGTGGCAAAAATCGTGAATGGGACACTGTCGGCAATCCGGGGAGCGGACGGAGCAGTGGGATTGCCCGAGCTCCATCAGGGCCGAGTTGAAGGCTCGGGGGCTGCGGGACGAGAGGAGCGATTCGGCCCAGGACCAGAGTTGGGATTGCGCGGCGGCCTGGTCCACAGGCTCGTGAAAGTCGAAGAGGCGGCTCAGGACGCGGGCAATGTTGGCGTCCACGATTGGAACGGCCCGGCCGAAGGCGAAGCTGGCAACCGCTCCGGCAGTATAGCGTCCGATGCCGGGCAGGGCTGCGAGTGCTTCCGGGTCAGGGGGGAATTCTCCGGAGTGCTCGGAGAGGACGGCCCGGGCGGCCTTCTGGATATTGCGCACCCGGTTGTAGTATCCCAATCCTTCCCAGGCACGAAGGAGTTCGGGCTCGGGCGCAGCGGCAAGAGTCTCGAGGTCGGGAAAAGTCTCCAGAAAGCGTTCAAAGCGCCGATTCTGGATCACGGCCGCCACCGTGGTCTGCTGGAGCATGATTTCCGAGACCAGGATGGCGTAAGGGTCCGTGGTCTGCCTCCAGGGATAGTCGGTTGGGCGCTGGTCAAACCAGCGCAGAAGCGCGTTGCGCAAGGCGCGGACGTTTTTCAGGGGGTCGCGAGCGGAGGCAGGCTTGAGCACAGGGCGAAGATCGGGCATTGCAGAGAAGAGGTCGACCACGGAAAGTTCCCGCGGTGGCAATGAAAACCTACACGCAGGAGATCGGGGAGGCGGATGTGGAGAGGTTGCGGGACATTTTGGACCGGAATGGCTTCGAATTCCTCGAGAAACCCTACGCTTATTACGGCGCCCGCAAAGGGAAACTGAGTGTAACGGTTTACCGGAAGGGGCCAAAGGTGCTGGTTCAGGGAAAGGAGACCGAGGATTTCGTTAAGTTCACCTTTGAACCTGAAATCCTTGGCGAGGCGCGTCTGGGATACGAGGAGGTGCACAATCCTGAGATGTTCGAGCCCCACTTCGGGATCGATGAGAGTGGGAAAGGAGATTACTTCGGCCCGCTTGTGATCGCCGGGGTTTACACCGAGGCGGATACTACCCGGGCGCTGATCGAGGCGGGGGTAATGGATTCCAAGCGCATCAGCTCAACTGCCCGTATTCGGTCCCTTGCGGCGGTCATCCGCAAACACCGCGGGATCCGGGAAGCGGTGGTCTTGATAGGACCGGAGCGCTATAATGAACTCTATGAGCGTTTTGATAACCTGAATGAGTTATTAGCCTGGGGTCACGCCACGGTCATCGAGAACCTGGTAGCCCGCGTCCCGGACTGTCCGCGGGCCCTGAGTGACCAGTTTGCCAATCCACGCGTCCTGCAGCGGGCTCTGGGCAGGAAAGGGCTGGAGATCGACCTGCAGCAGCGAACAAAGGGCGAAAGTGATGTAGCGGTAGCGGCAGCTTCTATCCTCGCACGGGAGGCTTTTGTGGGTTGGATGGAGCAGGCAGCCAGCGATTGGGGCCTCCCGCTGGCGCTGGGAGCGGGTCCACCGGTCCTCGAGACTGGGAGCGCCTTTGTCGAAAAGCATGGTGTTCAGGAGTTACGAAAGGTCGGGAAAGTTCACTTCAAGACCACAAATCATTTGACCGGCGGCAGATTCGAGTGAGGGATTCGGTGGCACTTTTTCGCGTTACAAGTGGCGCGGCGTGTGCTGAGCATAAAACCGACAAGGTATTACTATGTCTACGATTACGAAACGCGATTTGGTTGTGCGGATCAGCAATGAAACGGGGTTGACCCAGCAGCAGGTTTTTGACGTCGTTCAGAAAACGCTGGATGCTGTCACGGTGGAGTTGGCCCAGGGAAATACCGTGGTAATGCGAAATTTTGGCACTTTTGAGGTGCGGCAGACAAAGGCGAAGGTTGGACGCAATCCCAAGGACCCGGGCCGGGATGTTCCGATCCCCCCCCGGGCCGTGGTCAAGTTCAAGCCCGGGAAGGAAATGAAGGAAAAGGTGGCCAGAATCCTGCCAGTCATTCAGCAGCAGGAGCGGGTAGATATCCCTGAATAACAGGGTATTCCAGCGACGACGTGGATCATCGGTCCTCCGCTAACGGAGGGTGGCGGGGAGTTGTGCCGCAATGGGCGCCGGGGTTAGCCTTCCATTTTCACGCCAAGTCCGGGGAGAAAGAAAGGTGGGGGTTGTTCCCCGAGCGTTGCTCTCGTAGGCTGAGAGTATGAAAAAAGGCGTTCCTCACCTTCTGGTGGTGCTGGTTGTGCCGATCTTGGTCAGCGCTTGTGGTGGCGGTGGCTACAAGGGCTACATGACGCGCTCCTACAGCATCCGCGGGGTGCACTACCAGCCCATGAGTGTGGATCAGGCGTTGCGCTATGAGGAGACCGGAATCGCCTCGTGGTATGATGAAAGCACTTTCTTTGGTTTTAAGCGGGGAAATACGTCTCTCGGAGAAAAGGTGGGTCGTCTCGATGTCAGCGGGGCGCACAAGACGCTTCCGCTGCCCTGCCGCGTCAAGGTGACCAATCTTGAGAACGGCAGATCAATCACGATGCGCCTGAATGACCGTGGACCCTTCATTGCGGGGAGGATCATTGATGTCACGCCGCGGGCGGCGAGGAAGCTGGGTTTCAAGGAGAGGGGCCTCACCCGTGTTAAGGTAGAATGCCTCAGCGTGGGTGACGGAAAATATGAGCGAAAACGTAAGCGGGGGAAGGGTATCCCGTTTATTCCTTTCCTTTAGGGCGGCTGCGGAGGGCATGGAGAGGGCCGCTGGAGGCTGTGCCGCGTAAGGAAGGGACCCGCCAGGCGAATCGGCTGATTCGCACTTTTCCCCCGGGGCTAAAGCTGTTAGGAGCAGCGCCTTTCTGATTGATCATGGTTCAGCAAGAGCTCCAGGAAGTTCGCGTCTTCGCCCCGGCTACGGTTGCAAACGTAGCCTGCGGCTACGACGTGCTGGGGTTTGCAATCAACGATCCCGGAGACGAGGTAGTGGCCCGTCAAGCCAGCGATCCCGGTCTTCGCATCGTCGAGATCACCGGAGACAATGGGAAGCTTCCAACCGAGGTGTCCGCGAACACAGCAGGAGTAGCTGCCCAGGATCTGCTGCGTCATCTGGGAATGCTGGACCGGGGCATCGAACTCGAGATTCACAAGAAAATGCCCTTCGGGAGTGGTCTTGGCTCAAGTGCGGCCAGTGCGGTAGCCGGTGCTTACGCGGTCAATAAGCTGATCGGCGAGCCTCTGACCAAGAAGCAGCTTCTCCCCTTTGCGATGATGGGGGAGTCCAGCGCTGATGGAGCGTGGCATGCAGACAACGTGGGCCCCTGCCTGCTGGGAGGCATTGTCTTCATCCGCTCCAACCAGGAACTCGACATCGCCCAGCTACCGGTACCTGAACACCTCTGGGCTGCGGTGGTGCATCCCGATATCGAGATCCTGACCAAGGTTGCCCGTGAAATTCTCCCCCGCGACGTCCCGCTCGATAATGTAACCCAGCAGGTGGGCAACCTCGGGGGGCTGATCTGTGGCCTGATCCAGGAGGACTATGAATTAATCAGCCGGTCGATTCACGACGTGATCGCAGAGCCGAGGCGGCAGAAACTCATTCCGGAATTCTACCGTGCCAAGCGGGACGCAATGGCTGCAGGGGCGCTGGGTTTCAGTATTTCCGGGGCGGGACCGAGTGTCTTCGCCCTGTGCGAGGGAGAGGAAACCGCTCGCCGGGTCGGGGCTGAGGTGTCGCGGGTCTTTACCGAAGCTCCGATCGAGAACCAGGTCTATGTTTCGAAGATCAATCCCCGTGGGGTCCATATGATCGATTCTTAACAATTGCTTCTTTCCGGATCTTCCAATTGGAGGCCGACAACGGACCGACTACTAACAACCTGCCCCAGTGGCACAGCGATTCTACAGCACCAATAGCCCGGGGCGGTTCGTCGATCTGAAAGAGGCGGTGCTGCGTTCCCTGCCGGCTGACAACGGGCTCTACATGCCGGAGAAGATCCCTGTTTTGGAAGAGTCCTTCTGGGAGGAGTGGCGGCAGTTATCTTTCCCGGAGCTGGCCTACCGCATCGTCTCGTCGCTTTTTGAAGGGACGGTGCCGGAAGAGGCCTTGCGGACGATGGTGGCCGACGCGGTCAATTTCGATGCCCCACTGGTAAAGATCGCGGAGAGGACTCACATTCTAGAGCTCTTCCACGGCCCCTCGCTGGCCTTCAAGGATTTTGGAGCACGCTTCATGGCCCGGCTGATGGGCTGGCTCACCAGTAGCCCAGGGGACGGGGAGAGGGGTCCGGAACTTACCGTCCTCGTGGCAACCTCCGGCGATACCGGCGGCGCGGTAGCGAGTGCCTTTCACAGAGTGCCCGCGACGCGGGTGGTCGTCCTCTACCCCAGTGGAAAGGTGAGTGGCCTGCAGGAAAAGCAGCTCACAACCCTGGGAGACAATATCACTGCTCTCGAGGTGGCGGGGAGCTTCGACGATTGTCAGCGGCTTGTGAAGGCGGCCTTTCTTGACCGGGAACTGGCGAGGTCGCGAAATCTGACTTCGGCCAACTCGATAAATATCGCCCGGCTGGTGCCGCAGACCTTCTACTATTTCCATGCCGCCCGGCAGCTTCCCGAGGAAGTGGATCCCGTCTTTGTGGTTCCCAGTGGAAATTTCGGGAATCTGACCGCTGGTCTCCTGGCAAACATGATGGGGCTGCAGGTGAAGCAGTTCATAGCGGCCACCAATGTGAACGATGTGGTGCCTGCCTACCTTGAGAGTGGGGTCTATGAACCGCGGTCCAGCCTGGCAACTATCTCGAATGCGATGGATGTCGGGGCCCCCAGCAATTTTGCGCGTATGCTGGAGCTCCATGATGAGGAACACGCCCTGATGGCGGAGAGGATTTCAGGCGCCCGGTTTGACGATGAGCAGACGCGGGACGGGATTCGGGAGGTGATGGCCAGCACAGGCTATGTGATTGAGCCGCATGGGGCGGTGGGCTGGCTGGCGGCCCGGGAATGGCAGCTAGCTCACCCCGGGGACGACACCGTGGTTCTTGAAACCGCCCATCCCTCCAAGTTCCTCGATGTAATGGAGGAGGAACTGGGGACGGGATCAGTTGAGATTCCGGGACGGCTGGCGTGCCTCGCAGAGAGGGCCAAGGTGGCGGTCGAGATGCCACCTTCAGAAGAGGATTTTCTCTGCTGGCTCAGGTCCTAGCCTGAGGAAGGGGAGATGGATTGGCGGGCGTGCCTCAGGGGGCAGTTGCGCGGCCAGCGAACCGGGGATCCGCTAACTGCCGAAGGGTGGCAGAATCAGTTCGTCGCCCGGCTTAATCACGGGATTTACCCCATCGGGGAAGGTGCCCCGGACCGGATTGGCGGAGGCCTTGTTTTTCTCAGGGTAGAGGAAGTCCACCTGGAGCTGTCCATAGATTCCAGTCTGGCGCCGGATGGCCAGGACGGTGCCAGGCTCAAGGGGCTTGTGGAGTTCGATGATCGCGAATCCGCCCGCTGGCTGGTCCGGTTGCTTGTCCACCCATTTGACGACCTTGGCCTGAAGCCAGGCAGCTTTCACGGTGGAGGCGCGCGCCTTGTGCTTCTCGTTGGATTCGATCATTTCCTTGGAGATCAGTCCCTGCTCGGCCTCGGCCTTGAGAAGGTCGAGCTCGCGCTCAGCCTCTGCCAGCTCGCGCTCGAGTTCTTCGCGGGACGGATCACTGACCCGGGCTTCCGATCCGGTATTCTCATCGAATCCGGACGGGACCGCAACCGAGGGAGGAGGACTTTGGACAGAGTCATTCGCACTCTGTTCCAAAGGGCCCGGGAGCGGTGGAGCGGGGCTGGGCGCAGGAGGGGGAGCTGGGGCCGGCAGGGTCGGATTTCCGCTCGAAGCTGGCAGCGGAGGACTCAGCTGGGCCTGCTGGGCGCTGATGGCGGCGAGCTCCGCTCTCAGCTTTTCAAGCTCTGTTTCGCTGCCCTCACCGTTCATCTTCATGACGGATAGGGTTACCGCTGCCACCAGGAGCAGGGCGGTAGCTCCGAGGAGAGCCGTGAACATGTTCATGGGCAAAGATTGGGCCACTGATGTGAAAAAGTCAAAAACCCAGCCTCAATCTCGGCAGACGCTGCTCACGTGGAGCTTGCGGCCGTGGAGGTGCAGCGCTACACGAAGGCCGATGAGCGCTCAGGAAAAGGGCTATAAAGACACATTGTCTCTGCCGCAGACGACCTTTCCGATGCGGGGGGATCTCGTGAAAAATGAGCCAAAGCGCCTCGCCCAGTGGGAAGCCAACGGCTTGTACGAAAGAATTCTGGCCCGTCGCCGGGCCGCGGGGGCCCCAAGATTCATCCTCCACGATGGTCCCCCTTTTGCCAACGGGGACGTGCACATGGGAACCGCGCTCAACAAGGTGCTCAAGGATCTGGTAGTCAAATCGCGGACCATGGCAGGATACGAGGTGCCCTTCTTGCCGGGGTGGGACTGTCATGGACTCCCCATTGAATTCAAGGTCGTGCAGGAAGCCCGGGACGAGGAGCCCGCCGAGATTCGGAGGCGTTGTGAGGCCTTTGCCCGAGGATGGATTGACACCCAGCGGGAGAGCTTTCGCCGACTGGGGGTCTTCGGTGACTGGAACAATCCCTACCTCACGCTCGATCCTGCCTACGAGGCAGAGATCATCCGGGTCTTTGCGAAGCTGGTGGAGAGCGGGGCGGTCTACCAGAGCAAGAAGCCTGTTCAATGGTCCTACGGGGCCCACACCGCATTGGCCGAGGCCGAGGTTGAATACAAGGAGAAGACGAGCCCGGCGATCTGGGTGAAGTTTGATTTCACGGAGGATTCGGAGGCAAGGTTCAGGGACCTTGCGGAGGCTCGCTGGGAGGGGACCTACAGCCTGGTCATCTGGACGACTACACCGTGGACCCTGCCGGCGAATCTCGCGGTGGCCCTGCATGAGAAATTCATTTATGTGGCAGGGCGCTTCGAAAACAAGGGTGCTGAGAGTCACCAGCTCGTAATTGCGAGGGACCTGCTGGAAGAGTTCTCTGCGAAAACCGGTTTTTCGCCCGCGGGAGCTCTGACCGAAATCAAGGGCGCGGAAATTGAGGGACTGGAGGTGCAGCACCCGTTCCTTGAACGGAGTAGCAAGGTGATCCTGGCGCCATTCGTCACCGCGGAAACGGGAACCGGGGTGGTGCACATTGCGCCTGGACATGGGGCGGACGATTACGTGGCGGGCCGGGATCATGATCTCGGGGTTCTTTCGCCGGTAGATGATGACGGGAAGTTCACCGAGGAGGCCGGACTGCCTGACCTGGTGGGGCAGCATGTCTTTGAGAGCAACGAAGACATCATTACCCTGCTGGCTGCCAGGGGGGCTCTCTTGGGACGAGAGAACTATCAGCATGAGTATCCGCATTGCTGGCGATCGAAGACGCCCATCATTTTCCGGGCGGTAGAGCAGTTTTTTATCTCCCTGGAAGGCCTTCGGAGTACAGCCCTCGAGGAAATCGACAGGACGGAGTGGCTACCCCACTGGGGCCGCAACCGGATCTATGGAACCGTGGAGTCGCGTCCTGACTGGTGCATCAGCCGCCAGCGTACCTGGGGAGTACCTCTACCCGTTTTCTTCTCGCCGGACGGGGAGGCCATCCTGGAGGCCGACCTTGCGCGCAAGGTCGCCGACCTTGTGGAAAATGAGGGTACGAACATCTGGTTCGAACTGGATGAGGCAGAGCTTGTGAGCCGGCTGGGCCTGCCCGAGGGGACCCGGAAATGCAGGGACACCCTCGACGTCTGGATCGATTCCGGGAGCAGCCATGTTGCGGTGATGGATCGTCATCCAGAGCTCCACTGCCCCGCGGACCTCTACCTCGAGGCGACCGACCAGCACCGGGGGTGGTTCCAGAGTTCCCTCATGCTGAGCGTAGCCTACCGGGGATCTGCACCCTACAAGACGGTGATGACCCACGGTTTCGTGGTGGACCAGGACAAAAAGGGCAAGCTCTCCAAGAGTGAGGCTGAGAAGGCCGGAAAACCGATTGATGCGGCCCACTACTACAACAAGTATGGTGCTGACATCCTAAGGCTTTGGGTTAGCAGCGTGGACTGGCAGACCGAGGTGCCCTTTGGCGAGGACCTGTTCAAGCAGATAGCTGAGCCCTACCGGAGGATCCGGAACACCCTGCGCATCCTGCTTGGTAATCTTCATGGATTCGATGTATCCGCTGATGCGGTTGAGCCGGAGGAGATGACTCTCGTGGACCGTTGGATTCTTGAGCGCCTTCACGAGGTGGTGAGTGAGTGTCGCCGTGCCTATGAGGCCTATGAGTTCCGCAGGGTGTTCACCGTAATCAACCAGTTCTGTGCGCACGACCTCAGTGCGATATATATCGACCTCACGAAGGACCGGCTTTACTGCGATGCAAGGGAGTCACCGCGACGCTTGGGAAGCCAGACTGCCATGAACGCCGTGGTGGAGGCCCTGGCGAAGCTGCTGGCGCCCATTCTGGCATACACTGCCGAGGAGGCCTGGGAGCACTCGGGGCGGGAGGG
>MDTG01420345.1_pt1 | contig 33763 bp, 29 predicted proteins | sample 811421 | NCBI WGS metagenome assembly MDTG01 (sample SAMN05326645, study PRJNA326480) | marine metagenome | isolation source: seawater | place: Pacific Ocean: South East | collected 2011
ACTGCTGCTATGCTTCAAATTAATCCCTTTGATCAGTTTGGTGTAGATGCTGGCAAAAGAGTTGCTAAGAAAATTTTAAATAAATAGCCTTTTATAATTATTTAATGATCAAAGATTTATCACATGTTCCTAATAAACCAGGTGTGTATCAATTTTTTGATAGCTCAAAGATAATATATATTGGTAAGGCAAAAGATCTAAATAAAAGAGTAAGATCTTATTTTACCCCTGCAATAAAAGACAGAAAAACTGAGCAAATTAAAAAGCAGGCTATTAAAGTAGAGACATTTGCAACGCACTCTGAGACAGAGGCCCTAATATTAGAACAGCAACTCATAAAAGAATATAAACCAAAGTTTAATATTCTTTTAAGGGACGATAAAACCTATCCATTTATATATTTTTTAGGTTCTCATGATTTTCCTTCCATCCATTTAAAAAGAAGTAAGCAGGCAATTGATGAAAATTTTTATGGACCATATACAAATGCAAGATTAGTTCGTGATCAGATTAAAGAATTACAAAAAATCTTTAGACTTCGTAATTGCTCAAATAGCACTTTCAGCAATAGATCTAGACCTTGCATTGAGTATCAAATGAAGCGCTGTAGCGCACCATGCGTCAATTTAATTAGCAAGTCAGATTACGCTGAAGACATATCCTCAGCAAAAAGATATTTAACCAGTGAAAAAAAATACATAAAAAAAATTCTAAAAGAAAAGATGCAACATCATTCGGGGTTACTTCAGTTTGAGGAGGCCGATAGATATAAAAAAAGACTTGATAGCATTATTTCACTTGAAGATGAAGCATCCATCAATATATATCCACTAGATATTGATATTTGGCATGGTTCTTTTGAGCATAAGACTGGCCTGGCTAAAATATCAGTTAGAGATGGCAAAGTAAGATCTACTAGAACCTATTTAATTGATTCTGATGCATCTTCAGAAGTTGATAATGTTTTTAGAAGAGCAATTTTTCATAATTATTTACATAAAAGTCAGATCCCAAATAAGATACTTATTGCTAATAAAGTGTCTGAAAAAAAGTTACTCCAAGAAGCACTTGAAAAGAGATTTGATAAGAAAATCAATATTCTTGTAAAAGCACCTAAAGGGAGTAAAAGCTTTCTAGATTTAGCGAAGTTAAATTCAAAACAAACCCTTATAAATTCTGAAAAAAAAGACCCCCCCATGAAATTTGCCTTTGATGAATTGATACAAAAATTTAAGCTAAATACTATTAATCCAACGCTAGATTGCATAGATATAAGCCATCATTCTGGTAGCAATCCAAAAGCTGGAATTATAAGGTTTAATATAAATGGCCCAGATAAGAAGTTGTATCGTTCATACAATATACCTCAAGAATTAGGTGGTAATGATCCCGGATCAATTGCATATGCAATCAATAAAAGACTGGAAAAACAGGATGAAATTCCGAGCATCTTGCTAGTTGATGGTGGTAAGGCACAATTAAATGTGCTCATACCAAAGATTAAAAATAGAGATATTTTGTTGTTAGCAATTGAGAAGGGATCACAAAGAAAAGTACTAACTGAAAATGTGTATTCTCTTAATGGCCAAGAGTCTATTGATGCTAATACTAAATTATTTAATCTTCTTATCAGAGCAAGAGATGAAGCTCACAGATTTGCTATCAAGGCAAATAGAAGTGCTAAACGAACAAATATGCAAATCTCAATATTAGATCGTATTAAGGGCATAGGTCCTAAAACCAAAGAAAGACTTTTTAATAAATTTAAGTCTATTAATGCTATTCTAAATTCTGATATCAATGACCTTCAAAAAATTAGGGGAGTTGATCGACGAATAGCTAATGAGATTAAAAAGCTAGAATCATCATGAAGAACTTTATAATGCTGCTAACTTACCTAAGAATATTTTTTGGTCCATTAATTTTTGTGTTATCAGTTTTTTTTGAAATGTATTTAGTCTCTTTGGTAATATTTATTGTCTGCTCAGTTTCAGATTTCCTAGATGGTTTTTTAGCAAGAAAATTCAATCTAGAATCATCTCTTGGAAAACTTTTAGATCCTATTGCAGATAAGATATTACTTTGTTCAACAATTTTGGCAATTATTTTAATTACAAATGACTACTTTATAGGTCTTATGGGAGTAATTATATTGATGAGAGAGTTTTGGGTTTCTGGATTACGAGAATATACAGCTACAAACCATATCCAGAATGCCTCAGATGTCTCTTTTCTTGCAAAGGTTAAAACAACGCTGCAATTTATTTCTATTGGTTCTTATTTATTCTCTTTTAGCTACAGTCTAAGTCTCGGTATTTTTATTTCATCTTTCATCCTCTTTTTGAGTTTACTCGTGTCTTTAAAAACTGGGATGACCTATACGTCTAATGTATTGAAATTAAAATAGGTATTTTTTTCATATACAGTGTATATAATTATCAATTTGGCTGGATGGCAGAGTGGTTATGCAGCGGCCTGCAAAGCCGTGTACGCCGGTTCGATTCCGGCTTCAGCCTCCATATTTATGATATATTAGCCTTATGGAAATCAACTTAAATAATTTATTCATAGTTCTAAAAAAAAGACTTTGGTTAATTCTTCTTTTGCAATTTTTTGCAAGTATTTCTGCAATTTTTTATTCCCTTACAGCCACAGAGCTTTATACCTCTGAGTCTCTTCTGGCATCGTCAAGTAAGTCAAATCTTAATAGCTCATTGGGAGGGTTGGCAGCTTTAGCTGGGGTTAGTATCGGTAGCTCAGTTGATCAATCAGCTGACTCAGTTGAGTATGTGAGATCAAGAAGTATGGTTAAGCATCTTCTTAAAATTGATCCCTCCATTGCAAAAGATATCATCGCTGCTAAAGACTATGATAAAGAAAATCAGATAATTATTTATGATGAAAAAATATTTAAGGATGATCAGTGGGTAAGAAATCCCTCAAAGAGCACAGGTACAATCGAGCCTCACTACTTAGAGGTGTATTTATACTATCTTGATATAGTCAAAGCTGAATATGATAAATTATCTGGATTTGTCATCCTTAGTGTTACACATGTATCCCCTGAATTTGCGCATAAGTTGCTCTCCATGATAATTACCCAGCTTAACCAAATAGTAAAAGATCAAGATATAGAGGAATCAAAAAAAGCTGTAGATTTTCTAGATAGCGCTGTTTCAGATGTTGGTTCATTTGACTTGGTTGCATCAATTAACAAGCTTGCTGAAAAGCAAATAGAGACTCAAATGCTTGCTCAATCTCAAACGCATTATGTACTCAAAGTAATAGATGAGCCTTTTGTACCAATTACAAGAAGTTATCCCAAGCGCTCAATGATTGTAATTTTGACATCTATAATATCATTCGTGATTATTATCGGATTAGTTTTGATACTTGACAGAAAATATATTCTCGAAGGTTAATTTGAACGACGTAACATAAATATTGAAGCCCATAAATATTACAATTGCAGGAGCTGGATACGTAGGATTCTCATTGTCATTGCTTCTTTCAAAATCTGGAAATCAAGTAAAGCTTTTTGATACCTCTATTGATGTGGTTAACAGGATTAATAATGGATCTTCTCCAATTCAATCATCTCAATTTAATGAAGCATTTAATGCGGATACCCAAATCTCAGCAACAATTTACGAAGAAGAAGCTTTCCAAAATGCCGAAGCTATAATAATTTGTACCCCAACTAATTTTGATGAAGATACACTAAGTTTTGATACATCTTCAATTCAAGATGTTTTAGAAAAAGTGGATTTGTATTCTTGTGATGCTAAGGTTCTGATCAAATCTACAATCCCCATTGGCTTTACATCTAAGATGCAGGAATTATTCCCAAACTTAAGCATATCTTTTAGTCCTGAATTTTTGAGAGAAGATAGTGCGATTGATGATAATTTGCATCCTGATAGGATTATTGTTAGCCCCCCTTCAAGTAATTCAGATTACTTTCTAGAATTACTGAGCTCATTGTCTAACAAAGAAGAAACAAAAAGATTGATTATGGATTGCAATGAAGCTGAATCAGTTAAGCTTTTCTCTAATACTTATCTTGCAATGAGAGTTGCCTTTTTCAATGAGCTTGATAGTTATGCTTTGGAAAATAACTTAAATTCTGAGGATATTATTAAAGGGGTTTCATACGATTCAAGAATTGGAAATTTTTACAATAACCCATCGTTTGGATATGGAGGATATTGCCTGCCAAAAGATACTAAGCAGCTACTGAGTGAATTTAAGAATATTAAGCAAAGCCTCATAAAATCAATTGTTCTTGCAAATGATACAAGAAAAGATTTCATTACTGATCATATTGAAAAATACAATTTACAATCTTTGGGCATTTTTAGGCTGTTAATGAAAACGCATTCTCAAAATTCAAGGTCTTCTGCAGTGATTGATATTATGAGTTTAATTCAAGATAGAAGAGACATAACTTTTTATGTATATGAGCCTGAAATCGATGGAGCTATTATTGAAGATCAATTAAGGGGATTAAGAAATATTATAATTTTGGATTCAATAGATGAATTTATTAAAAATAGCGATTTAATTTTAGCTAATAGAGTTGGTGATGAAATATCAAATGCTAGAAGTAAGGTTTTTACGAGAGACATATTCAGTAATAACTAATAATGATATTACCAAAAGCACTATTTTTAGATCGTGATGGAATCATTAATAAAGATAATAATTTTGTTTTCAAAAAAGAAGACTTCATTTTCTATAATCTAATCTTTGAAATTATAAGAATTTTCAAAAATAGAGGATTTAAGATAATCATTATCACAAATCAGTCAGGAATTGGCAGAGGATTATTCAGCGAAACTGACTTTCAGGAAATCAACAAATGGATGCTCAATGTTTTTCATGATAAGAATCTTGACATAGATAAAGTCTATTATTGCCCATATCACCCAACTCAGGGTACAGGAAAGTACTTATTGGATCATAATAACCGTAAACCTAATCCTGGGATGATCTTTGAGGCCAAGAAAGACTTTAATCTAGACTTAAAAAACAGTATTCTTATCGGAGATAGGGTGAGCGATATTTCTGCTGGATTAAGTGCTAATGTTGGCAACTTATTCCTTATAAATAAAATGAAGCCTAAGACCTCAATTGACCAGAGCAAGTTTCACTACTGTAAAACTCATAATGAAGCAATTGAAGTTATTAAGAATAGCTCTTTATTGAAAGACGAAACGGAGTTTTTATGAAATTTTATGATGAGTATTTTTCCAGTATCAGCAAGCATATTTCTGATGTTAATCAAGAATCTCTGGAAAAATGTGCTGAACTTGCTGTTAAAACCTCAAATACTGGAGGTAAGGTAATAATTGCTGGAAATGGGGGTAGTGCCGCGATTGCAAGCCACGTTGCTGTAGATTTTACAAAGGCAGCATCTATCAGGGCTATAAATTTCAATGAGTCTGATCTAATAACGTGTTTTGCTAATGATTATGGCTACGAATTTTGGGTACAGGAAGCACTAAAAGCTTACTCAGACAAGGATGACCTAATTATTCTAGTAAGTAGCAGTGGCAACTCTAAGAATATTATAAATGCTGCAGAATTTGCAACAAATGAATCTATGAGTTTAATAACACTCTCAGGTTTCTCAAATAAAAATGAACTTAGAAAATATGGAAATTTCAGTTTTTGGGTTGACAGTAATAATTACAATTATGTTGAAATGACCCATCACATATGGCTTTTATCTATCGTTGATAGAGTGATCGAGATTAAAAAATAAATATTATCTAGTTTTGAATGCAATAATACTTGCCGCTGGCATTGGCACTAGACTTAAGCCCTACACAGATATTTGGCCAAAAGCACTTATGCCAATTAATGGAACCCCCTTATTGCAAATCTGGATCGAAAAATTATTTGAAGCAGATATACAGAATATACTTATAAATACCCATCATTTTGCCAACGAAGTTAAAAATTTTATTGAAAGTGATTTTTTTAAAAAATATAAAGACAGGATACATATTTCATTTGAAGAAAATCTTCTCGGTACAGCTGGCACCATCAAAAAAAATATTAATTTTTGTTCTAGCAATAAGACTTTAATACTACATGCAGATAATTTTTCTGATTTAGATATAAAAACATTTAAAAATGCATTTGATGAAGGGCCGGATAATTGTCTAATTGGAATGGTCACATTCGAAACTAAGACACCTTCTAGCTGCGGCATAGTTGAGGTTGATAAGTTTTCTGTCGTAAAAAGTTTTATTGAAAAACCAACTTCCCCATTAGGCACAAAAGCTAACGGCGCTGTATATATTTTTAGGAAGGAAGCATTAGATTTTATAAATAATACTCCAAATGTATATGATATCTCTTTAGATGTTATTCCAAATTATATTAATATGATATTTGCATGGCATCACAATGGAATATTTCTAGATATTGGCAATGAAAAGAATCTTATATCTGCTCAAAAATTATTTCCATTTAATGAGCACTCAAGCAATTGGCATAAAACTTTTGCTAAAAATCAAATTCACAAAATGATTGCCAATGGCTTAACTGTCTAAACTACAAGAGCCACTTTAAAACACAGAGCATTGTTTATTCTGGTAACACTCATTAAAATAGGTCTAATTTTTTTTCATATTTTAGTGTTGTGTGCTTTTATCAGACTATTTGTAACAAGCTTAAAATTACATCACTCATGATTGGTTAAAACTTTATAATGACATTAGCACAAAAAATACAATCAAAAAAAGCAAAAATAGGTATTATTGGTTTAGGATATGTTGGTTATCCCCTTTCAATTGCTTTTGCTGGGAGCGGTTTTAGTGTTGTGGGTCTTGACGAGGACCTGCAAAAAATTAAAAAGCTTAATAATGGCAAGCAGATCTTAAAGCATCATGAACCCTCCAAGCTAAGAGATGTCATTAAAAATAATTCTTTTAAAGCTACATCTGATTTTTCCATCATAAAGAAATTAGATGTCATTATTATATGTGTTCCAACACCCTTAGATAAATATCGTCAGCCTGATTTAAGTGCCGTGAAGGAATCTGCAAAATCTGTTGCCAAATATCTTCAACCAAATAAGCTAATCATCTTAGAATCCACAACTTACCCTGGCACAACTGATGAAGTATTATCTAAAATATTATCTGGAAATGGCTTGAAGGAAAATAAAGATTTTTTTCTAGCTTACTCCCCTGAAAGAGAAGATCCAGGTAATAAAGATTTTAGTACCCAAACTATACCCAAGCTTATAGGCGCTAATACACCAAAAGCTAGAAAGCTTGCGAATGACCTCTATAAATCTGTTATCTCAGAAACTTTCGTTCTAAATTCTACAAAGTCTGCTGAAGCTGCAAAACTTACTGAAAATATTTTTAGATGCGTAAACATTGCACTGGTAAATGAGTTGAAAATGATATTCGATTCAATGGATGTTGACATATGGGAAGTAATCCAGGGCGCTTCAAGCAAACCATTTGGATACATGCCATTCTATCCAGGACCTGGATTGGGAGGGCACTGTATACCTATTGATCCATTTTATTTGGCCTACAAAGCAAAAGAGTTTTCTCACTCAACAAGATTTATTGAGTTGGCTGGTGAGATTAATACAGCAATGCCTAATTACGTCATCGAAAAGATATCTAAGGCATTAAATGATGAGAATAAAACCATTAATGGATCTAAAATTTTGATTCTTGGAGTTGCATATAAAAAAGATATTGATGATGTGAGAGAGAGTCCTGCAATTTTCATTTTTAGTCAGTTATTAAAGCTAGGTTCAAAAGTTAAATATCATGACAATTTTGTAAAAAAACTTACATTAGAAAAAAAAGTTTATAGATCTTCTGAATTATCATCTGATATGTTAAGTTTTTTTGATTTGGTTCTGGTTGTTACAGATCATTCTGATTTGGACAAAGACCTAATAAAAAAACACTCAAAATTAATTGTTGATTGTAGAAATGCAATTGATCCTAGAGGTTTTTTAGGTAAATTAATAAAAGCTTAACCATTCTTTCATGGCTAAAAGAAGAAAAATCATAGCACTGATTCCTGCAAGATCTGGTTCTAAAGGGATCATTAATAAGAATATGTATTTGATTAATTCTCAGCCTTTAATAAATTTCACAATATTATCTGCACTTGACAGCAATTTAATTGATGAGGTTTTTGTATCAAGCGATTCGCAAGAGATACTTGATCACGCTAAGACATTTGGAGTTAAATCTCATCTTAGGTCTTCTGAGTACGCTCAGGACAATTCTCCAGCACACGATGTTGTAAGGGAATTTATTAAAATCCAGTCTTTATCAAATATGGATGTATTAATTTATTTACAACCATCTTCACCGTTAAGAAACAGTGATGATATTGATAAATGTATTGAGTTAATGAAGAAACACAATTTTTATAGAATCATAAGCATTTGCAAGAATAACACTTCTCCATTTAAATCTTTCATTCTAGATGATAGCAGAAGGATAAAGACTTTATTTAAAGAAAAATATTCAAATTATAGAAGACAAGACCTTCCAATGACTTACACAGCGAATGGAGCATTATATGGATTTTCAGTTGAAGAGTTTAATAAAAATAATAGGATGTTTCCCTCAAATAATGCTTTATCGTATGAGATGCCTCAAGAAAGAAGCATAGATATTGATACAATTGATGACTTAAAGAAGGTAAAATTCGTGGTGGGGGATCAAGCAAATATTCATGATTAACGATAATTCATTTACTATCTTAAATAGAGAAGTTGGATATCATCATGATCCACTAATCATTGCTGAGATAGGGATAAATCATGGTGGGTCACTAGAAGTAGCAAAAAAAATGGCAAAACTCGCCATCGATTCAGGTGTGGACGTGGTGAAGCATCAAACGCATATTGTTGAAGATGAAATGTCAGAGCATGCAAATAGCTTCAATGTGGATTATATTGGTAAATCAATTTACCAGCTGATGGATGAGTGCTCTCTCGATGAGAATGAGGAATTTGAACTTAAAAAATTTGTAGAGGCTAACGGAGCAATTTTTTTATCTACACCCTTTTCAAGGGCGGCAGCTGATAGACTTAGGGAATTTGACGTCCCAGCATATAAAATAGGATCTGGTGAATGCAATAACTATCCGTTAGTAGATCATATCGCATCATTTGGGAAACCAGTCATCCTAAGCACAGGGATGAATTCTATTGAGTCAGTTAGACCAGCCGCTGAAATCATTCAAAAGTATAATGTTCCATTTGCGCTTCTTCACACTACAAATATTTATCCAACACCTAATCATTTAGTTCGATTGGACGGCATAAAAGAGCTTTCAGAGAACTTTCCTAACGCCGTAATAGGATTTTCAGACCATACTGTTACTAATCATGCATGCTTTGGTGCAGTTGCACTTGGCGCATCAATTCTTGAAAGACACTTTACCGATACCATGGATAGAGAAGGCCCAGATATCGTTAATTCTATGGATCCTGAAGCAGCAAGGGATCTTGTTGAGGGTAGTAAGATAATTAAACAGTCAAGAGGGGGAAAGAAAGGCCCAATTGATGAAGAGTCTTCGGTTATTGAATTTGCATTTTCTTCTGTTGTAACAATAAAAGAAATAAAAAAGGGTGAAGCTTTTACAAAAGATAATATTTGGGTAAAGAGACCTGGAACAGGTTATTTTAGTGCAGGTGATTTTGAAAGCATAATAGGAAGAATTGCTTCTAATGATCTAGATAAAGATCATCAACTAACTCAAGAAGACTTAACTTATTAAAATGAAAATTTCATGTATTACAGGCACAAGAGCTGATTATCCCCGCGTTAGAAGTGTCCTTCGTGAAATAGTTTCCAGAAAAAACTTAGAATTAGATATTCTTGTAACAGGCTCACATTTACTGCCTGAATATGGTCTTTCAAAAAACGAAATCCTCGAAGATGGATTTGACATTTCTGAAGAGATTGCAATGTATGAATCAAATTTTGATACACCATACGGGATGGCTAAAGCAGCTGCAAATTGCTCATCAGGGCTGGCTGATGCTCTTAAAAGATCATCTCCAGATTTAGTCTTGCTAACTGTTGATAGAGTCGAAACTTTGGCTGCTGCTATGACCGCAAGTCTAATGAATTTTCCCATAGCACATATTCAAGGCGGGGAGGTCACTGGGACAATTGACGAATCTATTAGGCATGCTGTTACTAAGCTAAGCCATATTCATTTTGCTGCTACAGATGATGCAAAGCAAAGAATCCTAAATCTAGGTGAAATCCCTGAAAATGTTTATAACACAGGCTGTCCATATATTGATGAGATTAATTCTGCAAAGCTTCTTACAAAAAGTAATTTATGTTCAAAATACGGATTTAATGAATCGAAAGAACTGATTATATTTACACAACATTCAGTTACTACTGAATATGCATCCTCTTTAGAGCAAATAAAAATTACCTTGGAGGCACTAAAGGAAGTTGATAAGGATTATGAAATAGTCTGTTTTTTTTCTAATGCTGATGCTGGTGGTAAAAGCATAATTGATGAGATCTCAAAACAATCAAATTTTCTAATAATTCCTAATATGCTAAGCAATGACTTTTTGTCACTAATGAAAATTTCTAAATTAATGATCGGAAATTCATCTGCTGGAATTAGAGAAGCTCCAAGCTTTAGGTTGCCAGTTATTAATATAGGTACGAGACAAAATGGCCGCTTGAGAGCAAAGAATGTAATAGATGTTAATCATGATATTGATCAGATAAAAAAAGCATTAAGTAAAGTGTTATCTGATAATTCTTTCGAAGAATCCCTTAAAGAAATAGAGAATCCATATGGAGATGGTTCTGCTGCAATTCAGATTGTGGATATTCTTGAGAGTATAAAAATTACCCCATCTTTAATTCAAAAAATGATTCATTATGAATAGCCATTTCAGCAAAGTCCTAGTAACTGGTGGTTCTGGCTGCATAGGGATTCCATTAATGCATGAGCTTAAAAATAGGGGCATTGAAGTTGTTCTCTTTGATCTTAATGAGCAGATATCTAGAGTAAAACAGTTTTTACCTAAAGGTATTCAATTATTTTCTGGATCCATCCTTGACTCTGCTGCATTAAGAGATGCTATGTATGAGTGTGATGGGGTAATTCATTTGGCTGCTCATCTAGGTGTTTATAGAACTGAAAATAATAAATTACGTTGCTTAGAAATTAATATTGATGGTACTAAAAAAGTCCTTGATGCTTGTGTTCAAAGCAAATCAGTAAAAAAGATCATCTTTGCATCTTCTTCTGAGGTTTATGGTGAACCCCAATCAAATCCAATCAAGGAATCTCATCCGACACAAGGTAAAACTGTATATGGTATCTCAAAGTTAGCTGGAGAGGAGCTCGTTAAAGCTTATTGTGAAGAATTTAATTCAATCTCATATACAATCCTTAGATTTTTTAATACCTATGGTCCTTTTCAAGTAAGCCAGTTTGTTATTACTCGATTTATAGATAGTATATTAAAGGGTGAAACACCAAAGATTTTTGGGGATGGTTCTCAAGTTAGATCATATAATTTTTCCTCTGACTCAGCAATTGGTATTGCAGATTCACTTCAATCTAATAAAACAGATAATTTAGTAATGAATATTGGAAATAGCAACGAGCCTATAACTCTTATTGATCTTGCAAAATTAATTATGGAACTTACTGGAAATGATCCCTCAAAAATAAATGCATCTAACTCTTTTGATAGTTCAGATAGAGCCAAAGAAAGAGAGATATTTTATAGATATTGTTGTACTGAAAGAGCAAATTCAATAATAAAGTATGCTCCAAGTACCTCGCTTCGTGAGGGCATCTTAAATATTTTAGAAACTAATTTTTTCTCAGATAAATGGGCTACTTCAGAAAAACCATATTATCTAGATGAGTAAGTTAAAAAAGATTGCTTAACGTTTGATGGAAACTAAAACATTTAATGGCGCTGTTCTTAGCAAACTAGGTCATCCGCTTAATCTTGAGAAATCAATAAAAATTCCTGACCCTCTGGAAGGTCAAGTTCTTGTCAAGTTATTTTGTAGCGGGGTTTGTCATAGTCAATTAATGGAGCAAAAAGGACATCGCGGTGACGATAAATTTCTTCCCCACTTACTTGGACATGAAGGTTCCGCTGTTGTTATTTCGGTGGGCAATGGAGTTACGAAAGTTAAACCAAATGACAATGTAGTTTTAACATGGATTGTGGGAGATGGGTTAGAGGGCGGGCCTATGAAGTATGAAAGTAACTCCTCTTTAATAAATGCAGGATCAGTAACTACTTTCAATGAATATGCAATTGTTTCTGAGAACAGGTGCGTAAAAATTCCTAATAACTTTCCAAAAGATATCGCCGCGTTGTTAGGATGCGCTGTGATGACGGGTTGTGGAATGGTCAAAAATACACTTAATCCAGAAGAGGGAAAAAGTATTGCTATTTTTGGATTAGGCGGAATCGGTTTGTCAGCATTAATGTTATGTTACAAATATAATTTTAAACAAATATTCTGTATTGACATTAATCAAGAAAAGTTACTCTTAGCAAAAAAAGTAAATTCAAATGTTAAATTAATTAATTCAAAGGATACTAATTGTGTCCATGAAATAATGAGCCTTACAAATGGCATTGGCACTGATTACGCAATCGATGCCTCTGGTAAAGCATCAGTTACAGAAACAGCATTTGAAATTATTAATAAAAAAACAGGTCATCTAGTTTTTGCTTCACATCCTGAAAAAGGGTCAAAGATTTCAATAGATCCTCATGATTTAATATGTGGAAAAAAAATCACAGGATCCTGGGGGGGCGAATCTAATCCAGATAAAGATGTACTTTTTTACTGTGATTTATATCTTAAAGGAGAACTAAAATTAGATTATCTAATATCAAAAAAGTATTCATTATCTCAAGTTAATGATGCTCTCAATGACCTTGAATACGGAAGATGCCTTAGGCCTATAATTAATATGGAGCATTCAAAATGAATAAAAACTTAATACTTGTTTTTGGTAATTTTAATATTGTTCATCCTGGTCATCTTAGGTTGTTAAGATATGCTAAGTCATTTAATAAGAAGGTGATGGTCGGGCTATTTAGTGATAAAGTTGCTGGTGATTCAATTTATGTGCCTCAAGATCTAAGAGCAGAAGCACTCATAGCAACTGAATGCGTTGATGAGGTAATGCTTGTTAACTCTTCAGTAGAGGATTTTATTTATGAGCATAAGCCATACGCAGTCATAAAAGGTAAAGAGCATGAAACTTTAGAAAATCCTGAAGAAGAAATTATTAAAAGTTATGGTGGCAATCTATTTTTTAGCTCAGGCGAAGTTACCTTTTCTTCGTTGAATCTCTTAAAAAAAGAGTATTTGCAAGATATTGAAATAGGGATAAAACAACCAAAGCAATTCTTGCTTCGGCACAAGATATCAAAAAATAAAATCATTGATACACTTTCAAAATTTTCTAAAAAAAGCATATGTGTTATTGGTGATACCATAGTGGATAGGTATACAACATGTGAACCACTGGGAATGTCTCAGGAGGATCCAACCTTGGTGGTCAAGCCCATAAACAGTGAAGAATTTATTGGAGGAGCTGCAGTTGTTGCCAGGCATGGGAAAGCTCTTGGTGCTACTACACATTTTATTTCAGTTGTTGGAGATGATGAGGCAGGCAATTCAGTTATCGAATCATTAGATTCTGAATTGCATTGCCATTTATACAAGGATCCAAGTAGACCTACTTCAGTTAAAGAAAGATACAGGGCTAAAAATAAAACATTGCTAAGGGTAAGTAAGTTAATAGATAAATCTATCTCACAAGAAATTCAAGATAATATTTTTCAGAAGTTTAAAACCATAATAAATGATCTTGATGCATTAATCTTTTCTGACTTTAATTATGGATGCTTGCCACAGGAATTAGTCAATAAATTAATTAAGCTTGCAAATAAACACAACATTAAAATTTTTGCGGACAGCCAATCCTCTTCGCAGCTAGGCGATGTCTCCAGATTTAAGGACGTACATTTAATTTCTGCAACAGAAAGAGAAGCAAGGATTGCCCTAAGAGATCAAGAGTCTGGGCTAGTAAAGTTAGTTGAAAATTTATTAAATAATTCAAATGCTGATAATGTAATAATAAAATTAGGCGAGGAAGGTATTTTTTTGCATGTTAAAGATAAATCAGCGAAGAATGGATTTTTAACCGATAGAATTCCTGCTTTAAATCCAAATAGTATTGATTCTGCTGGAGCTGGAGATTCAATGCTTATTTCTCTTACACTTTCGATTTTAGCCAGTAAAGATATATGGCTATCAAGCTACATATCATCTCTTGCTGCATCCATTCAGGTTGAAAGGGTTGGTAATATACCAATAGAAATTAATGAACTGACTGCTTTAATTGAAAAAACACATCATTAATGAATATCTTTAAGCTCTTTAGGGACGTATTTCTAGTTCTTAACCATAAGGAGAAATTATATTTTTCTGGAATGATTTTACTTTTCCTTTTACTTGGCATTGTTGAGTTACTAGGAGTAAGCTCCATTGCTCCATTCGTGTCAATTGTAATATCTGAAGGACAGATTCCCGAAGATAATTTTTATTTTGAATTGATAAAGGATATTTTTAATAATCCAGATAACAAAGAAATTATTGTGATTACTGGCGTTATCACACTGATTGCAATTACATCCTCTAACCTCTTTAGGGCCCTTAGCTTATATTTATCAAATAGATTTGAATGGGACTTGCAATTTTCTTCCACTAACTTAGTTTTATCAAAAGTTCTAAATTTAGATTATCAAGATCTACTTGAAACTAATTCAGCTGTATTTTCGAGAGATATTATTAACGAGACTCTTAATTTTACAAATGGATTGATTAATCCTTTACTTAAATTTTTATCAAGTTTATCGATTTGTATTTTTATTGCCAGCTTCCTTGTCTACTTTAATCCGATAGTAGCTTTTGGAAGCTTTATAATTTTTATATGTATATATGGGCTAATAATGTATATAGTCCAACCTATTGCTTATAAGCAAGGGGTTATAAGGCAGGAAGCTGAGAAATACAGGTTTAAGCTCGTAAATGAGGCATTGTCTTCATTTAAATTATTCTACACAACAGACATAAAAAAATTGTTTCTTCAAGAGTATAAGATGCATACAAAAAAATTTGCTAACTCACAAGAAAAAGGAGTTCTTGTGAGAGTAATGCCAAGACAATTACTAGAAATTATTATTTACTCATTAATAATTGGGTCAATAATTTTATTAATATCTCAAGAATATGAAATCGCTGAGATTTTGTCCGTTGCTGCATTGTTCACCTTTGCCGCTGTAAGGCTATTGCCAGCTTCAAGTGGGCTTTATCAATCTTTTTCTGCTATGACCTACTATTCAAAAGTTATAGAAGGCCTTAGTAAATATTTTTTAGATACAGAGTCTTTAACAAGAAATAATTCTAATTTATCAAGATCTTTTTTTAAGTCAGATGATATGGATATATTAATTAAAGTAGAAAATTTATCATTTAATTACAAGAAACCAAGGAAAACTATTATTAAGAATTTCAATTTTGGCTTCCAAAACAATATGCTATATGCAGTTGCAGGTAAGACTGGCTCCGGTAAATCTACATTTATTGAGATACTTTTGGGTATGATAATCCCGGATAATGGATTTATAAAATTTAACGAATATCTCTCAGATTATAAGAACTTTTTTGCATATGTTCCTCAAAATACTTTTTTATTTGATGCAAGCATTGCTCAGAATATTGCACTAACATTTAATTCTAGTGAGGTCGATGAGGAGAAATTAAAAAATGCTATAAAACTTAGTTGTCTAGAAGATTTAGTTGAGCAACTTCCAGATGGAACTGATTCTATGACAGGCCAAGACGGAGCAAACTTGAGTGGTGGGCAAGCTCAAAGAATAGGAATTGCCAGAGCCCTTTACAGCGGTGCCAAGATCCTAATACTTGATGAATCTACTTCAAATCTAGATCAAGACACTGAAAGAAAATTACTTCATAATTTAAAAAATGATAGAAATATAAACTGCATTATAATGATTGCACACCGTTCAGAGGCTATCAAGATCGCAGACAAGGTTCTGTTATTGAATGATGGTTTATTAAATGATCTCGGCAGACAAGAAAAGTTCGAGATTTAAAATGAACCTTCTATGTAAGATTGTTAGTTTATAGATGTATAGATTTGTTAATAAAGTATTTACATTTATAAATCATTACTCGCCATATTTTTTTCTTACTCCAAACTATAAGAGCTTCGGAAATTGCGCTGAGGAAATATTCTTTGGACTTTTGTTGGCAGAACAAAGTGGCAGGAAATTGATTTTAATAAGACCGTGCTCTATTCCTTTCATCCGCAAATTAAACATAGCAAATAAATATCTCTTTGATATACAGCATAAAAATCTAGCAAACTTACCAACAATAATAAAAATTGTGCTAAATCTGCTGTGTACTGCATACCTATATCTTTTATATATTTGTGATGGCGCAGACAGGGTTTTTTGTAACATAGTTGGCTTGCGGTATAAAAATATTTCTGCAAAAAGGATTCCTTCAATTGGTAAAAATGATTTATGGACTCCCTCAACTGATCTTAAAGAAATATACGATAAAAGATTATTATCTGAACAAATTACTCATTTTAATAATTTTATCTCTCCCAAACTGCCAAATATATCTTCTAGAAATCTGCAATTAGAGTTATCAAATATTGGTATAGGTCCCGATGATTGGTTTGTAGTCTTGCATGCACCTTATAGCAAAGTCGAAAAAAATATAAGGCAAGTAAATATAGAAAATTATATAGAATCAATTAAATATATTATTAATAAAGGAGGCTGGGTTATAAGAATTGGTGATAAAGGCTCCCCAAAATTACCAAAAATGGAAAAAGTTATTGATTATGCTAATTTTCCAAAGCAATCAAAGCTTCTAAATCTATACTTTCTAGAAAGGGCAAAATTTTTCGTTGGAGCAACCTCAGGTCCATCCTATGTAGCACATTTATTTGGTGCAAAATGCATTGGTGTAAATAGGACACACTTTATACATGATTATTCATTTCAGTTATCTATACTTAAACATGTCCATATTAAAAAAACTGGCGAAAGACTCTCATTGAATCAAGTATTAAAATCTAGCCCAGATTCTCAATTTTTTGAGCATAATAATGACTCTCTTTATTCGCTGACTGAAAATTCTCCTGATGAGATTTTATCTTTGATAAAAGAAAGTTTTGATTTTAATACTAAACTTATTTCACCTAGCCAAAATAGCTTTAATAAAGATCTTATAAGTTATTCAGAGAGATATTTTTTTTCCCTTGGATATCCAAATAAATTTGAGGCAATAGAAAACTCCGATATAAGTTTTTATCAATTTAGAGCTCTTTTACAGTCACCACTTTGTTTTGCAAGAGGATTTTATGGAAAGCAATTCCTAAAAAAAAATTATATACCTCATAAAGAGTAAAAGTTGTTTATTTCTATTTGATCTATAATAAATCTATGAGAATTTTAAGTAGGCTGGGGAGCATTATCGAGATATTATTCATGTCCTTAATAGCCTTATTTATAAAAAATAAGATTATTTGGAGTCTTTTGAATAAATATTCAACTTCAATTATAAATTCGAAATATCAAAATAAGTCACAATTAGATATTCTTCGTAAAGATGGAATTTCAAAATCTTCCATAGATCAATTTAGTGGATTAAACACTATTTTTTATGAAATAAAAAAGAAGTATTTTGGAGCAAATGTTAATAAAACAGATGGTTCAGATGTATTTGTTAACAAAGACTTTTTTCAATATATTCTAGGTGGTAATTATCCAAAAGAGCTCCAGTTTTTTGATGTAAACGACCCTATAATCAAATTTGCTTCTCATCCTGAAGTAGTTAGCATAGTCAATAATTATCTTGGCATTGCCAGCAGCTTGATTTATGTCGAAGCAAATGTTTCAAACCCGGAAGCATGCAAAATACTTAAAAGAAGATCTCAGAAGTGGCATAGAGATCCTGGTTTAAAAGGGTGTATTAAACTATTTGTATACTTTAATGATGTGATTTCAGATGGTCATGGCCCATTTAAATTTATAAAAAATACTCACCAATTTGGATTAAATTCAAACATTTTTCCACAAAAGTTTTTTGGTTATGGTGGTAAATATCCAAGCGAAGAAGAAATAGAAAACCATAAAATGAAATCGGATCAAATTTCTTGCATGGGGAGAGAGGGAATGATGATTTTTGCTGATACAACTGGTATACACGCTGGTGGAAATTCATACACACATTCTCGTAAGATGCTAACTTTGGTTTATTATCCAAAATTTGATTTGCAAAGCAAAAGAGTAAAAATAAATTCTTTTTCATCAGACTTAAACCATTTCAATCAGGAGCAATCATATTTGCTTGGGATTGAGTAAGGGCTATTTTCTGTGAAAAATATTTTTATCACTTTACCTTCGGGTATTGCTATTAGAAATTTTCTTACCACAGATATAATAAATAATGTCTTAAACGATGATAGAGAAGTTGTTATCCACTTTTTCCTAGCAGAACCAGATTTTTACAAAGAATATCTTGTACATGATAGAGTTTTTTTTAAAAAAATTAGTTTGCCAAACAAAACTATATTTTCGTCAATTTTGAGGGCTTCGTTATATAGAAGATTTCACCTTATAAATGATAATGCAACATCTAAAATTCTTAGAAAGAAGCAAATTATTACAAATTTAAAGACTAAATTTTTACCTTTTTTTGGCTGGCCTTTTCCAAAGAGTAAAAAACTATATCACTATTTAAGAAAGAAATTTTATTCTTTATACACTTCAGAAATTTCGGTAAACAGATATTTTGATCAACTAAATCCTGAACTTTTAATATCTACTCATCCTACATCAGTATATGAAATAAATTACACCTCAGTTGCTCAAAAAAGAGGAGTTCCAATTATGGGGGTTGTAAAAAGTTTTGATAACATTACATCTAAAGGTTTCCTACCGGTAGTGCCTAGTTTTTTTAGTGTTTGGAATCAACAAATGAAAGAAGAATTAGTTCATATCCATGCTATTGATCCAATTGATATTTCGATTAATGGCGCTCCCCAGTTTGATAATTATCTTAATTATTCTCCGAAAAGTAATTTTTCTCAATTCACAAAAGCATTTGGATTATCAGGAAAAAGAAAAATTGTTCTACTTACAACTACTAGTGAAGATATTAATTCTTCTGAGCCAAGCCTTGCAGATTTCCTATATAAATTATCAAAAAAATTAAATTTTGATTTATTGGTAAGACCGCATCCCGCAGATGATAACGATGAAAGGTTTGAGAATCAGATATCGAAAGGTATAGCCTTTCAATCATTTTCAAAACATAACGACCTTCAAAAAAAAATATCAACGCCAAATTTTATTTCTGATTTATCTGAAACTCTTTTTTATACAGATATCTTAATAAATACAGCATCAACAACGACCCTGGATGCAGCCATTATGAATATCCCAATTATTAATATCGCATTTAATATTGATGATCATAAAAGAGATGATGATATTTCGCGTTACTATAAGCTTGATCATTTCAAAGAAATAACTTCTTCAAATGCCAGCTCCATAGCCTTCGACCAAACCCAACTAACTAAGTCTATTGAAATGTATCTTAATGACCCATCCTATAAGGCTGATCTAAGAAGTAAATTAAAAAAAGACTTTATTGGATTCACTGGCAATGCCTCAAAAAATTTATCAGGACAAATCATCAGATTTTTAGAGAAATGAAAGTTTTAGTTTTTGATCCTGCAGGCTCAAGCGAAGATTACAACCTAGAATTAATCAAAGGCATTTCTAAACATATTTTTCCAATTTATTCTTCTTCAAAAAAGCCAATAAAATTAAGTTCTAATACCGAATTCAAACAATTTATGACCATAAAAAAGAAAGATTATAAAAATAGAGCTCTAAATCTTTTTAATAATCTTTTTAGACTTATCGTGTACCCAATATCTCTCTTGGATTTAATATTATTTTCCTTGAGAAATAAGATAAATATTATTCATTACCAATGGAGCCAATTACCAATCCTAGATTATTTCTTTATCAGTATACTGAAGTTTTTTAAGATCAGAACTGTTATGACTATTCATAATTCAAATCCATATCATGGAAGCATTGGGGTACTGCAAAAGATACAGCTTATTGGTTTAGCAAATCTCATAAGAAAATTTGATACCTTGATTGTCCACACAAAAAAAACAAAAATTAATATCGAGAAGAAACATAAACTTGGTGAGAAAAAAATATATATTATTAATCATGGATTATTTGGATCAAATAACTTAACTTCAAATGATTTTAAAATCAGTTCCAAAATTAAATTTCTAACGATTGGAAGCATCAGCTACTACAAAGGTATAGATATAGCTTTAAATGCATTTTCTCAAATAAGCCGATCTAATTGGAGCTTTACAATAGCTGGAAGAGTAAATTCTAGTGAGTACTTGCATGATCTTAATGAAATTATCAATAAAAATGATTTAAGTGCTAATACTAAAATAATTCAAAAATTTCTTTCAAGAAAGGAGATGTTTGAAATGATTAATAGCCACGATTTAATGCTTCTTCCATACCGAGATATTGATCAATCAGGTATCTTTATGATGTCTATGGGCATGAATATTCCATGTGCTTGTTCAGATATTGGTATTTTTAGTGAAGTTATTAAAAACCAAGAGAATGGTTTTTTATTTGAATCAGAATCTGTAAGTCAATTGAAAAACTTGATTGAAGATTTAGTTGAAAATCCAAAAAAAATTGAATCTTCTAAAGAAAATTTCTTAGTTAATAAATTGAACTGGCCATCTTGGCATCAGATAGCTGAAGAAACCATCTCCGTTTATAAATCGTTAAAATGAAAATACCTATTAATCCATATTTTTTGTTAATTCTTCCATTTACATTAACTTCCTTTTTGTTTGATGTGGGCTTGAGTATCTCCATATCTGACATTGCAATTATTTCGCTTTTGTGCATTTCGATTTATAAATATCCATCTATCAAAATAAGTTTTATAGGCATTTCATTTATTGCTTTAGCAGTCTATATTTTAAATGCGGGGATCTATTTAGAGTACACTCAAAGAGAATTCTATCTGAACTCACATTTCACAAACTTTTTACGAGTAATTCTGATCGCAGCAATTTTACTAATTATTCCTAATCCAAAAATAATCAAATTGGGTAGGATCATAACGGGATTAAGGTTGGTTATTTTATTTCATTGTTATTTTATGTTTTTTGACGTAGTTAGCCCAAATATCTTTGATTGGGATGGTGATTACATAACCTTAAATACAGATCTAGATGATACTTTGATTGGTCGTCCAAGAGGATTATTTATTGAGCCAGCATTTTTTGCGATATTTATGGGGATATCCTTGACTTTAGTTTTGCAATATGAAAAAAATCACTCCAACTTAATTTTTAATTTACGTGACTTTTTAATTATTGTTTTTGCATTAATTTTGTCTTCTTCAGTATCAGCCTTATTTATCGCTATTTTATTTATCTTTTATTATTTGTTTTTAAGAAAAGGGAGCAGGGAAGGCTTCATAAGCGCATTAAGGTCATCATTTCTCTTGTTAACATTATCAATAATGCTCCTCATAGGGGGTGAAGGAACAATTCTTGCATACTCTGCCTCTAGAATATCAAATGTTGTTTCATTAGAAGATTCATCGGGAACCACCAGATTGCTGGGAAGCACACTCTTTTCAATTAAGGTGGCCTCTGAAAAACCCTTTACTGGAATAGGTTTGGGGGGAGCAAATTTAGGATTAGCTCTAGATGAGGATTTTGTTTCGAGACAACTAATCGGTGGCAATGTGTCAAATGTATCTTACTCGACAGCAACTCACTGGGCTGGTTTAATTACTACCTCTGGACTGATTGGTTTAATAATTTATTATCTATTTATTCTTGGTAATTTAGTTTATCATCCTGCAACTAGAGTGTTAGCTACTGGGGTGTTTGTTGTCGGAATTGGGGGAGGCCAAATTTTTTCGTTATTCTTATGGATGTCGATAGCCGTTGGTATATTGCTACAAAATAAATATGAAAAAAATTAATATAGTTTTCCCATATAACTCTGTTGGTGGAGCTTTCAGATCAACATATGAAATTTGCAACAGATTAAAAAAACTTGGTTATGATCCTGTTGTATATTTTCCTTTTTTTCCAATATTAGGCGAAAAAAAATTTTTGAGCTTTAGAGGAATTAGTTTTTTAATAAGGGGACTTGCTAGATCAATAGTAAGATTTAATAGAATTTCTTGGTTCGATAATGATTTTCCTGTGAGAGTTATCCCTCTTTTTAAAAATCTTTTTATCAGGGATGCTGATTTTATAATAGCAAATCATTGGCAAACAGCACATCCAGTTTATAAGCTTTCACAAACAAAAGGAAAGAAATATTATTTTATTAGAGATGTAGAGCAATGGGCCGATTATTTTTCTCATGAGCTTGAAGCATTTAAGCTTAATATGAAACGACTTGTAGTCGCACCCTGGATTGAAGATTTTCTTAGAGATGAGCTGAGCCTTGAAACAGAGGCAGTAATTACAAATGGTTTTAATTTTAAGAAATTTGCAATTGAAAATAAAAATTTTTCTGATAATGACTGTACTGTATCTATGATTTTTTCTAATCATCCAATGAAAGCACCGCAAGATGGAATTTCAGTATTGTCAAGAGTTAAAAAAGCATTCCCAAAAACGAAAGTCATTTTATTTGGCTTCGATCCCCAGCCTGATTCAAGATATAAAATCGATTTTGAATATGAATATGTTAAAAGACCAGTTGGCAATAGACTGTTGGGGATTTATAAGAAGACTGATATCTTCCTATGCCCATCATTGCAGGAGGGTTTTCATAATCCACCCTCGGAAGCAATGGCAGCAAAGTGCTGTGTAGTTGCAACAAATGTAGGAAGCGTGCCATATACAATAAAAAGTAAAGAAAATGGTTTCTCTGTTAAACCAGGTGATATAGGTAAGATGGTTAAATATATTTCAGATCTAATTAATGATAAAGATTTAAGAATGAAAATGGCAAATAATGGATATGATTCTATAAAGAATCTAACCTGGTCATCTTCAATTAAGAAATTAGATCAAATATTTACGGAAGATTCGCAATGAAAAATAAGCTTATCAAGGTTTTTCAGAGATTGCTTAACAAAGTGTTTAAGCATAACTTAAATTCATATTTGTTCCTTATTAATGCATTCTTTAAAATTTTTTCAAAAGGTATAAAAGCAAACTTTGATAAAGAAAATCGATGTATATATATTACAGAAAAGGATAAAGATAAGAAATTTTATATATTGATACCCGGAAGAGCAGTGGGATACTTTAGAGGTCTTAATGCAAGGTTTGAAGGCATAGCTACAAATTATTTTTTAAATAAAATAGAGCTTTTGAGAAATGACATTGTTATTGATATTGGAGCCAATATTGGTGAACTATATGGGTTTGTTTCAGGTAAAACAGATATAAATTATTTTGGATTTGAACCCTCTAAAAGTGAATTTAAGGTTCTTAGTCTTAATGCATCTGGCGGTACGTTGTTTAATCAGGGATGTTGGAATAAAAACACTACTCTAGATTTTTATGTTGCATCTGAAAGTGCTGATAGCTCTTTTGAAAAGCCCTCTGCAAAGATTGAAGATGTTATAACCCAAGAGGTCACAAGACTTGATTCTATTTTTGAAAACGAACAAATTAAATTTATAAAAATGGATGGCGAGGGTTGCGAGCTTGAAATCCTCCAAGGAATGGAGAATATATTAAGCAATATTGAATTTATCTCTGTAGATGCTGGGTATGAAAGAGGCATTAATAATGAATGTACCTTTAAAGATGTTTCAAACTATCTTTATCAGCATGGCTTTATACTTAATGATTTTCAAAGTACTGGAAGAGTTCTGGGCTTATTTAGAAATTCCAAGAAAAGAGATTTAGCTAAAATGTCATGAGAATTCTTTTAACTGGTTGCGCAGGCTTTATTGGGTTTCATTTAACAAAAAAATTATTAGAACAAAATATTCATATAACTGGTATAGATAATTTAAATGATTATTATGACTCATCTTTAAAAAATAAAAGACTTAAAGAAATTGAAAATTTTTTAGAGGATCCGTTAGCAATAGGTTCATTTAAATTTTTGAGAGTAAGCATTGAGCAAGAATCTAATTTACTTGAGAGCTTATCAGAAAAAAAATTTGACGTGATTATAAATCTAGCTGCTCAAGCAGGTGTTCGTTTTTCATTAAATAAGCCAGATGAGTATATTAATTCAAACATACTTGGATTCCATAATATTATGAAAATAGCAAAAGATTTGCAGGTAAAACATTTTATATTTGCATCCTCAAGCTCAGTTTATGGAATGAATAAGGCTAATCCTTTTAAAGAAATTCATAATACCGATCATCCTGTGAGTCTTTATGCTGCTACTAAGAAAGCTAATGAAGTTTTAGCCTTCAGTTATTCTCATCTTCATTCAATACCCACGACTGGCCTTAGGTTTTTTACAGTATATGGACCTTTTGGAAGACCTGATATGGCATATTATGAATTCACTAGGAAGATATTGGCTGGTGAGACAATCTCTTTGTTTAATAATGGAGATATGCTTCGTGATTTTACATATATTGATGATGTTACAGAAAGTATTGCAAGATTGATTAAGAAATCACCTGAAAAGTGTTCAAGTCATGATTCAAATGCAAGTGCACCATTTAGAATATTGAACATAGGTAATAGTAATCCAGTTAAGTTACACACGTTCATAGAGGAAATTGAATCAGCTCTCAATAAAAAAGCTATTGTAAGAAATCTACCAATGCAGCCTGGGGATGTTCCCATAACTTTTTCTGATTCTCAAGATTTAGAAGAATTGATTGGTTATGTCCCTCAGACCCAAATTTCTACTGGCATCAGAAATTTTACTAAATGGTTCAGGTCTTTTCATGGAGATATTTGAAGAAAGTTTTGACTGCTTGATCGTGGGCGCAGGCGTAGTCGGATTGTCAATTTCAAAGCACCTACTTCAAAGAGGTTTTTCAGTAATAGTTATAGATAAGAATAGTAAAGCTGGAGAAGAAATTAGTAGTCGAAACTCTGGTGTTATTCATTCTGGAGTTTATTACCCAAAAAATTCATTAAAAGCCCAAATGTGCATTACTGGTAAAAAACTTTTATATGACTATTGTAATGAAAAAAATATCAGTTTTAAAAAAACAGGTAAGTTAATAGTTGCTAATGCAGAGTCCGAATTAAAACATCTTAAAGAATTGTATGAAAATGGTATTAATAATGGAATTGAATTAGAGTTTTTATCTGCTCAACAGTCTTCCAAACTTGAACCTGAAGTCTCATGTTTGGCAGGAATTCATTCACCTACTACTGGAATTGTTGATGTGCATGAGTTAATAAATGTCTTAGAAGCAGATATTCAAAAGCTTGGAGGAGTAATCTCTTTTCGTTCTAGCTTTATGCGATCTTCAAAGCAAGGTAGCCTTTTTCATACTGAGATTAATTCAGAAGAAGACATTGTTATCAAATCAAAAATTTTTATTAATTCAGCTGGTCTTTATTCTGAAAAAGTAGCCAACAATTTAGATTCTTTAAATAAAGACTTTATTAATAATGTAGAGTTTGCCAAAGGGCATTATCTAAAGTACCACGGAAAAAATCCTTTCAGTAGACTTATTTATCCTCTTCCATCTGAAAATGGTCTTGGAATACATTCAACTATTGATATGGATGGGCAGTTAAAATTTGGTCCCGATGTTTTGTTTATAGATAAAATTGATTATAGCTTTGAAAATGGTCTTATAGATAAGTTTTATAAAGAGATAAAAAGATACTGGCCTAATGTGAAAAAGGATAGGCTATATGAAGATTATTCAGGTATCAGACCTAAAATTAAAAAAGGTAACCAATATATAAAGGATTTCTATATTGGGTTACCAGATATTCACAATGTTAAAGGTTTGGTTTTATTGCAAGGCATTGAAAGTCCTGGTTTGACATCTTCTCTTGCATTGGGAAAGTATATTTCTGATAGTTTGTAAGTAAATAATTTCTTGGATTATGTTAATAACTTCTTAATAAAAAATGTTAAAATCAAATATGCAAAAATTTCTTTTATCTACTACTTTATTTCCATTATTTTTGTGGTCTCAACAATTTGATCCTAGCTTCCTTGATAGCTTGCCAGATAATATTGCATCTGATCTTGAATCTGAGTTCTCTTCTTCAAAAACAGAAGATAAGGTATTCAAAGCACCAAGGGTTGATATTGAGAAGATAGATAATTCTATTGAAAAAATTAGATTAAAGCTTGATCAGATTGAATCTGAAGCAAGAACATCCGCTGGTGTTACTGATACTAAAGAACTTAATAGATTTGGTGAAAAATTTTTTAATTCAATATCATCTACTTTTTACCCAATTAATGCTTCTAACTTTAGCAATGATTACATATTAGATTCTGGAGATACATTAAATCTTCTTATGGCAGGACAAAAGGGAAGAGAGTATTCATCAGTTGTACAAAGAGACGGCCGTGTATTTTTTCAACCATTGGGAGCATTTCAGGTTGCTGGACTATCCCTTAATCAAGCATCTGATCTTATTAGAAACTATACAAAAACAGTAAACCCAGCTTATGAGGCATTCATATCATTAACAAACTTAAGAGATATAAATATTTTACTTACTGGCAGTGTTAATAATCCTGGTATATTTACTGTTAGCGGTAATTCTAACGTTCTTTCAGTATTAAATGCAGCAGGTGGCATAACAAGTAAAGGGTCATATAGAAACATTATTGTCAAAAGGAATGGTAATGAAATTGCCAAAATTGATTTGTACAAGGCTTTAATTGATGGTGATCTTAGAAGCTTAAAGTTAAGAAATGGTGACTCAATTATCGTATCGCCTAAAAACCCTGAAGTGGCTGTATCAGGTGGAGTTGCAATGCCTGCAATTTATGAGGTCCAGGACAATGAAAATTTAAAAGATATTCTAAGGTTTGCTGGCTTAATTGCTCACTCAGGAAGTGATCACAAAATAACAATTAGAAAAAATGCTTTATCTGATAATAGAATATTCGAATATAAGTTAGATAATATTGATTCAGTTGAGCTTACTCATGGCGATAATATTCAGGTTGAATATTTTGAACCAATTAATGAAAAACTTAAAACTATTGAAATTATAGGGGAGATCAAAAACCCTGGAACATTTACTATTGCTGATGGAGAAAAACTCTCGAGTTTAATTACAAGAGCTGGAGGCTATAAGGATTCAGCCTATATTATGGGAGCAACCCTCACTAGAGAAAAGAGTAAAGAAATAGAGAGACAGATCAATGAAAGAATCTATAAAGATATGATTTCCTATATTGGATCTACCGCTAATGGAGCAGTTGCCGTAGACCCTCAAACCTTAACAATGGTTCTCAACGAATTTAAAAATTCAAAACCACGTGGGAGAATTACTGCAGAGTTTGATCTTAGGAAGATTCGCAATGAAAATTCTCTTGATATTACGCTGGAAGCTGGTGACAAAATATTTATCCCTTCATATCCATCTGAGGTTTATGTGCTAGGAGAAGTATTAAGTCCGGGCGCAAGATTATATAAGTCTTCATTCACTGGAAAAGATTATATTGATGCATCTGGTGGATTAGGTAGATTTGCAGAAAAAGGTAAAACAATAGTTATACATCCAAATGGTGATACTTATTTACTTTCTGATAGCACATCAATTTTTGCAAGAAGGAAGCTTGATATCTATCCAGGTACAATCATTTATACTCCTAGAGAAATTGGCAGACTTGAGGGAATTAGCTATGCTGCTGTAATTGCACCGATATTCAGTAGCTTAGCATTATCGTTAGCTTCGCTGAATTCAATTGATTAGTGATTAGTATCATTCGTGTTTTCTTATAAAACTCTTAAGATTTCACTCTTATTGGTAATATCTTTGAATGTTCATTCAAGCGCATATGAGTATCTTTTCCCAAATACGCTTCCATCATTTTCTAATTATGGAACTACAGGATTATTACAACTCCCAAATGCAAGACATTTGGAGGCAGGATCACTCGGTTTTAGCTGGACTCATAATGAACCATACTTAAGAGGATCTATTCTTGCATATCCTTTTGATTGGTTTGAAGCGTCATATCAATATGTTGACATAAATAATGCACTCTACAGCCCATTTGAGTCATTTAGTGGGACCCAATCTGCAAAAGATAAAAGTTTTGATGTAAAGTTTTTGCTAATTAGAGAAACTAGAATGATTCCAAATGTGAGTATAGGCTTAAGGGATATTGCTGGTACAGGATTATTTTCTTCTGAATACATAGTAGCATCAAAGCTTGTTAAAAATACTGATTTTACACTTGGCCTTGGATGGGGGATCCTAGATCAAAATAAAATATCTAACCCGTTAGGTAAAATTTCAAAAAAATTCTACTCAAGAAATAATCTTGATGGCGATGTTACTGGAGGAACTTTCAACTACGGGCAATATTTTAGAGGAGATCCTGGATTATTTTTTGGACTAGAGCATTTTTTTTCTGGGCTTAAAGGCTTGAGACTTAAATTAGAATTTGATGGTACAAATTATGATAATGAGGGTGTTGAGCCTTTAAAACAAGATTCAAAAATAAATCTAGGTTTTGAATATCCTGTAAACGAAAATTTTTCTATTAAAGCTGGTTATATCCGAGGAAATACGTTGAGCTTTGGCTTTAGCTTTAAGGGGAACTTTGCCCGAAAAAATAAAACTCTTTCAAAAAGAGATAAATTGAAGACAATAGAAAACTCAGAAGTCTATAAAAGGGTTAACAGTAGAGAGGATAGATACCTATATTTAACATCTCTTCAATTCTTAAAAGATAATAAGTTCTATCTCCAGGAAGCAAATATTGATAATGATACTCTTGAGATTTCCTACACGCAGGGAACCTATAATAGTTACCCAATAGCAATTGGCAGAATTACAAATATTTTAGACCAGATTTCGCCAGAAAATATTAAAAATTTTCGAGTAACTAATCTAAATGCAGGCCTACAAATGAATACTGTTGAAATAAATAGGCGCGAGTTTAGAAATACAAAATCCTACAATGACGCAAATTCTCTTAAAAGGGCTTCTTATGTGACTAGAGCTAATGAAAATCTTAAAGATTATTCATTTAGACCAAAAAAAGGGCTACCAAATTTTTATTATAAAATTAATCCTGATCTAAGAAGTCAAATTGGAGGGCCAGATGGTTTTTATTTTGGTGATTTAAGATTAAAACTAAACTCTGAATTAATATTTAAGCCAAATATAACAGTAACTAGCGAAGCCAGTATTGGAGTATTTGATAATCTTGACCAATTGAAATTACCCTCTAACTCAGAATTGCCTCATGTAAGAACAGAAATTGTGAATTATTTAAAAGAATCTAGAGATTTTGGTATTCATAGACTTCAAGCAAACTATTTTTCTAAACCCTTTAAAGATATTTACTTTAAATTTTCAACTGGAATTTTTGAAGATATGTTTGGTGGGTATGGAGGTGAAATACTATATAGACCTTTTTACCAAAACTTTGCTGTAGGTGTGGAGGCATGGCACGCAAAACAAAGAGAATTTAATCAACGACTAGGCTTTCTACCATATTCAATTAACACTGGACACATCACTTTCTATTACAGAGAACCCATCTCTCAAATTCTTATAAAGTTGAGAGGCGGAAGATACTTGGCAGGTGATTCTGGAATAACGCTTGATTTATCGCGGAGATTTAAAAGTGGTCTTCAAATGGGGGTATTTGCTTCTAAGACTGATATAAGCAAAGAAGAGTTTGGTGAAGGAAGCTTTGATAAAGGTTTTTACTTTTTTCTTCCAATTGAATTATTCTTTAATAATGGGTATCAAAAACCTGTAACCGGAGTAGGCCTTCGGCCAATTACTCGAGATGGCGCTGCATATTTAATTCATGGCCTTACATTGTGGACTGTTACTGATCAAGCAAAATATGAACACATATTAAGAGATTGGGATGATATTTATGATTAGAACAAAATTAAAATACTTTTTATGCATGACGCTGATTTCATCATGCGCAGGATTTACTGATTTTAATAATTTAAATTATATCTTTAGGAATACTTTTTCATCAGACTTCCAAGCAAGCAAAGATTTTTATGACAATTTTCCATACTCATATGCGCTTGTAAGATTGAATAGGAATAATGAAATTTTAATGGTTCTTGAATCAGTAAAAGACTCGAAATACACTTGGGTAAGCAATGATGGTATAAGAATTACAATTTATAGGGGCTTACTAATACAAACTGAAGGGTTTAATAATGACTTATTGATAAGCAATATGTCTGAATTTTTTAATCCTAATATGTTCGATGATTTTGTATCAAAAATTTCATTTACAGATCCAGTTCTTATTCAGAGCCCAATTACAATAGCTGTGAACAAAGATAATAATAATATTCATGTTGCCAAGCATTTAAAAGATATAAAGTTAAGACAATCAGATTTTATAAAATTAAACAGTGATGGCCTTGTTGAAGAGGCGACCTACAATCTAGCACCAGGAATAGGCAAAATAAAAGCCCACTTCTATTATAAATATTAGAAGTGGGCTTAAAATGGCTAATTAATAATTTACTGTACTCTTGTTGCTGTAGTAGTTACAGTTCCAATGTCATCTGCAGATGTTTCAATTGTGTCAACAACTGTTTCTTCAACAATAGATTCAATCTCGTTGACAACTTGTTCTACTGTATCAGCATTAACACCAACCGTAGTTGTATTAGTACCGCCTGAGGACAGCGTTGATGTAGCTGTTTGTGTAACAGTTTGAGTAGCTGTTTGTGTAGCTGTCTGTGTAGCTGTCTGTGTAGATGTTTGTGTAGAGGTAGATGTTGACGTACCTACAATTGCAGTAGCTGTACCTGTGTTATAAACCTCAATAACTGTAGGTGCAGGAGTTGGTGCAGGTGCAGGATTTGGTTGTGGCCCTAAGGCAGGAGAAGGTGCAGCAGCAACCGGCGTACCACCATCATCATCGTCAGCAGCAGCAACTAAAGCAGCAGCAGCAGCTACAGCAGCAGCTATTGCTCCAGCACTAAGTGATCCAGACGCTGATTCAGAAGCGTTACTACCACCAGATTTCGGTGTTTCCTCTTCTTGTGCAACAGCATTAATACCAAATACTGGTACCAATGAAAGCAAAAGATATTTAATTTTTCCTTTTATTTTAGCCATATTTTATCCTCTGTAATGTTTAAGAAAACCTTTCAATCCCTTTCATGTGAAGGGATAGATTAGCTCATTATATTAGATTAAGCGCCTATAGCAAATTATTTTGTGTTTTTTTTTTACTTTTTAACTCAGATACTTTAATTTGGCATCAATATTTTATAAGCTCTAAAGACCGGGATGTAGCGCAGTCTGGTAGCGCACCACACTGGGGGTGTGGTGGTCGTCGGTTCAAATCCGGCCATCCCGACCATTAACTAGCCCTTTGAATAACCTCTTCAGCATACCAATTAATTTCAGAGATCATCCCATCTAGAGTCCTTTCATCGGGGCCACCCTCGTAAGCATTTCTAAAAGCAACTATTACTTCAGTTGCTCCTAAATCCTCAAGTTGTTTCACTCCATCTGGAGAGTAAGCAGCTTCACCCATTACCTGGACTTGATAGTTAGGGTGATCTAAAGTTCCAAAATCTTTTCTAAAGCTATTTAGTTTGTTAATAAAAGTTTCAGTTTCTTCAAGGGTCAGGCCAGCACTTATCCAACCATCACCAACTTTAGCAGCTCTCTTAAGTGCTAGATTCGAATGACCGCCTATAAGTATTGGGACCGGTTTTGAAGGAACAGGACAGAGCTTAAGCTCTGGTATGTCATAAAATTCTCCTTTGTAACCAAAGTAGTTTCCATCCATAAGTCCCTTTAAAATATCAATTTGCTCATCCATTCTTTTTCCACGCTTTTCCCAGCGTTCTCCTGTTGCAAGAAAATCTTCATACCATGGACTGACTCCAATACCAAAGTGAAATCTATTATTTGTCATCACGCCCAGTGTGGTAACAAATTTTGCAGTTGTCACAGCTTGTCTTGGTGCAAGCTTATAAACCGATGTTGAAAATTCTAGCTTTGAGGTTACTGCTGCTATAGCAGGAATAATACTAAATGGCTCTAGAAAGGGGACGCCATCAAGAAATTCTCTTGAGCCATCATCATTATATGGATAGGTAGAATCACATTCTTTTGGATAACAAATACTATCTGGAAAAGTAATAACGTCAAAACCAGCTGATTCAGCTGCTTTTCCGAGCTCAAGATAAAAGGATGGATCACACATGGATGGATGGTAAGCAAATCGCATATTTAGCCTCTTTAAGTATGGGGTTATTTAAATAATTTACTTATAATAAACCACATGGGAATTAATTTTGAGTCAAAACAATCAAATAACTGAAGATTACGAACTTCAAGAGTGGTTAGAAGCACTTGATAACGTTATCAATGAAAGTGGACCAGAGAAAGCTTCAGAAATACTCAGTGAATTAGCATCTAAACTAACCGCTTCAGGAACAATACCAACGTTCAATCTAACAACTCCATTTAGAAATACTATACCTATTTCAGATGAAGCTAGAATGCCTGGTGACCTTTTTTTAGAAAGGAAAATACGTTCATATATTAGATGGAATGCATTAGCAATGGTGCTGAAAGCTAACAAATCTGAGGATGACTTGGGAGGACATATTTCAACATTTTCATCAGCCGCGACTCTTTATGACATTGGCTTCAACTATTTTTTTAAAGGTAATGATAGTGGAGAAGCAGATCTAATATATTTTCAAGGACATTGCTCACCAGGTATTTATGCAAGAAGTTATCTTGAAGGCAGATTGACAGAAGAAGATCTAGATAACTTTAGAAGAGAGGTAGATAAGCCAGGAATATCCTCATATCCACATCCATGGCTGATGCCTAACTATTGGCAGTTCCCGACAGTTTCGATGGGCTTGGGCCCAATTATGGGAATCTATCAAGCGCATGTAATGAGGTATTTATCTGCAAGAGGCCTAATTGAAAGAGGCAACAGGAAAGTATGGGTTTTTTGTGGAGATGGTGAAATGGATGAGCCAGAGTCAAAAGGCGCCATTGGCTTGGCTGGAAGAGAAAGCTTAGAGAACTTGATATTTGTCATAAATTGTAATCTACAAAGGTTAGATGGTCCTGTTAGAGGAAATCATAAGATTATTCAGGAGCTTGAAAGAGAGTTTAGGGGCTCTGGTTGGAATGTTTTAAAAGTAGTATGGGGTAGGCATTGGGATCAAATTCTTTCAAGAGATGGAAAAGGTAAGCTCCAAAGACTTATGGACGCAGTTGTTGATGGAGAACTTCAAAATTTTAAAGCTAAGGGCGGAGCTTACACTCGAGAAAAGTTTTTTGGTCAAGATCCAGAAGTTCTCAAAATGGTTGAAGATCTAACCGATGAAGATATTTATAAATTAAATAGAGGAGGGCATGATCCTTATAAGGTTTATGCAGCCTATCATAAGGCTGTTAATACCAAAGGTGC
>MDTG01412718.1_pt1 | contig 33756 bp, 28 predicted proteins | sample 811421 | NCBI WGS metagenome assembly MDTG01 (sample SAMN05326645, study PRJNA326480) | marine metagenome | isolation source: seawater | place: Pacific Ocean: South East | collected 2011
TAGATCAATAAATGGCCCAAATCAGTTTATAAAAACTAATATTTTGGGTACATATGTTTTACTTGAGGAAACTAGGAGGTTTTGGTTGGGTTTATCTCGTAATCAAAAAAAAAATTTCAAATTTCATCATATTTCTACAGATGAGGTTTATGGAGATTTAAAAAATAAAAAAGATTTTTTTCGAGAAGAAACACCATATATGCCAAGCTCACCATATTCTGCTTCTAAGGCTAGTTCAGATCATCTTGTAAGAGCTTGGCAGCGTACATTCAAATTACCAACTGTAATAACAAACTGCTCAAATAATTATGGTCCCTATCAACATCCTGAAAAGCTTATACCTTTAACCATTTTAAACGCTTTAAAAGGTAAAAAAATTCCAGTTTATGGAAATGGTAAGCAAATAAGAGATTGGCTATATATTGATGATCATGTCAAAGCATTATTGAAAGTCGCATTAAATGGAAAAGTTGGTGAAACATATAATATTGGAGGTAGAAATGAAATTAAAAATATAGAGGTCGTTAAAAAAATTTGTAAAATACTTGATCAGTTATATCCAAGTAAGCATAAAAAAATTAAAAAATATAAGCAGTTAATTTATTTTGTAAAAGATAGACCTGGTCATGATAAAAGATATGCAATAGATGCAAGAAAAATAAGAAAAAAACTAAATTGGGTACCTAAACAAAAATTTGAAACTGGAATAAAAAAAACTGTAAAGTGGTATTTAAAAAATATTGATAATTATAAAAATATCAAAAGTAATACGGCTATAAAATTATGATAAAAAAAAAAGTAAAAGGAATAATACTTGCAGGCGGATTGGGTTCTCGACTGAAGCCTCTGACCAACATAATGTCAAAGCAGTTACTACCATTGTATGATAAGCCTATGATTTATTATCCTTTGTCAACGCTAATGTTGGCAGATATCAAAGATATTCTCATAATAACTACTCCTCGTGATAATTTATTATTTAAAAAATTGTTGGGTGATGGATCAAAATTAGGTTTAAACATTAATTTTGCAACCCAAGAAAAACCAGGTGGAATACCTGAAGCATTCATTATAGCTGAAAATTTTATTGGCGATGATGGTGTTTGTATGATTTTGGGAGATAATATTTTTCATTCTGATACTTTTGTAAATAAATATCTTATTCCGAGTTTTGAAAAAAATACGACAACAATTTTTGGTTATAACGTTTCTGATCCGGGTAATTATGGAGTTATAGAATTTGACCATAACAATAAAGTGAAATCTATTGAGGAAAAACCGGATTTACCAAAGTCAAATTATGCAATAACTGGACTATACGTTTTTGATAAAAATCCATCTGATGTTGCAAAAAAACTTATGCCTTCAAAAAGAGGAGAAACAGAAATAATAGATATACTGAAGTACTATTTGGATAATAATAAATTAAATGTAGAACTTTTAGGTAGAGGAGTTGTATGGCTAGACACTGGAACTCACAAAAGCTTACATGAGGCATCAAGTTATTTTGAAGTTCTGGAGACTCGTCAAGGTTTAAAAATTGGATGTTTAGAAGAAATTGCTTATAGAAAAAAATATATCTCAAAAGATCAGTTTATGAAACTTGCAGAACCAATACAAAATAGTGAATACGGTCAATATTTAATCAAAATATTAAATCAAATATAAAATATTGATAATTAAAGCCAAGATAATATTTTTAAAAAAAAACATATTAGATATAAGGATCTTTAAAGATTAAAATGAAAAATGTGATACCATTTTCTAAACACGCAAAGCTTGGCAATGATGCACGGTATGTGATGAGCGTTATAGAAAATAATCAAGTTTCTGGTGCTCAACCTGTTTCAAGAAAAGTTGAGAATTTATTAAAAAAAAATGTACATCCATTAGCAAAAATACTTTTAACACCCTCATGTACACATGCTTTAGAAATTACATCAATTTTACTAAATTTAAAACCAGGTGACGAGGTTATTGTTCCATCTTATACTTTTGTTTCCACCGCCTTAGCTTTTTATATGCATGGAGCTAAATTAGTTTTTGCTGATATAAAACCTGATACTTTAAACATCGATGAAACAAAAATAGAAAATCTAATCACAAAAAAAACCAAAGCAGTAATAGTTGTTCATTATGCAGGAGTTTCTTGTGAAATGAACGAAATAATGAAAATAGGAAATAAATACAATTTGTGTATTATAGAGGATAATGCCCATGGATTATTTGGTAAGTATCATGATCAAAAATTAGGTAGCATTGGCCATATGTCAACACTAAGTTTTCACCAAACAAAAAATATAACCTGTGGTGAAGGTGGAGCCTTAATTGTAAATGATTTAGATTTTTATGAACGAGCAGAAATTATAAGAGAAAAAGGGACTGATAGATCAAAGTTTTTAAGAGGTGAGATAGATAAATATACCTGGGTAGACAAAGGATCAAGTTATATATTGTCAGATATACTTTCTGCTGTTCTATTATATCAACTGGAACTTTCAAAAAAAATTCAAACTAAAAGGAAAAAAATATGGGATAAATATCACAAAAATTTAAATTATTGGTGCAATAAAAATCATATTATTCAACCTTCGATCCCATCTTATTGTAAACAGTCATACCATATGTATTATTTGCTCTTACCTAATGAAAATTTAAGGAATAATTTTATAAAACATTTATTTAAAAATAAAATTACAGCTGTTTCACATTATCAACCTTTACACATTTCTCCATTTATAAAAAAAAAATCTGTTTTTAAAAAAGATAATTGTCCTATAACAACAGAAACAAGCAAGAGAATTGTTAGATTGCCATTTTTTTATAATATAACAGACGAACAGCACCTTAAAGTTATTAATGCTATTATAAAATTTGACTGTTAGTATATTTTAAAAAAAGTTTTTATGAAAAATAAGATTGATTTAAGTAACCAAGTAATAATACTAAGCGGTGTCTCCGGACAGTTGGGTCAAAAAATAACTAATGAAATTCTTCTTAGTGGAGGAAAAGTAATAGGCTTGGATCAATCCCAAGAGAACATGGAAAAAGTAGCAAAAACATATAACTGGAATGAAGATAACATTTCGCTACATAAAACTGATATTCGTTCAAAAAATGAAATTGAAAAAGCATTTAGTGACGGTCTAAGTCGTTTTGGAAAAATTACTGCACAAATTAATAATGCAGGCGTGAGTATATTTGATGCTTGGACGGAAAGAGAAGAAAAAGATTTTGATTGGGTAACAGATGTAAATTTGAAAGGTACTTTTTTTTGTATGCAAATTTTTATGAAATATTGCTTAAAGTCAAAAAATTCTGGCTCAATAGTAAATATCGCCTCTCATTATGGAATAATTAGTCCTGATCCAAGAATTTATTCTAATTCTTCAAGAAGAAATTCCGAAATTTATGGTGCTACTAAGGCTGGTATTATACAAATGACAAAATATTTTTCTGTTAACGCTTTAGCTGATGGTGCAAATTTAAGGGTAAATGCTGTTGCGCCAGGTGGTATAAAAAATCCACTTAAACCTCAAAACGAAAATTTTCAAAAACTTTATAGTGAAAGATGTCCTATGGGCCGATTAGCAGAAACCGAGGAAATTGTTGGTCCAATTTTATTTTTAATTTCAGATGATGCATCTTACATAAATGGTCATACTCTTGTAGTTGATGGTGGTACTACAGCATGGTAATTTAATATATTCATTTACTTTAGCTCTTGTATCTTATGAAAAAAAAAAAAATTATTTTTAGGTGTGATGGTGCAAACTTACCTGAGATTGGAACTGGCAATGTTTCTAGATGTATTAATTTAGCTAATACTTTTGTTAAGAGTAAATTTTGTAATATTAATGAAATAGGCTTTGTTACAAGACGTAATAAATTTTTTGATATTGGTTACCGTCTTGTAAAACAATCAAGTTATTTTTTAGAAAAAACATCTGATCAAAATTTAAAATGGAACACTAAAAATGAAGCTGAAGTTCTTAAAAAATTAAATCCTTCAGTTTTAATTATTGATAGATTATCAACCAAGTACAACTGGATGAAGATGTTATCCAACAGTAATTTTTCAATCGTATCTTTTGATGATAATGGTTCTGGAACGAAACTTGCTGATATTGTGATAAATGGTGTTTTGCATAGAAAACAATCAAAAAAAAATATTTACGTAGGTTATGATTATTTGTTTTTAGATGATGTTAGTAAATATATAAAAAAAAAAATAAAAAAAAAAGTTAGGCATATTTCGGTTTCTTTTGGAGGTTATGATGATCGTAATTTGATTGGATTTTTTATTCAAATTTTAAAAAAAAAAAAGTGGTTAAAAGAAAAAAAATTTGAAATTGATCTTCTTGTTGGACAAGAGCAAAATAAATTATTTCGAAAATGGCAAAAAGAAGTAAAAAATTTAAACAATTATAAAAACATAAAAGTCAATTTATTAGTAAGGCCTAAGGATTATCTTAAAAGACTTTCAAAAGCTGACCTTGCTATATTATCAGGTGGCCACACCGTTTTTTATGCTTTATCAATGGGAGTTCCTGTAATTGGTTTACCTCAATATAAACATCAACTAAAAACTTTAAAAAATTTAGAGATCAAAGGTGCGGTAAAGTTAGGAAGTAAAAAAATGCGACTTGATAAAAAAAAATTTATCTCTACGTTAGAGAGTATAATAAATTCTTTTAAAGATAGAAAGCATTTACACCAAAAAGGGAAAAATTTGATTGATGGAAAAGGGTCAAGAAGAGTAATAGATATTTTGTCATCTTTACTAAAAAATTGATGTATCGATAAAAATTAGTTTATTATTTTTCTCTATGATATTAAATTCTAATATTATAAATTAGTTCACATATATAAAAATATTATCTATGACAATTAAAAACTTAAAAAATTTTGGATTTAATACAAATAACCGAACCTATATTATTGCAGAAATTGGTATAAATCATAGAGGCGATATTGAAATTGCAAAAAAATTAATTGATTCAGCAGTAAGATCAGGTGTAGATGCAGTAAAATTTCAAACTTATTTAACAGAAAAAAGAGCCCCCAAAGGTAATATTGAAATGTTTGACCTGCTTAAAAATTTAGAACTTCCATTTGAGGCTTTTAAAGAATTAAAAGATTATTCAAACAAACAAAAAATTGATTTTTTTTCAACACCCTTTGACACAGAAAGTGTAGATTATCTTAATAATATTGGGGTAGACTTTTATAAAGTAGCATCATTTGATTTAACAAATCATAAAATTTTAAATGAGATAGCTCAGACAGGCAGGCCTGTTATTATGTCAATTGGAATGTCAAACTTAAAAGAAATTGACGAAGCCTATAATATCTTAAAAAAAGGTACTAAAAAAATTGCAATTTTACATTGCATTTCGTCTTATCCAACGAATGAAAAAGACTCAAGCTTATCAAATCTATACAAATTAAAAGATAGATATGGTGAATGTATAATTGGTCAATCTGACCATACTAATGATATTAAAGTTCCTATTTATGCAGCTGCGGCAGGTGCTCAAATATTGGAGAAACATTTTAAAATAGATGATAATTTTGAATGTGTTGATTCGGTTGTTTCAATTACTGAGTCACAAATGAAAAAACTAGTAGAGGAAATTAGAAATTTAGAAAAAATTTTTGGAGAAGAAATTTTTGGACTCAGGGAAGTTGAAAAAGCTCAAGAAAATTTTAGAAGAAAGGCTTAAGATTTATTGAATGAAAGTTTTTGATTTTATTAATCATGCATCATTTAAATGTGAGCATAGCGGATCAACTCTTGTTACTGATCCTTGGTACGTCTCAAATGCATTTGGAGGTTGGTATCAAAATCCATCACCTTTATGCTCGAATGTAATGGATTTAATTAATTCTGACGACAAAACAGGTGTAGTTGTATCACATGGCCATGACGATCATTTAGATGATTGGTTTATTCAACATCATTTAAAAAAAAAAATATTTTTTTGTCCAAAATTTCCTACTCCTGGTCTAGAAAATAGATTAAACAAAAATTTAGGTGTTATTACTAAATCAATTGGAGAAGGTGAAAGGTTTGGCAAATTTATTATTCAGCAGTTTGTAAACCCTGATTTCACGCATTATGATGCAGTTGTAACAATTGAAACGCCTGATTTTTTAATAATTCATGCAAATGATAATTGGCACAAATGGCCTGAAGAGATGGCTTTAAAAATTAAAAATGTTGTTAGCAGATACAACATTAACAATGTTTATCTTTTAATACAATTTGGTGTAGCGGACTCTTTTCCAGTTAATTATGAAAACATAAATAAAGTAGAAGCAAAAAAAATTTTAAATGATAGATTTCAAGAATATCTTAATGGCACAGAAAGCAACATGAATGCTCTTGGATTAAGTCAAATGTATTATTATGCAAATCAATCACTTTTTAGTTATAAAAATATTGATCTAGATGGTCAATCGATGAACGAATTGGCTCAGTTGTTTTTAAAATCAAAAAAAAAAAACTATGTTCAATTATTACCAGGGATGTCAGTAAATATAGGGCATAATGTTGTTTACCCAACAGAAGATAAGATTAGTATTTTTAAGTATTGTCTTAATGCCTTGGAAAACTTTATAAACAGCGCTTATGAAAAATATACAAACGACAAATCATGCATTAAAGTAAGATTTAAACTTCCTAAAGATCCAGTATCTATAAATGATATAAACTATATAGCAGAAAGCGAGGTATGGAATCGGATCATTATCGGTGAACTCACTCTTGAGTCTATCATTATAGGAGGTGCTGGTTCAGTAAGTAAACCCTCTCAGAATATTCGTGATCATCATATGTTTGTTTCAAAACGTGCTTATATGGCACAAGGAATGATTCAGAAGTTAGGATTGTTATTTTTTAAAGAATTTCAAAATGAAAGTTAGTTATAAAAAGTCTATTGTTGTAAGTTAATTTATTCTACTGAATATATTGGAAAGGTATTTAATTGATTAAAAAAAAAGTTTTGGTTTGGGGTGGTAGAAGTAAGGCTCGTATAATCATTGAAATGATTATGGAGATCTATTTTGATCAGGTAGAAATAATAGGTATTTTTGATAATACTTTAACAAAACCCTTGTTTAATAGTGAAATAAAACTTTACAATAAAAATTCTGACATAAATATGCTTTGTGAACGAGCCACCCACTATGCAGTATGTATTGGTGGAGAAAATGGATTGGCAAGATTTAAGACAGCAGAAAAACTTAAAGAAAGAGGCTTGTTACCTTTAAATATAATTAGCAGTCATGGAATTTTGGATCAATTAGATAAAATTGGAGGTGGAATACAAGTTATGCCTGGAGCTGTAGCTAATAAATTTTCTATAATTGGTGACCAATGTATTCTTAATACAAATTCAACTCTAGATCATGAGTGCATTGTTGGAGATGGAGTTCATGTTATGGGAGGTGCATCAATTGCTGGAAGGGTTCAAATTGGAAATTTTTCGACTATTGGTACAAACGCAACAATATTACCTAATCTTGTAATAGGAAAAAATGTATATGTTGGTGCTGGAGCAGTTGTTAACACAAACATTGATGATAATGTTGTAGTAGCAGGTACACCAGCAAAAATTATCAAAAAATTCGAACCTACTTTAGACTTATCAATGTTTGAAACCAAACTTTGAATATTTTCAGAAATTTTTATCAATTAACGTGAACTATTTTACCTTCAGATGGAGTACCCTTAGAGTTTAGGACAAATAATAAATAGTTTCCGTTTTGAATATCATTCATGTTAGAGTTTATCTTTATTTGAATTTTAGTGTCTGAAATTTTTTTAAAATCAATATTTCTAAATTTACTCTCAGAATTTTGAGCATGTGTAGTTGACCCTGTAGAAATTAAAGTTACTTTTGAAATCTCTCCATTTACTAAAATATCAATATTGTGATCTCGCTTAATGTTTTTATTCAATTCAATTATTTTAGGTCTTTTTGCCAATACTGTTTTATTATCAATATTTTTTGTAAATAAATAAGGAGGATAAAAAATTTCTGCGTTCCAAACGTCCCCACCTGCTGTTAAAATTCTCCCATCTGGTAACAGTAAACTGGTAGAATGATAGTTTCTTCTAAAATATGCTGCATCCATTTCCTCTGTTATTTGTGTATAAGGATTATAAATTTCAGGTGTAAAAACACTAAATTCTAAATCATTGAATGAGTGTCCACCATTTATAAATATGTTGCCATCTGGTAATATAGTAGCATTTCCATTTGCTCTAGCAAAGTTCATTGAATTTAATTCTTTAATTTCAGGTTTGAATGAATTTGAAAAATCAATCTGAAAAACTTTATTTGAAGGTGAATACTCTTCGCCACTTTGATTTCCACCAAAAACTAAAATTTTATCTTTATCAATCATAACAACAGAATTTTCTGATCCAACAGCACTTCCAATTGTTAATAATTTTAAATTATCTTTGTCATTATTATTAAAATTTGGATTTGAATGCTCAAGTACCCCTTTTATTCCACCAGTCTCAAGAGGTATTTGTCCAGTATTTGTAACCTTGTAATTATTTGAAGGATCCATCACCCAAGTTTTATTGTAAGAAATACCCACAATATTTCCATCTGATGATAAAAAAGCTCTTGGATAATTCCATTCATCAGCATGCTTGTCCCCAAATAAATCATTACTTTCTGATTGTTTTAATACTTGCCAACCTTGACTCATGTTTGTTAAATCAATCATTTCAGGAATTGTACTTAGCTTTTTAGTAACAACATCTTCCCCACCGAATAATATGAGTTTTTTATCACCAGTAATTACAGCTGAAGCGTACCATCTTTTAAAGTTTAAGTTTTTTGAAAGAATAAATTTTTTCTTTTTAATGTCATAAATCATCGTTTGATTTTGTGTATCTGGAATATTTGTATCTCTATTTTTGTTTCCACCTAGTATGAAAACTCTATTTTCATCCAATACACGAACAACAGAACAAAAAGCATCCATTACAACTGGTTGTTTAAATAAAGTATGAGAACTATCGCCTATACCTTTTTTTGGATCCCAAATATCAAAATCTATGCCACTATTTACATCATGTCCTTTCCATTGGTGTGATCCGCCATCTCTTTCAAACTCTCTTCCATCAGTTATAGTTATTTTTTTATTTGATCTTATGTCTTTATCTTCCTCTTTTTTTTCAATACCAAAAGTACCAAAAGTCATAACTGTTTCATCCGGTAACAATATTGAATGAATTGCTGTTACATTCCAGTCAACAGGAGCAGACCACTGACCTATAAGATGACTATTTTCGTTTATTTGTAGATCTTTGATATCTTTAGGTGGTATTTGACGTTCAGATTTTTTAAGGGGATTTATTAAGTATCTCCTCTCATGTTCATGACCATCATGATCCATGTATACACCCAACTTTTGTAAAATTGCGTGCCTTTTTAAATATAGTTCTAGAATAGAATTAAAAAAAATTACAAATAATATAATAGATAATATAGAAAAAATTATAATTTTAATTTTACTATTTAAATTTGAAATCATTATTAAAGAACGTAGAATTTTATTAAAAAATAATTTAAAATTAGCATGATTATTTTAATAAATCTAATAATATTATAAATTTAGACTTTAAAACATATTAGGTTATGACTAAAAATATTGCAATTATTCCAGTTAGAATTGGTTCAAAAAGATTACCAAGAAAAAATATCAAAGAATTTAATGGCAGGCCAATATTTTTATATTCACTAGATTGTGCAGTCAATTCAGGCTTATTTGATGAAATTCATGTATCAACAGAGTCGAGTGAGGTCGCTGAAATATGTGAAGAAGCAGGTTTTGTGCCAAAATTTATGCGACCAAACGACTTGGCCAAAGATGATGCTACACTTGAACAAGTTTGTGAGCATACAATAAATGAATATAAAAAAAATTCACTTAATTTTGAAAATTTTTGTTTGATTTGGGCAACTTCACCAATGATGTTACCAAAAGATATTTCAAATGCTTATAATTTACTTAGTGATGCGGATGCTGTCGTAAGTACTTGCGAATATGATTTCCCTTTTTTTTCTGGCCATGAATTATTTGAAAATAATGAAATTAAACCATACTTCCCTCACTTGCTTCATGGTAATATAAAACGGCCAACAGTTGTTTGTGTTAATAGCAGTTTTTGTTGGGTAAAAATTGACAAATTTTTAAAACAAAAAACTTGGCTTCCTAAAAATTTAAAAGCTTATAATATGCCAAGAAGTAGGTCTTCAGATATTAATACATATGATGATTGGGATCGTGCAGAGTATTTATACAATAAATTTAAATTAATAAAGCAAAGCAAGGATTGATTTATAAGTAAAACTTATAATCTGTTTAATTAGATATTTTGAACGATACATTCATGTTATAAAATTTATATGAAATTTGCAATTATAGGATGTGGCTCTATAGGCCAACGCCATATAAGAAATTTACTTCAATTGGGGCATGAAGTTGTAGCTTGGAATAGAAACAAATTTCGTCGAGATCTAGTTAAAAAAAAATTTAATATTCAAACTTATAAAGAATTAGATCAAATGTTAGAAATAACAAATTTGAGTGGTGCATTTATATGTAGTCCAAATAGTTTTCATCTTTCTCATACTCGTAAAGTAATTAATAAAAATATCAATGTGTTTATAGAAAAACCTTTAGCAACAGAACTTCAAGGTCTAATCGCTATCGAAAAAGAAGTTAAAAAAAAAGGACTAGTTAATCACGTAGGATCAAATATGAGATTTCATTTTGGTCCCTCAACAATAAAAGAGTATTTAGAAAAGGGTGTTATTGGTAAAATTTTATGGGCCAATTTTTGGGGAGGAATGTACTTACCAGATTGGCACCCAGATGAAGATTATAGAAAAATGTATAGTGCAAAAATAAATCTTGGTGGTGGGGTTGTAATGGATTTTATACATGAAATAGATTTAATAAACTGGATGTTTGGAAAACCAACTAAATTAGCTGCCATACTTGGAAAATCACAATCACTAGAAATTGAAACAGAAGATGTAGCCGATGTTATCATGAAGTTTTCAAATGGTTTAAAATTAAACTTACATGTAGATTATTTACAAAGACCCTTTCAGCGTGGAATACATATTTTAGGAGATAAAGGCTCAATTAAATGGGACTTATTCTCAAAAAATATAATAATACATGATTATAATACAAAGAAAGAGATTATTAAAAATTACCCAAAAGGCTACGATCACAATGATATGTATTTATCTCAAATGAAATATTTTTTAAATTGTATAGAAAAAAAGCATAACTCAGAAATCGATATTACAGTTGGAAAAAAATCTCTTAAACTTGCTTTAGCAATTAAAAAATCTTCTTTAAAAAATGAATTTATAAGAGGGGGGCATTTTTAATAATGTCACTTTAAGCTAATTTAAAATATTAATATAAATTAACACATACTATTTTACTTTTTTCAGTTAAGTTTTAAAAATAAGATAAATAATGAATAAAAAAAAATTTCTACTAGTTGAATTTACCGCACATCATAGAAATGCTCTAGATAATTTTAAATTATTTAATAAGTTTTTTGATTGCTATTTTTTAATAGACAAAAAAAATAAAAATAAAATAAAATTAAATAAGAAAAAAATTATTTTTAAATTACCAAAGATTTTTATTTTACTTTATATAATTTTTAATGGTTATAAATATAGATATATATATTTTTCTACTCCTCATGAATATCCTGATTACCCAAAAGGTTTTATTAATAATATTAATTTTTTTTATAATTTTCTACTCTATATAATAATTATATTAATTTATAATAAAAAAGTCATTTTGCAATTAAGAGGTTTGCATAGATATTTTCCAAACATTAATTTCAGATTAAATAAACCAATACTGTATTCAAATTTAAGAAATTTTTATCTCAGGCAATGCAAAATAATAGTTTGTGAAAGTAATTATTTAAAAAAAAAACTTATTAATTATCTTGGTAAAGAGAATTGCTTTAATAAAAAAATTTTTACTATTTATTATGCATATCCTAAAAAAAAATTAAAAATTAGTTTCAAATTTAATAAAAAAAAACTAAATATAGGAATACTTGGAATGGTTGACGAAAATAGAAAGAATTATGAACAATTACATAATTTATTGAAAAATAAATATTTTTTAAAAAAAGAGGTAACACTAACCTTTTTAGGGGCTGCAAATGGAGCATTTGCTAAAAGTAAAGTCAAAGAATTTTCAAAATTATGTAAAAGAATTATTTCAAAAGAATATTTTAATGATAAAGAGTTTTTAAGATTTGGAAATAAATGTGATTTTTTAATTTCATTAAATAATAAAACAAATTTTTATGGAAAGTACAGAATGAGTGGATGTTTTGGTGATGCTATTTTACTTAAGAAAAAGTTGTATTGTCCTGATTTTGAGGATCCAGACAGAGAACTATCTGGATTCACTTTTTATTTTAAAAAATTAGAAAAAATCATAAGAGATATAAGAAACTCTAAAAGAAAAACCATAACCTTTGATTTGTTGAACTATAAATATAATATTAACTTTATAAAAAATAATTTAATACTTGAATAAAAAAATTTTAATTACTGGTAGTGAAGGATTTTTAGGCACATATCTTAAAAATTATTTTTTAAAAAAAAATTTTAATGTTGTTGGTCTTGATAATTTATCAAAATATAAAAGTAGAAGTAAAACTTTATATTCCTTAAAAAAATTTTCATTTCATAAGGTAAATTGTTCAAGCAAAAAAAAAGTTTTAAATCACCTTAAATATTGTGATTCTATTATAATTAATGCGGCAAATGTTGGAGGTATAAAGCATTTAGATGAAGGTTACTCAAAATTATTTATTGAAAATCAAAAAATGTTCATTGCTACTTTGAATGCATCAATAGAAGCATTTAAAAATTACAAATTAAAAAAAATAATTTTAATTTCAACAAGTATGATCTATCAAAATAATGGTAAAATAAAATCAAAAGAAACAGATGATGAGAAGATTTCCTATCCAAAAAATTTTTATGCTTTCCAAAAATTAACTTCAGAAATGTTATTAAAAGCTGCAAGTAAACAATATGGATTCAAATATAACATTATAAGGCCATTTAATTTAGTGGGAAACTTTGAGGAAAATAAAATAGATAAAATGAGCCATGTCATACCCGAATTAATAAAAAAATTTAAAACAAAAGATAAAGAAATTGTAATTTATGGTGATGGATCTCAAGAAAGATGTTTTACAAGCGTTTATGAAGCTGCAAAATGTATATATTTAATTAACTTAAAAAAAAGTTGTGATAATCAAACTTTTAATGTTGGATCAGAAGAGTCCACAAGTATTGTAAAATTAATTAAAATAGTAAGTGAAATTACCAAAATAAGAAAAAAAATAGTAAAATCAAAAGGTTTTGTAAGTGATGTCAAATATAACAAATGTAATTCAAGTAAAATTTTTAAATTAATAAATTTCAAACCAACTCAAAGTTTAAAGAGTATTATAAAAAATTTAATTTAATATTTACTACTATTGATTAATAAATTATTAAATATTCATGGATGAATTGAAATTGTCTAATTGGCTTATACCCAAACATAAAACAAATCTAATTAGGTTTGGAAGCCAATACGATGGTGGATATTTATTGAATGAAGAAGATCTTTTGAAGAGTGATTTGTTAATTTCGCTCGGTATTCATGAAAATTGGGATTTTGAAGAGCAAATATATAAAAATTATCGAATGAAGAATGTTATCTTATTTGACCCACAATCATCTTATTTTTTAATTTTTTTTTATTTAATAAAATCATTAATTAAATGTAATTTTAGAAAAATGATTGAATATATTAAAAAATTTAAAGAATTTAGTATTTTGAAATCAAATTGTATTTTTATTAAAAAAAAATTTAAAGAAAATTTAGTGGTTAAGTATATGGATAGTAAAAATATTTTGTTAAAAATAGATATAGAGGGTGATGAGTACAGTATTTTAAATTTTATTTTAAATAATCAAAATAAAATAAATTGCTTGGTCATTGAATTTCATAATATAAATAAATATTTATATGAAATAAAAGATTTTGTTTCTAACTTTAATTTAAAGTTAGTTCATACACATGTTAATACATTTTCAACAAAAGATAACATTGTCTTAGAGTTGACCTTTTCAAAAAATGCAAATATTTTAAGTGATAAGTGGGACCAATCTAAATTAAATAAAATAGATTTTCCAAATCATCCAAATCATAATAATATTAAGATATACAGTTAATGTATGCTCCAATTATAATATTTACACATATAAGGTTAAATAAATTAAAAAAACTATTATTATCTTTAAAGAAAAATCCAGAAGTAAAAAAATCAAAAGTTTATTTTTTTATTGATGGCCCTAAAAATAGTACAGATAAAATTAAAACTGACAAAATATTTAAATATCTTAAAAACATAAATATTTTTAAAAATAAAAAAATTTTTTATAGAAAAAAGAATTTAGGAAGCGCAAATTCAATTCTTGATGGTTTAAATTATGTTTCCAGTAAAGAAAAAAATTTTATTGTTTTAGAGGAGGATTTAATTGTATCGAATGAATTTTTATACTTTTGCAACACAACATTAAAATTATATAAAGATATAAAAAAAATTTGGCATATTAATTGTTGGATTTTTGATAATTTAAATTCAAACGATAAGTTTTTCTTCTCATCTCATATGAGTTGCTGGGGATGGGCGAGTTGGTCAGATAGATGGCATAAACTAAAAAAAATTAGAAAGAAAAAGATTTATTTTGAAATAAAAAAAAATTCTAAGAAAAAATTTGATTATTTAAATGTTGGAAGTTACCTAAATCTTCTATTAAATTACAAAGGCAAAATAAATACTTGGGCTGTTTATTGGTATTATACTATTTTTAAAAATAATGGCATGACTATTACACCATTCAAAACATTAGTAGTGAATACAGGTTTTGACCTAAAAAGTACAAATACAAAAATTAACTATTATAGTAAATCAATTATAAAAAAAAAAACAATAAATTTTGACCTAAAATTTAAAAAACCTGATTTAAATCAAAAAATTCTAAATGATATAAAAAATCTCTATTTCAAAAAAAATTTTTTATTAATATTGTCTATAAAAATTAAGGAAATTTTTAACAGTTAACAATAAAATTTTAGAAAATAATAACTTTTTTTTGAAAAAATACTAAATTAATTTATAGAATTGAATTTTTTTTTATACGTTTCTGAATAAAACTTATTTGTTTCTTCAAAACATTTATCCCAACTAAATTTTTTTGATTGCTGTAACCCTTTATAAATTAGATTATCTCTAAAATTTTTTTTATCTAGTAATTTAATTCCTTCTATAAATTTTTCTTTTTCAATATTATCTATTAAAATAGCAGCATCTTCTGCAACTTCAGGAATTGAAGATTTGTTGGTACTTATAACTGGACATCCAGCTGACATAGCCTCAAGAATGGGTATTCCAAAACCCTCATAAACCGAAGGATATAACAAACAATACGACATATTATAAAGTGTATTTAGTTTATTTGAATTTAATTTTGTAAAATGAAAAAATCTATTTTTAAGTTTAATATCAATTATATTATTTTCTTCTTCAGAAATTTTATCTGGCCCGACACTCACTAAAACACAATCATTTAAAGAGCTTACAATGTCAACTGCTAGAAAAAAATTTTTATATTTTTTCTTTCTACTACCTACATAAAGTATTATTTTCTTGTTTTTCAAAAAATTAAATTCATGATTTTTATTTTTATTAATTTGATTTTGTATTTGAAAAAAATTACTATTCACACTTATATAAATTGTTTTTACTTTTTCTTTATTTATTTTGGGAATAAATTTAAATAAATCATTTTTTGTACTATTTGATATACATATAATACCATCAGCATTTTTTATTGCTAAGTATTTTTGCCATCTAAGTAACAAACTTGATAAATTTTTTTCGTAATTTTCATCAATAAAATCATACACTGTAATTATATTAACCACATCTTTTTGCAAACTAGTTCTATAATAACTAGAGTGAAAAATAGAGTTTTTATTTATTCTTTTTTGAAAAGGTAAATATCGTAAAATCTTAGTAGGTAATAAACTCTCATTTACAATTTTTTTTTTTATATCTTTAGAGAATAAATTATTGTTTTTATTTTCGTAAAACCTTACTTCATTTTTATCTACGAACCTCTTTAATAATTCACTCCAATAATTTGATATTCCACCAACATTTTGTAATGAAAAAATTATATTATCAAAAATAATGTTCTTATTTTTCATTTATTTACATTTGATATTTAATTAGCTTCTAAAATATAAAAATCAAATTTTTTAAATTAAAAGTTCATATTAAAATATATTTTAAGCATTTTTAAATATAGTCAAATAATATCATTAAATTGATAATTTTAATAAGATTCTCTTTAAATTACTGTAAAAACTTTTAATTTTTAAAATTTAAAATTAATATTATCAAATTAAACTAGATGATAATTTTATATAATTGTAATATAAGCCTACAAAATGATTATTTAGTAAGACTATCAAATATCAAAAAAGTTTTGCTGATATGTAAGATTATTTTATAAAAATTTAATGAAAATTCTAAGACAACTTTTATATTTTTTAACACATTCTGAAAAAAAAAAAGCATGCGTGTTATTATTTCTTACTTTATTGATGGCATTTATTGATGTGCTTGGGGTTGCTTCTATCTTACCATTTATGTCTGTCATTACTAATCCTACTTTAATACAAACTAATATCATATTAAGTAGCATGTTTGACTTGTCTACTGTTATAGGTGTTAAAACTACCGAACAATTTATTGTAATGCTCAGTGTTTTAATGTTTTTAATATTAATATTTTCACTACTAATTAAAACTTTAGCAGTTTATTTGCAATCTAGGTTCGTCCAAATGAGAGAGTACAGTATAAGTAAACTTTTGACAGAAACTTATTTACATCAACCTTATAGCTGGTTTTTGAATCGTAACAGTTCAGAACTTGGAACGACTATTCTTTCTGAAACAACTATGATTGTAAAGCAAGGAATTGCACCAATGTTTAACTTTATCACTCAAAGCATTATTGCAATTTCTTTACTAATTTTTTTACTGTTAATTGATTTAAAATTAACTTTAACAGCTTTTTTAGTTATCGGACTTTCTTATTTTTTAATATATAAATTTTTTCATTTACTTCTTGGTAGAATTGGGAAAGAGCGTCTTCAAGCAAATGAATCACGTTTTAAATTTGTAAGCGAGGCGTTTAGCGCTTTAAAAGAAATAAAAGTAAATCGATTAGAAAGCGTTTTTATTAAAAAATTTTCAAATTCTTCAGAAATTTATGCCAAACATCAGGCAACTTCGCAAATTATAAGTCGATTACCCCGGTATGCAATTGAAGCTATCATTTTTGGCGGCATGTTGTTGCTATTATCATATGTTACTTTCAGGTCAGGAAATTTTGTGAACGCTGTGCCTATTATTTCAGTATATGCCTTTGCTGGATACCGTTTAATTCCTTCCTTACAACAAATTTATGTTGCTAGTATTGCTCTCAAGTTTTCTAAACCATCAATTAATAAGATATATAATGAATTAAAAAATCTTAAAATTCATAAATTAAGTGAAGATAAAAATATATTACATTTTAATAAGTCTATTGTTTTAAATAATGTTCATTACAATTACCCTAACTCATCCAGAACAGCTTTAAGTAGTATTAGTATGAACATACCTTTTAGAAACTCTGTTGGAATAATTGGACCTACGGGAAGTGGAAAAACAACTATTATAGATATTATATTAGGATTGCTTGAGCCCAGACAAGGAACATTAGAAATTGATGGAAAGGTCATAACAAAAAATAATATAAAAAATTGGCAAAGTTATATTGGTTTTGTTCCTCAACAAATTTATTTAAGTGACGACACCATCGCATCAAATGTTGCTTTTGGTGTGGACACACAAGATATTAATTATCAATTAGTTGAGGAAGTTTCAAAAATTGCAAATTTACATGAATTTGTTATTGATGAGTTACCAAAACAGTATCAAACAGTTGTTGGTGAGCGAGGAATAAGATTGTCAGGAGGACAACGACAAAGAATAGGAATTGCGAGAGCATTGTATCACAATCCTAAGGTATTGATTTTAGATGAAGCAACTAATTCACTGGATAATTTTACTGAAAAAGATGTAATGCAAGCGATTAATAATATTAGAAAAGAAATGACTTTAATAATTATTACTCATCGATTAAGCACCGTTAAAAACTGTGATAAAATATTTAAATTAGAAAAAGGCCAAATAATTATTTAATTTTACCTATAAGCCAAAGTAAAAAACACCTATTAGACAAGTATTCACTTAAAACTTTATTTTTCTTTTAAATTAATTTTTGAAATTATTAATGTAAAAAAATAAATTAACACCATAAATACAATGATTATAAATTTAGGCAACATATTATTAAAAGCTAAATATGAACTAGTAATAATTGTAAAGAAATAAAATATTAAAGTTTTTTCAAGATTAAGTTTTGTTATTAAATAGTGATGCAAGTGTAAATTATCTGCCTCAAATGGACTTTTTTTTCTTAAAATTCTTTGTATGAACAATCTCAACATATCAAGTCCAGGTATTAAGAAAAGAATAACAATGTTTTCAGCAGAACTCTTTTCAACAAGGTTTAAATTGTATGCTTTAATCGTTGAAAATCCAATTAAAGCTCCAATTATAAGTGATCCTGAGTTACCCAAAAAATAATTACCTTTAAAAATGTTATAAAAAATAAATAGGTAAAATATTAAGATAAATAAATTAAAATCAGTTTCTAAATTTAAATGTAAAAAAATTGATAAAATAATAAATATCATCATTGCAAGTCCATTAATTCCATCAATTAAATTAATTGAATTTATTAACAGCAAAATACAAAGAGGAGATATTATATATGAATAAATTCCAAAATTTAAATTTTTATCAAATGTTTCTAAATAAATTTGTTTTAATAAATATTTCTCATCAAATTTAGTTAATATTAAATATATAATTAAAACTAATAAAAGTTTATAATAAGGTTTTAAATCTATAAAATCGTCCAAAATTCCAACTAAAAAAATACATAGTAGAAAAAAGATGAATATTAGTTTTTGATATAAATCATTATCAAATGTAGAAAGAAAAAAAATTGAGTAAGAAATAAAAATAAAAATTCCACCAATTAAATATGTGGGATTTTTATGTATTTTTCTTTGAAGATTTGGTGTATCTAAAAGATATTTTCCAAATAATTTTTTTTTATTTTTATTAACAATAAAATGAAATAAGAACAATATTATAGTAAGACTTATTTCTATTATCATTTAAATTTTTTTCCTCATTAAAGACAACTAATTCTTTTTATTATAAAATAAAAGATTTAATAATGATTTCTTTTAAAATTTAAATATATTGTGATTTTATTGTAAAAAATATAAACGATATAGATAATGTTAAATAATTTTACTTAATTTTACTTAATTTTTTTATATTATAAATTTGATAATGTCATATTGGTTTTAATAAAATGCAGTCATATTTAATTTTATTAAAATATATAAATATAATATTAAATAATTATTTATATCAATTCCTAATATTACTTTTTTTTTACAATGGGGATTTTGTTACAATTTCAAATTTTACTATTTTAATAGCCCCCCTAATTTTTCTGAGAGAAACTTTTTCTTCTAACCATAGGACACTAATAGTAAGTGATAATAGATTAATCTTATTTAAAATATTTTTTAAACAGAGAATTGTATATTCTTTCTTAATTATAGTTTTCTTTTTTACCTTTTATTTTTTCTCCGACAAAAAAGATGAAATGTATTCAATTTTTTTTATATCTATTTTATTAATATATTTGTGGCTTAATGAACTTAAATTATCAATTAATGAGGTAAATTTTAAAAAGAAAAAAATTATTAAAAATTCAATTGTATTAATTATATTATACTTATTAGCAATCTATATTGCTTTTTTTCCAAATTTAATAATTTTAATTTTAACATTTTTTTTGCTCTTATATTTTTTATTAAAAGACATGATTAAATATAAAATCAATTTTTTAAATATTTTTAATTTAAAAAATGTCTTTAAAATCATAAATTATAAATTTCTATCGACATTTAGCATCAATCTTGTAAATTTGATTTGGAGAATAGTATTTTTCATATCACTTGAAAATGAATTTTCAGGAATTCTTTTCGCAATTTATGCCCTAGCTTCTTTCCCTTCCACTATTTATAATAATACAATTGGTATTTCAGTTGAAACCAACCAGAGTAATAAATTATTACCACTAGGTGCTCTTGGAATTTATTATGTTTTTATGTTATTTCTCACATTTATAGTTTTTAATAATTATATTGTTAATTTAAATAATTTAGATTTATTTAATTTTTCAATAATTACTGCACTAACATCTTTGATTGGAAGTTTTATTATGATATTTTCTATATCAAGAAGAATTAAGATACTTAATGAAATAAAATCAAAAAGAAATATGGTTTTCAGGATTGATATTATTTATAGCATTTTAAACTTACTAAGTTTAGTAATAATATATTTTTATTTTAATTCTCTGTTTTTTTCGGTTCTCTTTTTAATATCTTCAATTTTATCATTATCTTACGCTCTTTATTATAATGCATTAAATAAAAATGAATAAAAATAAATATTTTATTTATTCTAATATTTTAAGTTTTTTAATAAATATTATTTTATATATATTTGTAATTACCAATTTAAATGTAAATTTAATTTACACTTCTATTTTTTATCTTTCTTCATATATTTTGTTATTTTATTCTTTCAATTTTAAGACTATATTTTTTGAAAAATTCTTATCTATATTTATTTGGTTAGGATTTCCTTTTAAATTAGCTATTCCTTATGTTGCATCAGCCTTTGGTTTTGAGATAAGCCCATTCCCTGAAAATTCCTCACTTTATATTTTTTCAGAAGAAACCTATGATAATGCGATAATTTTTTCGTCATTTGGTATTATAGGATTTATAATTGCAAGTATTTTACGAAAAAAATATATTTTTCATTATCCAAAAGATAATGATTATACAAAAAGTAGACTTAAGCTACTGTATGACAAATATACAATAAAAATATTATTTTTTTATTTAATCTTATTCATATTTTTGAATTTTTTGAATTTATATTTTGAAATATATCAAAAAGGTATAAATTCAAATTTTACATCCAGTATTGTTGTTACTAGTTTTAAATGGTTTACATTAATGGGCCTGTCATCCTTTGCATGTTATTTTGTATATTTTGATCTTTTAAAGAAAAAATACACTAAAAGTTCTTTTTTATTTCTACTTGAAAGTTGCTTTTCAAATATTTCAATTCTAAGTAGATCTTTTATATTTAACGTTGGTATTTTAGTTTTAATATTTTTTAATGAATTTAAAAAAAAAAATAATTTTAAATTTTTAACAATTTTAATTTTATCAACTTTTGCATTAGTATTAATAATTTTGAATATTAATATAACCTCAAAATTAAGAAATTGTGTTGAGAACCACTCAAATTTGTATGAAAATGAAAAAATATTCTTTTCAAAAAACTGTATAGGTGACAATAAAACAATTTTAGAACAAAATCTTTCTACAACGGTTAATAAAATTTCCTCATTATCACTTGATAGATGGGTAGGAATTGACTCTATGATGGCAATTATGAATAAAAGGGATAGCCTAAGTTTAAATAGATATTTATTTTTTTTGAATGAAAAAAAAATATTAAATCAAAAAAGCTATTATGAAAGGTTTTTTCTTAATCAGAATAAATTTGAAAACAAAAAATTTAATACAAACAACATTATCTTACCAGGATTCATCTCATATCAAGCAATTTCAGGCTCAAAGTTTTTTGTATTTTTCACTTGTTTTTTATTAGGTTTATTTGGAGCGATACTTGAAAAATTTGCTTATAAATTTTCATTTAAAAATTATGTGCTATCAGCATTTATTTCTTACTTATTTGTATTTAGAATAATTCATTTTGGATATTTACCTTTAAATACAATTATTTATATTTTTGCAATTATTTTTACTTTTTTACAATTTAGAATATATGAATATCTGTTATATAAGTTTAATATTATTAAATGATTGTACTAGGTTTAAACGTTTTTCACGCAGATACATCTGCAGCACTAATCGTAAACGAAAAATTAGTTTCTGCAATAGAAGAAGAAAGATTTACAAAAATAAAACACTATTCAGGGCTGCCTATAAATGCAATACAACATTGTTTAAATTCATCAGATTTAAATATTTCAGAAGTAGATATAATAGCTGTAAATTATAACTCAAAATATAATTTTTTTAAAAAAGTTTTTTTTAGTCTTAAAAATATTAATTTTTCAATTGTAAATAAAATAATTTCTCTAAAACAAAAAAATGATATAAAAAATATTTTAGAAGAAGCGCTTAATAAAAAAATTAGTGCTAAAATAGTTTATGTTCCTCATCATATTTCACATATATCGTCTAGTTACTATATATCCGGTTTCGATGAAGCTATCGGATTAACTGTTGACGGTTCTGGAGATTTTTCTACTTCCGAAAGTTATATTTTGGAAAACAACTCAGTTAATGTTGTTGACAAAGTAATATATCCGGATTCTCTAGGAATATTATACCAGACGTTTACTCAATTTTTAGGTTTTAAAAATTACGGAGACGAATACAAGGTAATGGGACTATCATCTTATGGTAAGCCAAAATACACAAATAGAGTAAAGAAATTAATTAGTTATGACAAACAGGGTAATTTTAAATTAAATCTTAAATATTTTAATCATCATAAAAACGTTGTAAGTTTTAATTTTGATGATGGATTACCAATTTTTTCAAATTTTTTTAATCATAAATTTATAGAACTTTTTGGAAATCAGCGCTCTCTTAATGACAGAATTCAAGAATATCACAAAGATCTAGCATCTTCAGTTCAAAAAATATTTGAAGAAATAATTATATTAAAAATTTTAAGTTTACATAAAAAATACGGAAAAAAAAATTTGGTTTTATCTGGAGGATGTTTTTTTAATTCAATTTTAAATGGTAAAATTCATGACCTGGGATTATTTGATAATATTTCTATTTCACCATTTATTGGTGATATGGGGGGTGGTTTGGGAGCCGCTTTATATTTGATAAAAGAAAGAGAGCATTTTAAAAATATAGCTTTAGAAACCCCATATCTTGGATCTAATTTTAACGATGAGTATATTGATAGAGAAATTATCAATGGAAAAAATATTAAAAATTCAGAGACAATAAATTATCATTATTATGAGGATTTTTCTGAAATAACTTCCTTAATTGCAAAGAATATATCAGAAAATAAATTAGTTGCATGGTTTCAAGATAAATCTGAATTTGGGCCAAGAGCTTTGGGTAACAGATCGTTACTTGCTAATCCTATGAATAAAAAAATAAAAGATATAATTAATGAAAAAATAAAAAAAAGAGAAAATTTTAGACCCTTTGCACCAATTGTAGTAGAAGAATCTTACGGGGATTATTTTTATCAAAAATTTCCATCTCCTTACATGGCATTTGTATTTAAGGCAAAAGAAAAAGCAAAAAAAGAAATTCCAGGAGTTGTTCATATTGATGGCACATCTAGGGTGCAAACAGTGAGTATTAAACAAAATCCCAAGATGTATGAATTATTAATTGAATTTAAAAAATTGACAAATACACCTGTGCTTTTAAATACTTCATTAAACATTAACGAACCAATCAACAACGATCCATCAACTGCTTTCGAAACATTTACAAAAAGTAATATCGATATTCTAGTTATGCAAAATTATGTTTTTACAAAAAAATAATTTTTTTTTTTATAAAAATTTTATATATAGTTTTTTATTTATTTGCCCAATTTTTTTATGGGGTTTAAAATTTGAGTGGTTAGAAATTAGACATATAATAATAATATTAATCTTACCAATAATAATTAAAAATTCTTTTACAAAAAAAGATTTAAAAATAATAATTTTATGCTCATTTATATTCATTCACAAAATTATATTTATAAGTTCTGATAAAATTTTAGATAGTTTAATATTGTTATTATATTTAGCTATTCTTATTAAAGTTATTCAAACCTATTATAAAATTTTTTTAAATACGATTGATTTTCAAATAAACTTATTTTTAATATTATTTGTTACTTCATCTATATTCGTTTCAATATATTACACTTTAATAGATAATTTTTTTGAACACTGCATTATCGGTTGCTTTAGTAATTATAAATTTTTTTACTCTGAAAATTCGCACTTAGGTATGATTGCTAGTTCATTAATTTTGTATTCATTATTTTTATATTCAATAAATCAAAAAAAAATAAATATTTTATTTTTTTTCGCCTTTTGTTTAATATGTTATTTAAATTATTCTTTAACTTTGTCAGTAAGTCTAGTTTTTAATAGTTTTCTTTTATTAATATTATTTTGGAAATTAATTAATAAAAAATTTATATTTTATTTAGTTATAACTGTAACATTTTCATTAAGTATTGCTGTAAATAAAAATGAGGTTTTAACAAAAATAAAATCTTTAACCCAACCTTTGATGATTTTGACGTCTAATTATTATTCAGAGAATATTTCAAAAGACAAAAGTAAAATATCTAAACAAAATGAAAATAATAAAAAAGGAAATCAAAATGAGAGTAATAAAATAAATAATTATAACGAAAATGATTTAGAATTTAAATCTCCTCAAAAGAAAAATATAATTTATAAAAGCTTATCTACAGATGTTTATTTAAAATCTTTTCGAATTGCATTTTATTCTTTGGTAACTTATCCTTTGGGTGTTGGTATAAATAATTTTGAAATTTCCCATAAAAAATTTATATCTGAAGTGAAAACAAAACACAGAAATTCCTCAAAATTAAATATTCAGGATGGCTCAAATAACATTATAAAAATGATTACAGAGTTTGGCATATTTTCTTTTTTTATATTTTATCTAATTATAAGTTTTTTTCTTTCAAAAAGAATTGAACTCAAATATAAAATTTTTCTATTACCAAATTTGTTAACACAATTATTTTTTAGAGGAGCTGGTTACTTTAATGGAGGTTTTATTATATTCATGATTTTAATTTTTTATTTATTACTTGAAAAAGACTTAGATAAATAGTTTTTCTAATGTATAAATCGTAGATGAATTTATTAAAAATTAATTTATTACAAAACATCTTACAAATATTAATAGTAACTTTTCCTTTATTTATTATTATAGGAAATTTTGTTATAAATATTGCTCTAATATTAATAACTATAATTTCGTTAGTTATAATATTCGAAGAAAAGAAATTTTTTATTTTTAAAGATTATTTTTTTTTATTTTTGTCTTTATTTTTGCTGTTAATATTTCTTAATGCATTTATAAATTATATAGATATAGAAATTTTATTTAAATCAATAGGTAATTATAGATACTTATTTTTAACGATTGGTGTTTATATAACCTTAGATAACATTACAAAAAAAAATTATTCATTATTTCTATTTTTTAATCTTATTTTACTAATTTTTGTTTGTTTAGATATTTTATATCAATTTAGTTTTAATAAGAATGTATTTGGTTTTAGGCCAGGAATGTGTGAGGATCATATTGAATTTATTGATTGTGCAAGATTTTCAGGTGTTTTTGGAACGGAACTTATTGCTGGAGCATATCTTAGTCAGATTGGTTTATTATTTTTTTTCTTAATTAAATATGGATATTACAAGCCAAGAACACCATCTTATAATTATATTAATATATTTTTATTATTTTTATTTGTAATTATTTTCCTGACTGGAGAGAGAAATGCAATATTAATTTTTTTGATTTGCTTATTTTTATTTAGTTATTTTGATAAAAAGTTAATTAAATATATACTATCAACAATTATCTTCGTAGCATTTATTTTTATTTTTTTTCAAAACTCCTACGTTTTTAAAGAAAGATATTTAAACTTTATAAAAATATCAACTATAAATGAGGAGAACCAATTAATTAAAAGATTATCTAATACACCATGGGGCTATCATTATCAGGCAGGAATTGAATTATTTTTAGAAAAACCATTAAATGGACATGGTTATAAAAGTTTCAGATTCAAATGTAGTGAAACAAAAATAGATAAAGAAATGCTGGAAAATAAATTTAGGTATAGAAATCTTAGAGCATGTTCAACTCATCCTCACAATTATATGATAGAATTTTTAAGTGAGAATGGTGTCTTAGGTTTATTATTTTTTTTTAGTCTCATAATCTTAATTTTTAAAAAAACTTATTATCAAAGAAAATTTGATCAAAATAAAAAAAATTTTATTGTTATTACTTTGGGCAGTTTAATATTAGCAATTTTATTTCCTTTTAAGCCATCAGGATCATTTTTTACAACCTTTAACGCATCTATTTTATTTTATTTATTAGGTTTTTTTCTTTATCATAGCAAACAATTAAAATAGCTTTTACGAGTGCATTTAAATAAGTACAGACTATTATGCTTATGAGTTTGATTCCAAGTTTATTATTTTTATTGATATTATTAACTTATTCAAATTTTTTTAATTTAAAATTTAAAATTAAATTTAGTGAAACTTTTTTCGTTTCGATATGTTTGATTATTATAATCAGTTACTTACTTTTCAAATTTAATCTCTTAGACCATGTTTTAATTGTTATATCTCTTATTTCAGTTTTCACATTGCTCTATTTGATTAAAAATTTTTCTAAAATTGATACTAAATTAAATTTAGAGTTTATATTAATTTACTTAATAATTTTTTTATTTAGTAAGGACAAATATTTTCTTGATCAGGATGAATTCTCTTATTGGGGTCAAGCCATAAAGGCTCTATCATATAATTTTGATAGTTTTAAATTAGATCACCATCCACAAGGATTAACTTTATTTAGATATTTATTTAATTTTAATGAAATAAACGAAGGTCTAGCTATTTTCTCAAACAATATCATTTTAATTTCAGGTTTTTTTTACCTTTTTTATCAAAGAACATTAATGGTATTAGAAAAATTTTTATTATTTGGCGCTTACTATCTTCTTTTAAATAACTTGAGTTTTGGTTTTATGTCAATTTATTCAGATCCAATTTTAGCGATATTTTACGCCTGTTTATTAAAAAAATTATTTTTAATGAATAAAGATAAAAATTTTAAATTAGATACAAATTTTTTATTAGTTTTTATGACACTCTTAACAATTAATAGAAGTTCAGTTATCTATGGATTTTTTATTATTTATATTTTTTTTGGACTATATTTTATAAATATTCTAAAAAACAAAAAAAAATATACAATTATCTTTTTTTCACTGATCGTATTTTCCTCATTTATTATATATCAATTAATTATACCTATTGTTTTAAAAGGTTATTATGAAAAAGAAATTTTTAACTTTTTTATTGATAAAGTATTATTTCATCCTGATATATTTTTTGAACAAATTAAAAGTTTAATATTTAAACCAATATATTTTTCAAAATTTGGTGTTGCAATTAATAGTATTTTAGAAATAGCTTTTTCATCTAATTTTAAAATATATGAATTTAATATACCATTAGTCACTTATATAGGACTTTTATTCTTATTTTTATTTTATAATTATATAGATAAGTATCTTTTTTTTATAGGGTCACTTTTTATTATTTTAACTTATATTTGTATCGTTTTAGTAATTAAGTTTGAAATTGAAAATTTACATATGTCAGCTCTCCCCAGATATATTGGAATTATTTTAATTGCAAAATATTTATTTTTTATTTTTATTATTAGTAACTATTATCAAATTAATTTTAAAAATTATTCTTTTTTACTTTTATTATTATGTTTATTTTTGATTACACCTAAAAAAACTTTTGGTTTTTTTGTACCTGATAAAATTTATTACAATAATTTACCCAATAAGTTGTATAAAGATAATAGAGTAAAGATATCAAAGCTCAATAAAATTAAAAACAATTATACTGGTCAAATAATAGTTGTTCATAAAAAAGGTTTTTCAGATTATACAAATACTAATGTTTCAGGTATCCATAGTTTTTATAATGATGTAATTGAATTTGAATTATTTCCTAGAAAACCAATAATTATAGAGTTTGATGAATACGTTCTCAATAATCAAGATTTAAATAAAAATGACTCATTAATTATACTTTATGATCTGCCTAAGAATTTAAAAGATAGGATAAAGTCTAATAATGATATTTTTGAGATAACAACTTATCAATGATTATAATTAATATTTTTATACTAGTTTTTAATTTGCTGCTGATTTATAATTTTTTTCTAGATTTATAAAACTATTTAAATTAATAGCATTCTATATTTATTGTAATGAATAAAAAAGCGTTAATATTTGGTGTAACTGGACAAGATGGAGCTTATTTGTCTAGGTTGCTGCTAAAAAAAAAATATGTTGTCCATGGTGTTAAAAGAAGAAGTTCATCTTTTAATACTAGTAGAATAGATGATATATTTTTAGATCCTAAAAACAAAAAAAATTTTTTTCTTCATTATGGAGATCTTACTGACTCTTTAAATGTATTAAAACTAATCAACAAAATTAAACCCGACGAAATTTACAATTTAGGTGCACAATCTCATGTTGGTGTTTCATTTGAGGTTCCGGAATATACTGCAAATGTAGATGGACTTGGAACTTTGAGAATTTTAGACTCAATAGTTACTTTAAAACTTCAAAAAAAAATAAAGTTTTATCAAGCAGGAACATCAGAAATGTTTGGAGCTACAATGCCGCCACAAAATGAAAAGACTTTTTTTTATCCAAGAAGTCCTTACGGTGCAGCAAAAGTTTATGCTCATTGGATAACAACGAATTATAGAGAGGCATATAACATTTATGCTTGTAATGGAATTTTGTTCAATCACGAGAGTCCATTAAGGGGTGAAACATTTGTAACTAAAAAAATTGTAATGGCCTTAGTAAGAATAAAACATGGTTTGCAAAAAAAATTAATTTTAGGGAATTTATATTCAAAAAGAGATTGGGGACATGCAAGAGACTATGTTGAAGCAATGTGGTTAATGTTACAACAAAAAAAAGCAGATGATTTTGTAATATCTACTGGCAAAAATTATTCAATAAAATACTTTCTTAATAAAGTTCTAAACAAACTTAATATGAATGTTAAATGGGTAGGTAAAGGAATAAATGAAAAAGCAATAGATAAAAATAATAATATAATTGTTGAGTGTTCAAAAAAATATTTTAGACCAACAGAGGTAGACGATTTATTAGGAAACTCCTCAAAAGCAAAAAGATTTTTAAAATGGAAACCTAAAACTACACTTAATAAATTAATTGATGAGATGATTCAATTTGAGATAGATTTATTAAATAAATGAAAATAAAAAAAAATGACAAAATCTTTATTGCAGGAAGTAGAGGCTTAGTTGGCTCATCTATATTAAGAAAACTTAAAAAAAAAGGATATAAAAATATTCTTACTTCTAGTAGGAAAAAAGTAGACTTTCTTGATCAAAAACAAACTTTTAAATTTTTAAAGAAAATTAAACCAAAGTTTGTATTTATTGCAGCAGCAAAAGTAGGAGGTATATATGCCAACAATTATTATAGAGCAAATTTTCTGTATGAAAATTTATCAATACAAAATAATTTAATACATGGTTCATTTTTGGCAGGAGTAAAAAATTTAATTTTTTTAGGATCAAGCTGCATATATCCTCGAGACTGCAAGCAACCTATAAAAGAAAATTATTTGTTGTCTGGAAAATTAGAAACCACCAACGAACCCTATGCTATAGCAAAAATTGCTGGAGTAAAACTTTGTGAAACATACAACAATCAATATGGAACTTTTTTTAAATGTCTAATGCCTTGCAACACTTATGGTCCTGGAGATAACTATAATGAAAAAAATTCTCATTTTCTCCCAGCTTTAATTAAAAAAATTCACGAAATTAAAATTGGTAAAAAAAATTCTTTACAACTATGGGGAACCGGAAAACCCAAAAGAGAATTTATTTATGTTGATGATTTGGCTGATGCCTGCATTTATTTTATGAATAAAAAGACAGACAAATACTTAATTAATGTAGGATTTGGAAAAGATTACAGTATTTTAAGAACTGCTAAAATAGCTTTAGAAGCGCTTGGAGTTAAATCTAGGATTAAATTTGATAAGAGAAATATAGATGGCACACCAAGAAAAATTTTAGATAATTCAGTCTCTAGAAAGCTTGGATGGAAACCAAAAACCTCACTAAGAAATGGAATAATTAAAACTTACAAAGCATTTACAAAAAAATCTTTAATTGACTAAAATCTCTCTAATTACAGTTGTTAAAAATAACTTATCTGGAATTTCTAAAACTATGAAAAGCGTTAAAATGCAATCGTTTAAAAAATATGAGCATATTATTATAGACTCAAATTCGAATGATGGGACTTCAAATTATATTAAAAAATATAAAGATTCAAAAATGATTTATATAAGAGAAAAAGACAATGGAATTTATAACGCAATCAACAAAGGTATTAAAAAATCTAGTGGAAAATTTATAGGCCTTTTGCACTCAGGAGATTTTTTTTTATCTGAAAATACTTTAAGTCTAATATACAAAAAATTATATAACCAAGACTTCATTTTTGGAAATGTTGCTTATTATGAAGATAAAAAAATAAATAGGATTTGGAATTTTGAGTCTAATGTTAAAATTAAAAATAACCCATTTAAAATACCTCATACATCATTATATATTAAAAGAAATATTATTAAAAATGATCTCAAAATGTATGACGAAAATTTTAAAATTGCTTCAGACTTGGAACTCTTAATTAGATTGAGTAAAAAAAATTATAATTATAAAAAAATTGATAATTATTTAATTTTTATGGAGAGTGGTGGATTGAGCTTTTCTTATAAAAATTTTTTAAAAAAATTAAGTGAAGATTTAAGAATTATATATAAACATTATAATTACTTATTTTTATTAATTTATCTTTATAAGTTGTTTATTAAAATTAATGGTCTATTTTCACAAAGAGAAATCAATAAAGTTTCAAAAAAATTTGATAAAATCATAAAAAAATTAACAAATATATAATATCTTATTTTTTGTAAATAATATCGTACACCCAAAATTTTTTATGTTTTATATTTTCAAGAAAATAATTTGTACATGGCGATTTATAATATTTGCATTCCACACTTGAGTAAAAGTAAGTAAAATTATCAGAAATTTTTATTTTTTTTATTTTTTTTTGATTAACCAAATTTAGGTTACGATCACTAGGTATTAATGTTCTCTCATCAGAATTCTTATATATTCTTTGTAATTGTTTTAAACTTAAACCCACAATACAAATTAAAATAAAATATTTTGTAAAATTTTGTAATTTATTTAAATTAATTCTCTTAAAATAAAAAATATAAATTAAACTTATAAGTATAATTAAATAAGAATAACCGTACCTATAAAGAGGAAATTTTAAAAGAAAAAATATAGAGCCTAATAATGAAAACAAAAATATTATAATTTTTTTTTCTTTATCAATTTTTTTTTCAAAAGAATAATTGCCTCTTAAAAAGAAAAAGATCAACAATGAAATTAGAACAAAAGGAACTAGGTTTTTAAGAAAATTTTTAAATTGCTTCTCTTGCCATGCTTTTACCCAATTAAATTTTTTATTAAAATCAAATGTAGAAATATTTTTATCTCCTCTTTGGGGCCAACCTTTGGCCCAAGCCTCTCCTTCTGAATTTATCTGATTATAAAATTCCTTTTTATCTGACCAAACAAAAGATTTAAAACATGTTTTTTCAATTGGAAATAATAGACATCCAGAAATTAAAACATTTTTAAAAAGCCACAATATAAAAAACAAAATTGGTAAATTAAAAATAACTAAATATATTTTAAATTTATTTTTAAAAAACAAGTATACAGGAAAAATAAATGAAAAAATTAAAAAGGGTTTATTTAAAAATGCAAAAATACTCAAAAATAATATTTTTTTAAATGAATCTATTTTTTTTGAATCTATGTATATAAATTTTGAAATTAAATAAAAAATTGTTAAATGAGCCATTGCATCATTTCCAAACTCACCATATCTATTTATTCGTAAGCAAATATAAGTAAATATTAATAATGAAAAAATCTTTCCATAATTAACTTTACTTTTTTTGAGATCTTTTAAATCATTCAAAAAATACAAAAAAATTACAACGCAATAGATTGCTGCTGGTAATATTAATCCATTTAAACCTGACCAAATTGTAAAATTAAAAGATGCCAAATATTGAAAAATTGAAATATGAGCAAAACGAAAATGAAAATTTGATAAACCAATTATAATTTTATTTTCATTTAATATTTGTGAATAAGGTAAATGATACAAATAAGCATCAGGCCTATTTTCTGTATCAAATAAGATTAAAATAAAAATTATAAATGAAAAAAGGAAAATTAATTTAATTTCTTTAATTTTGAATCTCTTTTTTAAAATAATAAAATATATTAAGATAATTACTATTTGAAATATCGAATTTAATTCTTTGTTTAGTGGAAGAAAAAAATTTAAAATTACTGAAATAAGAGCTGTTGCAATAATTCCAAAAATTATTTGATCGAAGAAATTATCATCATTTTTTAATAAAATCAGTTTGCCAATAATAGCGTATATAGTTAGAGTTATAAAACATGAAAATGTAAAATAAATTATTTCTATGAAATTAACCATCATAATACCAATGTATAATGAAAGTAAAACTATAATCAAATTATTAAAACTTATCGAGAGTCAAAAATTTATTGAGAAGCAAATTATTATAATTGACGATTGCTCTAATGATAATTCTTTTGAATTGGTATCTAATTATAATTTTATTGATCAATTCAAAATTATAAAACACGAAAAAAACTTGGGCAAAGGAGGATCAATTAAATCAGCACAATCTCATGTGGAAGGTGATTTTGTTATAATACAGGATGCTGATTTAGAATACAATCCTGAAGATTATAAAAAATTATTACACCCAATAATTAGTGGAAGAAGTGAAGTAGTTTATGGTTCAAGAGTTTTAAATAAAAAAAGATATGAGAAAAATTTTATTTCAAATTTTAGAATTTTTGGAAATCATATTTTAACTTTGTTTTCAAATTTAATTAATAAACAAAATTTAACAGATGCTCATTCATGTTATAAAGTTTTTAAATCAGAAATATTTAAGTCTATTGAGCTGAAACATGATGACTTTAGTTTTTGTCCAGAAATTACAACGAAGATTTCAAAAATGAAAAAAGAAATTGTTGAAGTTCCAATTTATTATTCAGGGAGAAGCGTTGAAGAAGGTAAAAAAATTAGATTTAAAGATGCATATATAGCAATCTATACATTAATAAAATTTAGATTTTTTGTTTAATTAAATTTATAATTAATATTATTTGACATATCTTTAAAAAGCTCTATACGTCTTTTGCCTGGTAATTATTGCGAAAGGGTAATACCCGATCCCATTCCGAACTCGGAAGTCAAGCCTTTCTGCGCCAATGGTACTTTGTCTTAAGACATGGAAGA